>LKMJ01002917.1_pt1 | contig 15850 bp, 16 predicted proteins | sample 643391 | NCBI WGS metagenome assembly LKMJ01 (sample SAMN04112250, study PRJNA286221) | soda lake metagenome | biome: soda lake; feature: Kulunda Steppe; material: water; isolation source: sample PL-Br10 brine of Picturesque Lake | place: Russia: Kulunda steppe | collected 2010-07
AAGACCGGTACGGAAACGTGATGTCGGTCATCATGGCGTTGCTCATTGTCTTCGTCATGCTGATGTACGCGCTCGGGCAGTTCATCGGCCTCGCACAGATTGCCGAGATTCTGTTCGGGTGGGATTACGAACTTGCGCTCGCCGCGATTGTGGTCCTCGTTGTGGGATATGTGGTCATCGCCGGAATGTGGGGTGTCTCGTATAACGCCGCCATCCAGTTCTGGCTGATGTTGACCGCGGCGTTCATCCCAATGATGCTCGTCCTGTACCAGCTGGGTTCCGCTGGCTGGTTCTTCCCACCACTTGGATACGGTGATCTCACCACCGAGATGACCGAATTCGACCCGAACTTCTTCAATGTGAACCCTGAACTACAGGGTGTCCAGATTGACCTTCGCTGGTACGTTGCGATGTTCTTCGCAATGGCACTCGGTCCGGTTGGCATGCCCCACCTCGCACAGCGGATTTTCACCAGCCGCAACGTGAAAGCCGCACAGCGTACGGTGTTCTGGTTCATCTTCGTCTCCGCGCTCATGTTCGCAACGGTCTACTCCGTCGCCTTCGCCGGTGTGCTCTGGCTCGAACAGATTGGTGCGTCAGAGGATGTTGCACTGGCTGATTTCGACAAGATGATCTTCTACCTGAACTTCGCGTTCAATAACGAGATAGTGGTCGGGTACGTGGTTGCCGGTGCAGTTGCCGGCGGTCTCTCGACCGTCAGTGGTCACATGCTCGCTATCAGCGCGGCCGTCGCAAACGACATCATCGAAGCGTTCAACCTCGATGTCACTGACGACCGCAAAACGCAGTTCGGATATCTCTCAGTTGTCGCCGCTGGATTCATCATCGGTGTCATCGCGCTCAGCCCACCAGCGTTCCTCGTCGTGAGTATTCTGTGGGCGTTCGCAATCAGTGCGGCCGCAATCACGCCGGTGATTGTGCTCGGCGTCTGGTCGGCACGTGTCAACCGCTACGGTGCCATTCTGTCGAGCCTCGTCGGCTTCTTTACGATTCTCATCCTCTCGCCACACGCCTTCCCAAGCATTGGTGCGGGCGCGGAAGGATTGACCGCAGCGCTGGGTATCGACGCCATCATGATTGGCTTCCCACTCGCCATGCTGGCTCTGGTTGTCGGCTCGCTCGTTGCCGAGCAGATTGACTCGCTTGAGGTCGACCCAGAAGACAACCGTGCACTCATCAACGAGATGCACGGCTACCCAGAGGATGGAACTGAGCGGTTCACCAGCGCGGTGCCGCTTATCGTCCTCGCACTGCTCATGCTCCCAATCCTGTACTGGGGCATTCAGCCGTGGTAAGCTAACAACGTCCGTTTTTCCGTTTTATTGCTCACATCCCCAGCGACGCGTTCTTTTTTTTATCCATTCCAGCACTGCCGACGAGCGAGAGTATCACCTAGCCGTGGTGCATTTATACTTTGCCGCTGAACTGTGGGCTATGAAACTCTACGGGACGGTTGCGGGCTCGGCGATCTGGGCGCTCATCGGCGTCGGGACAGCGATTCTTGCCTTTTCCCAGCAGAATCAGATGACCGCGCTCATCGCCGCCGGCTGGATTATGATTGCAACGTTCAGCTATCTGGAGTCACAGAAAGAGTCATCCGACGATGACCTCACTGATTCGGCTGCGGAATAACCGGTCCAGACAACTGTTTTTTGCGAACGACCGAACTGCTGGTGCTCGACGTCTGATGCCCGCCAAAACAGAGATGGTGTTTTATACGTTTCGTGAGAGCGTCACAGGCTGTTTGGCGTTCGTCAACACGCCCATTGCGATACTCCCGAAAATGATTTTCTGGGTTGCTGATTTCTTGCGACCGCTCATGACAATCTGGTCGACGTCGGCATCGTCTGCTACCTCCACAATCGTCTCGGCGACGTCGCCCACTTCCCACCGACTCTCGACATCGTAGCCCGCTGCTTCGAGTTCGTCGACCGCATAATTGAGTGTTTCCGGAATGAGACCTTCTTCGTCAGCCTCGCGTACGGACTCAATCTCGACAATCCACGGCTGTTTCGTCTTCTCGTTGACGTGCAACACGAGCACTTCGACCTCCTCGGCGGTGCCGGGAAGTGACTCGATGATTTCGATTGCCTTCTGTGTATTGGCTTCGCTGTCATCTACCGGTAGCAGTATGCTGAACATAGGTCAACCTCACTGTAAATATACTTAAAATTTTGTATTGGGTACCCGATAGTTTCCGAGCGTCGCTGTTTTGCAGACCAACGTACACGAGTTACCCACGCTCACGCGTCTGGCATGCTCTCTTTGACAACGTAATAGATGAGCCCGAGCCCGACGAGGTGAAGAATAATCGAGAACAGGTGCCAGCCCTGAAAGAGCGAGAAGATTGCGAAGCCAAAGACGAAGACGGCAAGTACCGTCACAGCCAGCCGCTTTGCGGCGTTCCGTATCGCAGTTTCGAGTCCCATACCTGTGACCGACACTCGATATCCAGTTATAGGTTGTGTCTTCTTGGTCGGTTCTCGCAGGCTGTTCGGCCTATTGCACGATAACAAAACTTTAGGCTTGTCCAGCACAATAGCTTGTATATGGCCGAGAAAGACCCGTCTGAAGAGATTCGCGAGCAACACGAACAATGGGAGGAAGAAACTCTACAGGAGTTCCTCGAGGCCCACGGCGAGCGCAAAGACCGGTTTGCGACCGTCTCGAACATGGAAGTCGACCGGATGTACACGCCGGAAGATACCGAAGATATCGACTATACGGAAGATATCGGCGTCCCAGGAGAGCCACCGTACACGCGCGGTCCGTATCCAACGATGTACCGCGGTCGAACGTGGACGATGCGCCAGTTCGCCGGCTTCGGGACAGCAGAGGAGACGAACGAGCGGTTCCATTATCTCATCGATAACGGACAGACGGGACTGTCGACGGCATTCGATATGCCATCGCTGATGGGTATCGACTCCGACCATAAGATGAGCAAAGGTGAGGTCGGCAAGGAAGGTGTTGCTGTCGATACCCTTCGTGACATGGAGATTCTGTTCGACGGTATCGATATCGGCGACATCTCGACGTCGTTTACTATCAACCCATCCGCGGCGGTTATTTATGCGATGTATATCGCACTTGCTGATGCGAAGGGCGTCCCTCGCGAGGAGGTCCGGGGCACGCTCCAGAACGATATGTTCAAAGAGTTCATCGCACAGAAAGAGTGGGTCATCCCACCGGAGCCATCACTGAAAGTCGTGACCGATACCATCGAGTTTGCAGTCGAGGAGACGCCACGGTTCCACCCAGTCTCTATTTCGGGATATCACATCCGCGAAGCCGGTTCGACGGCAATTCAGGAGGCAGCGTTCACGCTCGCCGATGGCTTTGGCTACGTCGAGGATTGTCTCGACCGCGGCCTGGATGTTGATGAGTTCGCACCGCTGCTGTCGTTTTTCTTCAACTCCCACAACTCGCTGTTCGAGGAAATCGCGAAGTTCCGCGCCTCACGCCGGATCTACGCCCGTGTGATGGAAGACTGGTACGATGCGGAGAAACCCGAATCCAAGCGACTGAAATTCCACACGCAAACTGCGGGTCAGTCACTGACCGCACAACAGCCACTGAACAACATCGTCCGCGTGACGATTCAGGCGCTTGCAGCAGTTCTCGGCGGCACCCAGTCGCTGCACACGAACAGCTACGACGAGGCACTTGCACTCCCAAGCGAGCAGGCAGTGCGCGTCGCACTCCGTACCCAGCAGATTATCGCCGACGAGTCTGGAGCAGCCGATATCGTCGACCCGCTCGGTGGCAGTTACGCCGTCGAGTCACTCACCGACCAGGCTGAAGAAGAAATTATGGCCTACATCGAGGAAATCAAAGAGATGGGCGATGGCTCGGTTCGTGATGGTATCCTCCGGGGTATCGAACAGGGGTACTTCCACCGTGAGATTCAGGACTCCGCCTACGAGTACCAGAAACGCGTCGACAGCGGCGACGAGGTAGTCGTCGGTGTGAACAAATACGTGAGCGATGCGGATACCGATACGGAAATCCTCAAAGTCGACGAATCCGTTCGCGACCGACAGCTTAACCGCCTCGAATCCGTCAAAGAAGAGCGGGATGACGAAGCAGTTGAGGATGCCCTCGCCGCCATTGGTGACACGATTGAGGCCGAGGAGAACGTGATGCCGGCTATCATCGATGCAGTGAAAGCGTACGCAACGATGGGCGAAATCATGGCCGTCTTCGAGGACCACTACGGCTCCTACAACGAACAGCTCGCTTCAATGTAGACGCTGCTGTCTTGTTTTTTGGCTGCTCTTGGCCACAATAGTGCTTGCTTTCCGACGGTCGTTCACAACTCATGTTGTGCTTGTTCAAGCTCGCTGAACTGCACCGATATATCCGTTAAAGTCATACATAGGCCCGTTGTTAGGCTAATGTATGAGCGTCGAAGACCAACAGATGAAAATTCGCTGTCTCGTCGCAAAGGTCGGACTCGACGGACACGATAGAGGTGCACACGTTATCGCCCGCGCATTCCGTGATGCCGGATTCGAAGTCATTTATTCAGGGCTTCATAACGCACCGGAAGAGATTGTACAGGCAACCGTCCAGGAGGACGTCGATGTCCTTGGAATCTCCATCCTTTCGGGTGCGCACAACGAACTTGTTCCTGACATTATCGAAGGGCTTGAAGAGTACGACGCCAACGAAGACACGCTTATCGTCGTCGGCGGTATCATCCCTGACGAAGACAAGGAGTTCCTCTACGACCAGGGCGTCGATGGCATCTTCGGGCCTGGCACCCCGCTTCAGAAAACAATCGACTTCATCGAAGAAAATGTCAAACGAGATGAGTGATATCGAGGAACTCGTTTCGGACCTCCTCGATGGAAAACACCGCGCGCTCGCAAAGGCCATCACCTACATCGAGAACAATAGACCGGGCTATCGAAAGCTTGTCTCCGAACTACACAGACACACCGGCAACGCGGACGTCATCGGCATCACCGGGTCGCCGGGGGCTGGCAAATCGACGCTGGTTGATAAGATGGCAAAAACGTACCGCGACCGTGGCGAAACGGTCGGTGTCATCGCTATCGACCCTTCATCACCGTTCACTGGTGGCGCAGTCCTCGGTGACCGCATCCGGATGGCCTCGACGGTTGGCGATATGGATGTCTTCTTCCGGTCGATGTCCGCACGAGGGACGCTTGGCGGCCTCTCGACAGCAACGACTGACGCGGTGAAGGCACTCGATGCCTTCGGTAAGGACAAAATCATCGTCGAGACTGTCGGTGCCGGACAGAACGAGGTGGATATCGTCAAGACGGCGGATACGGTCGCTGTACTCGTTCCCCCGGCCTCCGGTGACGATATCCAGATGCTCAAAGCTGGTATCCTCGAAATCGCCGATATTTTCGTCGTCAACAAAGCTGACCTCGACGGAGCGGATATGACCGTCAAGGAGTTACAGGAGATGATACACATGCGAAGTGACGGACCGTCACCGGATGCAGGCCATCACGGTGCCGATGCGCTCGTCGATACTGACGTCGAGTTCCCGGGTGAGTCTGTCGAAGACTGGGAACCAGCGATTGTCGAAACCGTGGCGAAAAGCGGCGAGGGTATCGACGAGTTCCTCGAAACCCTTCAGAAACACGTCGACTGGCTGGAGGAATCTGGCGAGGGACGGCGACAGGCACGACAGCGGTATGCTGCAGAAATCCAGCGGCTTATCCGCGAGGATGTTGCAAAAATTGTCGAACGCGACCTCGAAGCGGCCGGTGGCCTCGATGCGAAAGTCGACGAAGTGCTCGCGAAGGAGTCAGACCCGTACACGGTTGCCGATGAGATGCTCGAGGCAATCCGTAATCCAGCCAAAACGACAGACACAGAGTAACAATACATCTCCACGAGAACCTATACCCATGAACATTCGCGAGGCAACAACCGACGACATCAACGGTATTCGACAGGTGGCAGAAACGTCCTGGGACGGCGATTACCCGGATATTCTCAGCAGAGAAACCATCCACGAGGGGGTCGACGAGTGGTACTCGCCGGAGCAACTGCGCGACTCGCTGGCGTGGGCACACACGTTCATTCTCGTTGCTGAACAGGACGATGCTGTTATCGGCTTTGTCCACGCCGTCTCGGACCGGGAATCGACGACTGGTGACATCCTCCGGCTGTATGTCCACCCGGACTACCGGGGCGACGGTATCGGCCGACAGTTGTTCGAAGCCGTCCGTGACAAGCTAACAAACAATGGCGTCAAGCAGCTTCACGCGATGGTACTCGCGGAAAACGAGGTCGGAAACGAGTTCTATCGGTCGTTTGGGTTCGAACTCGATGATACCGAGGATATCGTCATCGGCGGCGAGCACTGCCAGGAAAACACGCTTGTTCTCGAACTGGATTAGAACTTCTCAGGAGCCACGGATTCGATAGTCTCCTCGCGGAGTTCGTCCGAAGCCGGGTCCGGAATAACGACAATCGGCCGGTCAGTGACTGTCTCGTCGGTCAGTTCGCGGAGGCGGTCGCGAACTTCTTCGGGTGTTCCAGCGATACCGAGGTCATCAATCATCGCTTCGGTCACCTCTTTCGCAGCCTCGCCACGGTTGCCCTGTTTCCACTGTTCGTTTACCTTGCTGACTTCCTCCTCGAAGCGCATTGAGGCGGCTTTCCGGTAGCCCTCGCCGCTTGAGACGTAGTAGGCGATGTGTCGACGGAGGGTGTCACGTGCATTGTCTCGGTCCTCGCTGGCGGCTGTCGGCAGATACGGAGCCACTGTGATATCCTCGGGGTCTCTGTCCCGTTCCGCCGCTGCCTTCTTGACCATCTCGAAGGACTCATTGAGTTTGGAGATGGGGATGTTGTGTGGCAACCAGCCGTCAGCAAGCCGGCCAACGACACGGCGATTTGCTGGCCCGAGTCCAGCGTGATAGACCGGTACATCCGCATCCTGTGCGGGGAAATCAGCGACGGAGATGAGTTCCCCGTCATAGTTGACCCGCCCATCACCGGAGGTAAACTTCGAGAACAGTTCGATGGTCTCGTGAGCGCGTCGCACCGGGCGGTCGAAGGACATCCCGTGCAGGTCCTCGATGACTTTCTTTGTACTGACGCCCGTCCCGAGAATAAACCGACCATCGGAGACGCGGTCGAGCGCGGATGCGTTCATCGCCAGCGTTGCGGGGGTTCGCCCGTAGACGTTGACGATTGCGGTTCCGAGCAGCAACTCGTCGGTGGCAGCGGCCATCTCGGTCAACTGGACGAATGAACTCTCTCCCCAGAGTTCGGTCAACCAGATGCCGTTGTAGCCGAGCGATTCGACATCTTCGGCGACAGTTCCCGGGTCTTCTCCCTGTAGTTCAGTGACGACGAGGTCTACCTTCATGTAGCGACGTACACAACCCTGGTACAAAAATCATCACGCCGAGCACTGCTAACCGCAAGACTGTTGATGTCGTTACATCAATGACTCCGCATGGACGGTAGCTTACAGCAATTACAGGCGGACGGTATTTTCGAGACGTTTGACGCGGCTGCACAGCCGTGGGTTCGCGCCCTCTACGAACTCCCGCAGCCACTTGTGGTCTCAGATGGCGAGGGGGATATCATTCTATTCAATCCATCAATGGAGGAACTGACAGGGCTCTCGGCGGCCGATGTCAGTTCGATGGAGGCGTGGGAAGTCTATCGAACGCAGGAGACACACGGGACCAGACAGACTGTTCTTGACCAGACGCTTGAGACCGAAGAGCCGCTTCGTGGCATCGAGACGAACCTGCTTGACCACGATGACAACGAACTGATTGTCGTCGTTTCCTCGACGCCAATCTACGATGCCGAGGGAGACCTCATCGGCGCGGTCGGTGCAATTAGAGACGTGACCGAGCGTCGTGAGGCTGAACAGCAACTCAAAGAGACCAACGAGCAGGTCGCTCAGCAACTGACTGGCGTCGTCGAGCGACTGGAGGACGTCACGACACAGGTGGCCGACAATACGGCCGATATCGAGACGAAAGCGGTCGAACAGGACGAGGACTTACAGGAGGCCCTCTCTGAGGTCGAGTCCATCAGTGCGAGTATGGAGGAGATTGCAGCGAGCACGGACCAGCTCGCTGAAACCACGACACAGGCACAACAGGCGGCCGACCGCGGGCAGGAGGCAGGCGAACGTGCTGGCGAGAGCGCAGAGAACATTCTGGAGACGAGTGAAGACCTGGTCGAGACGGTGGACGAGTTAGCCGACCGGATGGACCAGATTGGCGAAGTGACTGATGTTATCGCCGAGATTGCCGACCAGACGAACATGTTGGCGTTGAACGCCAACATCGAGGCCGCACGCGCAGGGTCGGAGGGAGACGGCTTCGCCGTCGTCGCAAACGAAGTCAAATCCCTTGCGAACCAGACACAGAAACATACGACGGAAATCAGCACCGAAATCGAAGAGATTCAGGCCGAAACTGACCGCACTGTCGATGCAACCGAACGGACCTACGAGCGCGCAGTGACGGCAAGCGAGGAGGTACGCAACTCGCTTGCAGCGCTCGAAACTATCGTCGAGGCCATCGAAGACGTCACTGCCGGAGCAGACGAAATTGCAACCGCAAACGACGAGCAGGCGACACGGATTGAAGCGGTTACGGCAACGCTACAGACCAACGCCGAACAGGCACAGGCCGTCCGGGACGAGGCGGTCGATACCGCCTCGCTCGTCGACCAGCAGGAGGATGTGGTCCACGAGGTGCAGGATGCCGTCCGGGAACTCGCGGCTGATGTCGATCAGTAGCCAGGCCAGCGGACGGGAGTGTGGGTAGCTCGGAACAGCGAATCGTTCTTATGTCTGGCTCGCAAATTTGGCAGTATGAACCATCTCGTAGCCGTTGATGAGAATCACTGGCGACTGCCCCTGCATGCACATATCATCGTTCACGAGACAAACGACGGCAACGAGTTCATCACTATCTATGATTGTGGGGCGGCCCAGCAACCACCCACTGCACAGCTTATCGGGAATCTCGTCCGTATCGATGCTGAACACGAGTTTATTCGACAGCCAACCGGTTATATTGCGAAACTTCGCGAGGAGGCAACACTCGACCGGCCCGATGACGACCACTGGGTTATCCGTGCGGAAACCTCAGAACACTCGGAAGTTCCGGCCCGCCAGTAAGCGAGTAGCCGCTTTTTCTGTTGCTGTCAACCGGTGAATCTTAATCAATGCAGTCCAAAGAGAGTATATGGAGTTAACGAGCGAACAGCAGATGGTTCGTGATATGGTCCGGGAGTTCGTTGAGCGCGAGGTGGTCGATATTGCGAGCGAGGCCGAAGAGACCGAAACGTTCCCCGAAGATGTCTGGGATGGGCTGTCGGAACTCGACCTGGCAAGCATGACCGTCCCGGAGGAGTACGACGGGTTTGACGCGGACATGCTGACCTACAGCGTCATCAACGAGGAACTGGCCCGTGGACATCTTTCGCTTGCCACGGCGCTTTCGGTCCACTGTCTCGCAACCTCGTGTATCAGCACGTTCGGAACCGAGGAACAGAAAGACGAGTGGCTCACGCAAATGCGCGATGGTCGACCCGTCGGTGCGTTTGCGCTCTCTGAGCCACATGCCGGCTCGAACCCATCGGAGCTCTCAACTGTCGCTAAACGGGATGGCGATGAGTACGTCATCAACGGGACCAAACAGTGGATAACCAACGGGGAGCGAGCGGGCGTCGTTATCCTCTTTGCCAAAACGGATGCTGACGATGACGACACGGTGACGCAATTTCTGGTTCCAAAAGACCTCGACGGACTGGAGGTCGGGAAACACGAGGAAAAACTGGGGCTCAGAGCGAGCGATACGACGACGCTCATTTTCGAAGATGTCCGCATTCCTGTGGAGAACCGACTGACACCGGTTGGTGATGGACTCAAGGCGGCATTCTCGATTCTGAACGGCGGTCGCGTCGCAATCGCCAGTCAGGCAGTTGGTGTCGCGCAGGCAGCGCTCGATGAGGCCGTTGAGTATGCAAACGAGCGCGAACAGGGCGGGAAGCCGATTATCGAGCATCAGGCCATCAGTCAGAAACTCGCGGATATGCAGACCGACGTACAGGCAGCACGGTTGCTCACGCGGGATGCTGCGAAGAAAAATGACGGTGCGGTCGACCCCAAGGCAGCGAGCATGGCGAAATACTTCGCCAGCGAAACGGCAGTGAGTGTAGCTGATGATGCCGTACAGGTACACGGCGGTTATGGCTACACGAAAGATTTCAACGTCGAACGGTACTACCGCGACGCGAAGATTACGACTATCTACGAGGGCACCTCGGAGATTCAGAAAGAAATCATCGCCCGCCACCTGAAACAGTAGCGAGTCTTCGTTTTCGGTCGGCTCTATTCGTACTCGTAGAAGCCACGCCCGGTCTTTTTGCCGAGGTCTCCGGCTTCGACTTTTCGTTTGAGCAGGTAGGCTGGCTTGTAACGGTCGCCAAGTTCTTCATGCAGCGTCTCGCTTGCGTGCAGGCAGATATCGAGGCCGATGTGGTCGGCGAGTTCGAGCGGCCCCATTGGGACGTTCGTCCCGAGTTTCATCCCGCGGTCGATATCGGCTTTCGAGGCAACACCTTCATCGAAGGCACGGACGCCCTCGTTAATCCACGGCATCAGGATGCGGTTGGTAACAAAGCCGGGCTTGTCGTCGGATTCCCACGTTTTCTTGCCGACATCTTCGGAGAAGTCGTGAGCTAACTGAACAACCTCGTCGTCGGTTCGTTCGCCGACGACGATTTCGACACCCTCCATAATCGGTACCGGGTTCATGAAGTGGATACCGACAACGGCATCCTGTCGGTCAGTCGCGCTGGCGATAGTCGTAATCGAGAGCGTACTCGTGTTCGTGGCGAGCACCGCATCGTCGTTGACCAGTTCGTCGAGGTCGGCGAAGATATCCTGCTTGATATCGAGATTTTCGACGGCGGCCTCGATGACGAGGTCGACGTCAGCGAGGTCGGCCAGTTCGGTTGTCCCGCTGATTCGCTCCTGTGCGGCGTTGGCTTCATCCGCAGAGAGGCTATCGCGTTCGACGAGTTTACCGAGACTGTTTGCGATTGTCTCAAAGCCGTTGTCGACGTACTCCTGTTCGATGTCGCGCATGATTACGTCGTAGCCCGCAACTGCGGCGACCTGTGCGATTCCGCTCCCCATGGTTCCAGCACCGACGACGCCGATGCTGCCGAGCGAGTCAATAGTGCGTGCCATCAGTTCACAGATTGTACCACCACGGGCATATAGGGTTCGGTTTACCCCACCGTTCCAGGATGTACCGCTGGTCTCGCTCGAAGGCGATACTGCACAAACCCTGTTGTGGCAACTGTTGAGAGGGCCAAAACATGTATGCTATAAAATCACTATCATACGTATGCAATGTCGGAATCACCACCAAACATTCGTCCACCGACGAAAGCCGAAATTGAGGAACTGGCCGCAGAGCACCATATCACCCTTTCCGATGATGAAATCGAGGATTTTGCTGCGATTATTCCAGCGGTTCTCGAAGGATACGAGCGACTTGACGAACTGCCGAACCCGACACCGGAAGTACAGTATCACGAACGTGACCCAGGCTATCAACCGGATTCCGAGGAGGACCCGCTGAACGCGTATGTCCGCAAATGCTTCGTTCCCGGTGCGGATGACGGCCCGCTCGCTGGCTACGAGATTGGGCTCAAAGACAACATCTCGCTTGCGGCTATCGAGATGACGCTCGGGTCGAAGCTTTTCGAGGGGTACGTCCCGTCGACGGACGCAACCATCGTCACCCGGTTGCTCGATGCGGGTGCGGAGATAACCGCGAAGTTGAATATGGAGGATATGTCGTTTTCCGGCAGCGGCGAACTCTCGGCGACGGGACCGGTACTGAATCCCTACGATGACGAGTATATCGCCGGCGGTTCGTCCTCGGGGGCGGCCGCAGCGGTCGGAACTGGTGAGGTCGACGTGGCGATGGGTGGCGACCAGGGCGGCTCAGTTCGGATTCCAGCGTCATGGAGCGGTATCGTCGGCCACAAGCCAACGCACGGACTGGTTCCATACACCGGCATTGCTGGACTCGGGCAGTCGTTCGACCACACGGGGCCGATGGCACAGACTGTCGAAGATTGCGCCCGTGTCCTCGAAGTGGTCGCCGGCGAGGACGGCCTCGACCCACGACAGGGGGCCGTCCCGACACAGGAGTATACTGACCACCTCGATGCGGACCCCTCGGAACTGGTTGTCGGCGTTCTTGAGGAAGGGTTCGGTCACGACGAGAGCGAGCCAGGGGTGGATGACACGGTTCGAGATGCGCTCGATGCGTTCGAGGCCGAAGGCGCAACTATCGAATCAGTTTCCGTACCAATGCATCTCGATGGGCTGGCCATCTGGAACGCCATCGGTAACGAGGAGATTACGGCAACCATCGAGTCTGAGTGTGTCGGTCACTATGGGAACGGATTCTACGACACGCAGTTTGCTGATTTCTTCGGTCGGGCACGCCGTGCACAGGCCGACGACTACCTGACGACGGTCAAACTGACGCTGGTTCTTGGCCAGTATCTGTCCGACCAGTATCGCGGCCACTATCACGCGAAAGGGCAGAACCTTAGCCGACAGTTGCGGGGTGAGTACGATTCCGTGCTCGAGGATATCGACGTGCTGGCAATGCCGACGACGCCACAGACCGCCCACGAAGTCGATAGGAATATCTCCCGTGTGCAGGCCATCCAGCGGGCGCTCAACATGCTCAACAACACGGCTCCGTTCGACAACACCGGTCATCCGGCAATCAGTGTCCCGGCGGGAACGAGCGATGGACTGCCGGTCGGATTAATGTTTGTTAGCGAGCGGTTTGACGACGGGACTGCACTCCGTGCGGGATACGCGTTCGAGCAGACTGTTTCGCCGGAGCTATAGTACCGGCTGCTCGCGTAGTGGTCTGTGTCCAACACCTCCCGACAACGGATACCGAACTGCACAAGTACTCGCTCACTGAACAGTTGCGTATGCGCAAACTCGTGAACTTGCTTGTCCGCAAGGACGGGATGACACACGACGAATTCGTCGAGTACTGGCTGACCGAACACGCGCCACTGGCCGAAGACCTGCCAGGTGTCCATACGTACACAACGTCCGTTCCGGCCGACCCGGAGCAAGCACGGTACGACGGTATCGCAGAACTCCATTTCGAGGACGGAACCAGCGTTGGTGAGGTGTTCGCAAGCGAGGCTGGCAAACAGATACAGGCCGATACGGAGAACTTTCTGGATGATGATGCCGGCGAGATACTCATCGTCGACGAGACGGTCCAGTTCGAACCAGAAACGTGACCGGAGCGTCGTGGCCAACTATCCATTTTGATACTTAATTTTTGTTCTTTCATAATAATGGGTGAAAAATGAAAATAGCTTTAAACTCTAATATATGGTGCTATTTTGATAAAGTGGGTGCTATAGTGAACAATATATTATTTGATACATTACTATAACACGTTTGAATTTCTATCTCTTATTATACTGTAATATTTATCTCCTGTTTTCGTTGTAGTATTGGGCGTCCGTTTAGTATACCGTGAGATAATGTAAAATTGTGTTGTCTACATACGGGGTTAAGTTACTACATAGAGCACAGGGTACCGAGAGGGCGGACTAAGACAGCAGATAGGCTCAGGACGGTCGTTTCGTCTGTGCAAACAACGCTGCGAACAGCACCACTAACAGCAGTATCGATAGAATAGCATATACATCGCTCATCACTTCGCCACGGGCGATTGCTCCACCGAGGTATTCGACTGCGTTGATAGCGAGCAACGCGGCAACGAAGACGCCAACCAGTTTCACAATCGTTTCTCTATCAAACGAATCGGACATATACGGTCCATTGTCGGTGGGGGATAAAAAACAGGACGGCTATTCGGTCACTCGGTGCCTAGCGCAGCCATCTCCGATTCGAGGGTTTCGACCATCTCTTCGACGGATTCGACAAGCGAGGATTGCTGCTGGTTGGCCTCTGCTATCGTTGTAATCTCCTGAGCAAGTTGTTCGGCGCTTGTCGACACATCGTCGATTAACCCAGCCACCGCCTCGGTGCCCTGTGCCTGGTCGTCCATCGCCGCCGCGACGTCCTCCATTCCCTCTGCTGTCTGTTGAATTGCATCGTTAATTTCAGTCAAATTCTCGGACACGGTCTCGGTCTGGGCCACTGCATTCGACAGCATGTTGCTTGTCTGCTGAATCATCTCGACCGTTTTGCCGGTTGTCCGTTCGACGTCGTCAACCATCTTCTCTATCTGGCTGGCATGACTCTGTGATTCCTCGGCAAGGGATTTGACCTCGTCGGCGACGACCGCAAAGCCCTCACCGCCTTCGGCAGCGCGCGCGGCCTCGATTGAGGCGTTCAGCGCCAGCATGTTCGTCTGGTCCGCGATATCGTTGATAACTTCGACGATGCTGTCAATCTCGTCGATGCGTTGCTGGAGGTCAGTTACCTGTTGTTCCATCTCATCTGCGGATGCTGTCACATCGTCCATCAGGTCAAGTGCGGCCGCAGCCGAATCGGTCCCTTCCTGGGCTAACTCCTCCGCACGGCCGCTCTGTGTTTCGACCGCCTGTGCAGTCGACGCAACCTCCTCGACGCTCGCGCTGAGGTTCGATATTTCGGCGGCAATCTGGTCGAGGGTTTCCGACTGGTCACGTGCCAGGCCACTGCTTTCGTTCGAACTCTCTGCGACATCCGTCGCTGTCCCCCGGAGTTTCGCTATTGCGGTGTTAATCTCCTCGGAGAGTTTTTGTTGTGCGTCCTGCATCCCGTTTCGCTGTCTGACGATATCCGTGACGATTGGAGTCATCTCAACTGCGCCGACGGTTTCGCCATCGAGGTCAGTCAGATAGACAGCCATCGACCGATTCCAGAGGTGGCCATCCGGTGTCGGTACCTTTCGAAACTCCTTTTCCCAGATGGTCTCGCCCTTCCGTGCGACCGTTTCTGCGAGAATTTCTGATTCCCCCTCCGTTCCGAAAAACTGGTAGCCCTCCGTGCCAATTGCTTCGTCTTTCGACCGGCCATAGGCGGCTTCCGCCTCCTCGTTGAAATACCGGAGACGCCGCTCGCCATCGACGGCAAAAATCGGTTCAGGGAAATCGGCTATCAGCTGGTTGAATAGATTGCGCCACTCGTCGCGCTCGCGCCGAAAGTCGGCTTTCGTCTTCTCGCTCTCGGGCTTTTCGGATTCGACGAGCGACGCATACGTTTCTTGTTCGAGCTGCTGCCGTCCCTCTGACATACTCACATCCAACACAATTCACCGTAATAAAGTCTCTGTGCGTGCAAGCTATCGAAGTATTCCCCAAATAATCACCTTTGAATGGTTGTTACCGCCTCTTTCCAGAATTTTGCCGCCACTCGGTGTGAATCTGTTGAAGATGTATATAATTCACTGAGTTGATTTATTATCCATATATTTATACATTAACTTGCTATTTTCATAATTATTCATGAATAATGTACACAAAGAAAATTCCTACTATAACGGTCTGAGAATGCGTTTTTCTCCGGAGTAGAAGCATGATACCAACTCACTAGTGTATATTTATAACAAATATACATGTTGAAAAAGGAGACTAAGAAACCTTTAAGTATGTTATGGTTGCACATGGCTATAGATGTGGGATAGTGCGATAGGTGCTAGGGATAGCCTTCGGGTACACTCGCGAAACACGACGAGTGATTATACCCCACATCGGATAGATATGAACCATACTAGCAACCAACAACGAACACACGTTCACGGAAACGGGGCACAGCATCGTCTGAAGGGACTGAGACATCAGA
>LKMJ01002918.1_pt1 | contig 15841 bp, 12 predicted proteins | sample 643391 | NCBI WGS metagenome assembly LKMJ01 (sample SAMN04112250, study PRJNA286221) | soda lake metagenome | biome: soda lake; feature: Kulunda Steppe; material: water; isolation source: sample PL-Br10 brine of Picturesque Lake | place: Russia: Kulunda steppe | collected 2010-07
CCCATTTGAAGGCCATGTGAATTTCAGTTGATTCAAGGTCCATTCAGAGGGGAGGCCTCTTGAATCAAATGACTCATCTGAATCCCATCTGATTCAGGTGACATTCAAAGCAAGTTTGACTTGATTCGAATGCCCATTTGAATCCCATCTGATTCAATTGCTATTCAATTGGATTCAACCTTGAATTAAAAGAAGCACAACTTTCCGACGAGTTTGATGAATATCACCAATACCTCTCCAGATCTGAGGTCGATGCAGAGATCTGGACCAAGCTGTGATGACATCATCAGCAAATTGTGTTTGGTAAATTTCTAAAATTTGCAGTTTAGTAAACAGCTAATCACCTTCTCACAAGAGGCAAGCATGATACACCAGCTTTGCAGGCCCGTGCACTTGTATGCGTTCTTGCAGCGCAGTGCTCTGTCCAGACTCTTGCATGGGCAAGCCCCAACAGGTAGGCCTGACTTCCATCTTTCATGGGCGAGCCTGGTGCCAGAACAATGTGAACCCCAGCAATGCAGCTTGCTAGCTAGATGTAAACGCTGATACGGCAACACCTTTGCCCGCTGGCGCATCATCATGTACGAGCAGGAGAGGTTGGGCCGGAAGGATACAACACCTCACGCACCATAAAAATGGGCGGAGAAGAGGCAGGCGCCGAGGGCTATGGAGGAGACAGCGGGCACGTGAGGTCTGATCAGCATGAGACAGCAGCAGAGGCTGAACCAAGGGGGGACCAGCAGCCGCAATTCGCGGTAGGTACTTTCTCCCCTTATGGTGGTTAAGGTTACAATGGGTCTAGACCTTCAGCCAGATGGGTTGACTGCTGGGCTTGCTGGACACTGCAAGCTAGACAAAAAATTATCCATAGTCTCAGAAAGAAATAGAAATGATTTGTATGTCTGCTTCAAGAGAAACAATTTCACATCCTCAGCTCCAATGTTGTCAAAGTAAAAAGTGCCTGTGTCTCCAGTGTAAGTCCTACCAGTAAACTCAGCAAATTGTTCTGCGAATCTCCTCAAATAGCACATTGTAAGCAAGGGCATGAAAAAAGACATAATTTTCATCCTGGACATCACAAGTCACATGCTCCCTTCATGTAGCATGTTTGAAGTGATATTCAGGCTTCACACCCTTCGCGCTGGGATGTGCGCTTGCATGCCCCACGTTGAAGTCAACTATTGTGATGACACTTGACCAGAACAACTAGCAAGAGCAATTGAATAGCTGGGTCACCCTCAGCCAAACCTCAAGTGCCAAACCTCAAGGTGCCAATGGACGAAGATTTCAAGCAGGATACTCCATGGCTGGCAAGCAGCTGCTAGTTCAGGACAGAGCACACATTATGCGGCATGTACATGCGTGCCTCACGATGTATGAGTCTCACATGGCACGCATGTCTCCCATTCCAGGTACCACCCCAGGCGCCAAAGGAGGTGGATGAGCGAGCGGCACAGGCCCCAGCCAAGACGGAGACCCTGAACAGCACAACACTGAATCCCACAGAGCAGACAGAAGCATGAGCAGGGCTCCAGAGTTCCAACTTTTTATTATTTACTGGGTCATCAACATAATTTATTGTAGAAATGTTTGCGATGAGATTTGTAGAGCCCGCTGCAGCGCACGCCCCCTGCTGCGCTCGAGTGCTGGCCAGGGTGGCCGGGTTTTCAAGCGAGGCCTTGCGTGCTTTTGCCACAAATTCTGACACTTCAAAGGGATCCAATGACATGGCAAGAGGTGGGTGGGCGCCTTAGTGCTTTGAGCCACTAGGGTTCTGGGATTGCTGGAATCCGGCAATAGGCACGCACAGCAAACTCGCGGCAGCCCAGAGCAGCCCATGATATAGCCTCTGTCTGTGCTATCTGTGAGGCTGCCGTCCCCGTTGGTTGGCTGGTCAGCGAGCAGCGAAGTCTCGCTGATTCAGCTCGAGACCATATCCGCCCCATACGTATGTGAATGATCATGTCATTCCTGCCTCTTATGTCATGCTTTCTAACCTCAATTCGGTAGATTATGGCGTAAAGAGGTAGGGATGAGTGACTGCAAGTGAAAGTATGCAACAGCTGGCCGGCCTTGTATTCGACCTTCCCTCTCTGGCTGCAGGATTGAGGTCAAGCAGCAGGGCAGGAGGATTGAGGCCTTACAAAGAGCGTGTTGTCAGGAGCAAGGTGTGTGCACGCTGCAAAAAACCCTAACACTCCCGCGGACACTTTGTGAGCTTTGTTTGCGTAATCATTTCCTTGCTGCCCCCCTCTATTTCATATGTTCAACAAATGAGATGAATTGCTACACTGTGCTCGGGCACTGATGCGGAATTCTGACTAATAATTGTGTTCTTAAGGAGCGCAATGTACATGTGGATGGCACGTACGTGCAAGCAAGGGAATACTGTCCAATCCAGGAAGTGTCCAATCCTCCGTAAATCCTCGCCATTGTCATAGCAAATGAATGAAGCCCATACCAGAAAGGAAATGTGGATTTCATGCAGGGCGCAAACACTGTTGCCCCGTCTGACGTCGTGGCTTCCAACATCAGCGCCGCTTTCCTCCCTCCTCCTGACAAGGCAGCACCAGCATGAAGCTGTCTTCAGAGGGAAATTTGTTGACAAGGAGGCAGCAGCAAGAGGCATGAGCTGTATGAGCGGCTCCAGTGCAAATCATTCATTCTTAGGAAGGGCTACGAGTTGTTAATGTAATATTACAAAGTGGTCATGGGGATCAATGTGGCTGTGATGGTGCCCGTGCTTGTGTTGCTTACAGCAACAAGCTCTCTTTGATTCATTGGCTCGTTACAGCTGAGGAAGCTGGATTCTTGCAGGTGAGCTCATTTTGCTGTTGTCATAAGGCAGCCCAGCACATTGTAAATATTTTTTGTCGTCGTCTTGCCTTTTTATAATGGCTGTTTTATGCGCAAATTTGTATTTGTGCACACCTGTTCAACCGGTGATGGTTGAAAAAAGGCAAGCATGACTGGTTGCAGACTGGCTGCTTTAATTTTCTGTTTGCTTCTGTAACTACTTGCTGCTGAGAGCGTGGCATCAGCGCGCTTGCTGTAACAGTAAGCCTACTGTTGGATCCTGTACCATTGCCTTTACTATGGCTTGGGCACGCCTGATATCCCACTTGCAAATTTTGAAGGCGAAAGAGAGTTGCGGGTTGTTCTTGCTTTCCTTCCAGGCTGAACCAGTCTGTTTTTGCTGCTTAGTGGTACTACCTTTGGTAAATGAAGACGCGTACATGTTGCTTTCTGTTTGTCACATATGGCTCAGTATAGAGCATGAAGGGCGAGCAAGTTGTTTGTATCTTGCAACCTTGTAAACTTGCAACCTTGTAAGCGGTCCTATCCATCAGCAGCCTGGAAGATGCCACAGCACATCAGCTTGAAAGGACAAATTAGTTTCATGGACGTGGTGCTCAGATCAAGGCTTGTCCTTCAGTAAGATTGGTTTCCGCTGGGATTGCTGGTTACAACTTGCAGCAACAGTCGGTGGACTGGACTGGACTGGACCGGACTGGGCGCTGCCACGCCTAGCATATTAGCCACCTCACTATCACTATTTTTAAAGGGCCAAACCGTTGATCTGAGAAACTCAACTCCGGGCCTCCCTCAAACTTTTAATAAAAAATGGAGAAGGTACTTCCGGCCCCCACTCAATGTTTACCGAAAGTGCCTATACTTCCCTGCTGTTGCCCCCCAATTGGGCCCTTGCAAGGGCTAGAGGGGGCTGCTCCCTGGTGTACATCTTTAAAGGTCTCTAAGAGCAAACAAGGTATGACTGTGAGTTCGTCTTTGACGTGTTCAAAACAGCTATATATGAACTGAAAACAGGATCAAATACTCCACCAACTGACTCAACCAACCTCCGGGTCATAATACAGCATAAATCTGGCACTGCACTTATCTGGCGTGACATCCACTTCAGCTTCGTTCTGACAACATTGAAAAAGACATGAGAACACAAAGTCCCTCATAAGCTGAGATTTGCAATACGTGTGACTTGCACCGTGTACAAGATAGATAGAGCATGTGCTTTCAAAATAGTTGGTGCATTTCCAACATATGCAATGATTGCTTTGCCAGGCTGAAAGTTTCGTCACTCCACCAGAAGGGGGGTCGCTAGCTGTGCCTGAGGTGCTTGGTACTCTCTTGATCTCTGGCACTTGCACAATTACTTATTGGCCTGGGTTTTTGGTTGCGTTGCAAAACCTGCACTTGGCCGGCCCTTGTTTGGCAGGTACAGCTATGCAAACCTTGCCTTACCTATGGGTTTCGGAAACCCGGTTTCCTGCTCGGAAGTCTAAAGAAAGAAGAAAGGAAGAAATGACTACACAGCAGGGATACCCCTAAACGTGCTGTCGTGAACATAACTCATAATAGGGGGATTTTTAAGTAGGTGCAATTTCGATTAGCGTTCCTTACAAAGCACAAGGCAATGCCCCACCATCAAACAGGGAAGTGGAACATTTGTGATGGTGATGGAGGCCTCCTGACCATCACAACCTTCTAGGAGTCTGAAATGAGCCTTTTGCTTGTTTGTTGCTTCAGCCTTCTAATTTATGATTCTTGCTGGATATTGAAATTACGACAGAGTGTGTGTTGAAGTCTAGCAGGGTGTTTCTCAAGTTTTTCAAGTGGGGTTTAACAGGCTTACAACCTAGCTAGAATGAAAGGGAGAAAGACTACGCCCTCAGGAATCCTAGCATTTACACTTAATCCTATGTAAAACAGTCGTGCAAATGTGCAAGTAATATCATGGTATGAAGATGCCTTGAAAGCAAGCATGCATGTAGGGACAGGGAAGGTGCTCTTACAAGGAATGTCCTGCAACATCGCATGACTGTTGAGAGAACTTCCTTTCTGGTAGTCCATACTGCATTGTACACGTTTCTTTCTGGCAGTGCATACTGCATTGCATTTGCAGAGATGGAAAAGCCTCCCGTGCACACAACATAATACATGCTGTACTGTACTACCTTGTGCACTACATGTGCACACCCAAATCAAGGCTTTGACACACCTCTTTGTTCAATGACAGAGAATTCAGGCTGCATCCCCACGTCTGTCTGTCTGGCAGGTGAAGACTGAGTTACCGGCTGGACAGCATAGTGTGGACCTTAAGCTTCAAATAAATATAAAAGAGTATAATTCATCAGTCAACTTGATTTGTGCTGGTTCCTGTCACACCTTGTGTCTGTTCGCCCACACATGCGGTTCCTTCGTCTTCCTGACACGAACCAACTTTAAGGCTTAGAATCTAATATCTCATATTCATGTACATTTCATCGGCAAATCTCGTCCGAATCGGCCAGCCGAACCATCCGTCTTCCCCCTCTGTGAGCATGTCCTCCAACAGGAGGGAGGGTAGACAGCCTCACGGACGCTCCCCCATTGCGCCAAACTGGAGCTTTTTTGGGACTTATCTGTTAATGCATGTGGTCTCTTTACTTCCTGTCATTCCAAGCGGGGAGTGTGCAGTGCTGTCCAGCAGCAGCCTGGAATCCTGCGTACGGGGCTCTTCGTCACAACAGGAAGAAGATTTGGAATGTGACAAAAAGCTTGTGCTCACAGTTAGCGTGGGCGGGGCGCAGACCCTGGCGACCGAGGAGCTGCAGCTTGACCTAAGATGCATTGGCAGGTCAGTCCCGTTTTGCTTGCCCAGCGACTCCCATGCAATTCTCTTTTGACACAAAATGACCACAAAAAATGAAACTATTGACAGCACGATATGGGCCGGACGTATCTTTCCTACACCCAAAAGCACATCACAGCCAGGTTGACTGTCCAGCGAAACTTGGGGTATGAACACCTGAAACCCTTATATTCATAATCTTGCACTGCTTTGCAGCCCGAACGGTCAATGCCCCTGCCCCTGCAACTATGAGATTGACCAGGACTGCTCCTGCCGGGATGTGGAGACTCCGGTGAAGATCTGGCTGACCAAAAGCCCTGTGTTTGCCAGCTACCCTTTGGAGTACATCAAGTCTTATAACTACAAGCCAGTGGAGGTGATTGTGCGGCCAGATGACAACAAGTGCAGAGTGAGTGGAGAAGGCGAATAGAGGCATAGGTCTTTGAAACGGCCTTGTGAATGCGCTTGCACTTTTCTTTCAGATGGGCTATGGCTTTTGCTTGAGTGGTTCGGTCACAAGGAGGTATATGTTCTGGCATTTTATCTTGATCACCTGCTTTGACCAAATCTTGCATTGCCCCCAAAACCTGGATCAAGCTGCTCCTGGCGGCGCCTCGCTGGGTTGTGCTGACTGCGCAGGCTGACGACTTTGATTCAGATCCCACTTGCGGGTGGTACTACGTGGATGGAGAGCAGCAGCGCGACAGCCAAGGCTTCACATGCAAGTGCTCTAGCCAGCAGGTCTGGGATCACACCTTCACCGGCTCCAACAAGCGCACGTGGGTGGTTGGCGGCCAGTTCAATGCTGGCGCTGCTCAGCCTCGAGCTCTTGCCCAGCCCGAGAGAGACAGGCGTGCAGCTCATTCCGTGCATGTGTGTGGCTGTGCAAGTGCAGGAGAGCCAACCTGAATTGCGACTTCTTTACTGATCCGATTGACATTCTGCTTGGCAACCGGCCGTGCTCGGCTCACTGCCTCACCTTTGATCCTCTGTGGTACAGCGTGAGTGTAAGGCCGGGGTCGAGGGGACAAGGCGGGAGCAGGGGATGCAGACTTGCAAGCTCGGGCATGTTCATGTGCATGCAACATAAACAAGGTTTTGTCCAAATGTGGGGTGACATGATCCACGCTGTAGCCAGGGCAGGCCTGGACATTGCACTGATGCTCCTTACTGGTGCTGCGCCATGACTGGGAAGCGGGGTAGAATTGCATGGGTCGGTTAAGACTCAAAAAAATCTGCAGCGTCCCACAGCGGCTGCATTATGTATTTAGCAATTGGATCCGCATGGGGGAAAAGTGTTGGCAGACATCGCCATTATGGCTTGTGGGACAGTACATGGGGTAATTGGTAGTTGGTGCCCTCCCTGCCTGCTGGCGTGCTTGCAGCCACGCAGCCACACAAAGAGCATCCGTGTTGTGCCCTCCATTCATGACTGCTTGTCATCTTTGTGCCAAGGATGCACTTGTGCTCAGCAATTGCTTCATGGATGCAACGGGTCAGACCTTGGTAAGCGTATCTGTATTAAGATGAAGCGTGGACGTACTGCACGAAAGATTGGTCGCACGCTGTGTTGGTTACTACTCATGCGTACATGCTTGTATGTGCAGGGGTACAGGGTAGGCAGCTCCCAGCTTCAATTTGAGATTACAGCCCATATATCAGTGGAACAGCCTCCGTCAAATAGCACTTCAAGCAGCAGCATACCAGAGCCTGAAAGGAACAGGCCTAGATTTCCAAATGAAAAGCTTAGGCTGAGCCCCTCTGTGCCCTTGGCTGTCAGTGATTCAAGGTTGGCCAGCATGCGCTTGCTGGGAGACCTGGCCACCTACCAGCAAACAACGGTGCTCAGGTTCGTGGAAGCACATGTTTTGTACTCTACCTTGCCAGATCCAGTTGGCACTTGCTAGGCAATCTGGCCATCTTCAATTCCACAATGGGGCCCCCGTGTGTGAAGGGGTTGGTATGCACAGACATTCACAGCATGCAATGCACAAGCAATGTCATTACTGGCACACCTGCCCGGAGGTATGCAAGCATTAGTCATCACAACAAAGATTTTTTGCGGCAGCTTTGTTGACCTTGCGCATAGACATTCACAGCGTTCTTCAGCTGTGTAGTGTGCAGAACTGGCGCTTTGCTGTGCACAGACATCCGCAGCATTCTTAAGCTGTGTGCAGAACTCTGGCGTGTCAGCTGTGCACAGACCTGGTGCTCTGCACAGACTTGGTGCTGTGCTGCACAGTGCACAGGCCTAGCGCTGTGTGTAGACTAGTGCACATACCTCCACAGCTTTTTGATGTGGCACCATGCAGACCTCTGGTGCTTTGATGTGGCACCATGCAGACCTCTGGTGCTTTGATGTGGCACCATGCAGACCTCCACAGCTTTGATGTGGCACCATGCAGACCTCTGGTGCTTTGCGTACACCTGGTGCTGCGTGTGGACTGGTGCACAGACCTGGTCAGCATCGATGGGGAACCCAAAATGGGTCATGACAGTCTGCTCACAGCTCTTCATTGCTTCTGATTTCACAAACGAGGCTTGTGATGGTCTGCTTGCAGCTCCAAAATGCTTCTGATTCCACAGCCGGACGGCGCCAATCTGGAGGCAATCAGGAGGAGTGACAGGGGCTCCTGGCTCCTGCTGGACAGGTGAAGCCCTCTTTCTTCTTGATCGCCCTTGCTCTGCCCTGTTAACTGCCTCTTCAAGCTTGCCCACACCCCTGCTCATGAGCACCTTGACGTGCGCTAACTTTAATTACGCCAACGAGTGGCTCTCCGTCCACGGTTCTGCTCATGCGAGCATGCTGGCACATACATTTCGCCTCCTTGATTAGCGAGGCTTCAGGTACAAAGCAGCAGTTGCAGGCCAAGCATGCTGGGCTACCAGCAAGCAAGTGCGCGCTGTCCCTGTGGCCGCCCCAGGAGCCACATCTCCGATGGTTCCACCTGCAACAAAGTGGGCACATCCTTTGAGGCGTTTCGCTACCAACCAGATGGTTGCTTCAGGGCGCCACAGGCAAGTGCATATGCTTTGCCCTCAATGGATTGCTGAGGGTGTGGGAAAATGTATGGGCTTGGAGTACACAGGCCGCAGTGCTATGCTCAGATGGCGCGATTGCCGCAGGGCCCATAAGTGCACAGCACCTGGCCAGCTGCTCTGATGCAGGGCCCAAAGTCCAGCGTGACATACAAGCATGTGGACCAATCCCCTGAAGAGCCTAGCTGGGCGGGCTTTTGGCGTGCGCCGGTGTTGGCCCATCTTCAGAAGGCCAGCATGCTCATGACGTGGCCCCCTCCAACAGCTTGCATGGCAGGTCCTCTACCGGTGCTGCTTGGATACTAGGACCAGGTCTGGCTCCCCTGCAGGCCATATGCCACAAATATGCAAGCAAGACCAAGCGAAGCACTTGCGCCCTGCAATACCAAGCGAAGCACTTGCGCTCCGCAAACATGCTCTTCAGGTGTGCCTGCAGAACCAGATCAAGGATCTGATAGCAGAGGACAAGGAGCGGGCAGAGCAAGGAAGGGTGCCACAGCACTTGGTGACGCGTTACACGTTTGGGTCTGAATCTCTGGTGCGTGCTGCCCCTGCTAATCATCCTGCACACATGGCTGAGAGATGTTAGGGTAAGCGTCACACACCCAGGCCAGAACCTCTGCCACGTGCCGCCTCTATTTGGTCCTAGGTGGCCAATTCACCTCAGTTGATGTAGGGGGTGTTTCCGTTGCCTGCACAATTTTCCTGAACCTTTGCTTTTTCTTGTGATCAATAATTAGATGGCCAGGCTCCGGCTCATGCCCTCTTCAAGCCACGCATACCTTTTGTGGACAATCTACCTTTGTGTAGCTCAGACTGTAGTTGTTTGCTGGCAAACCCTAGCATGAAATCTATTGCATGACACAAGCGAACGTGTATAGTGTTGATCATGTGCATGATTTGTTCTTTGCCCCGTCTTCCTGCATTTCTGCATGATGTGCAAACAGAGCTAGGAGCTCATTTCACACTGGCCAAAGGTACTACTAGCAATGTCACACAAGCTCCAGGCCTCCACCGCTCGTGCTTCTGGAGATCAAAGCCAGCTTCTACATGCCAGAGACCTGATGGCGTGCACTTAAAGACTTATCCATAAGCGTTCAATAATTAATATCTGGAGCAGCCAGTCCCTTGCCAGAGCACTCCTGGGCTGCATTCAAAAGCTTGCTGTTTAAACTTCTGTTCATGCGGCTTCGGCATGTGCGCGTACAGCTGGAGAGTTTTGAGGGTGGGCCCCTGTCCTTCGCCATCCCACTGTCCAGCGAAAGTACATCATTGGTCATTATCAGTGCAAGGTAAGGCTGACCTTAAGAGCGCCCGGGCGTCCTTGGTCACTACTAGAGCAAGGTAAGGTCGACAACAGAGTGCCCGGGCGTCCTTGCTGAGTAGTGCGCATGTATGCGGCACCGTGTGCTGCGCATGATGACAGTGGGGGCACCTGAGCCCTAGAACCGGCAAACTTGGTGCATGCTCCTTGTGTGGTGGCCCTCAAATCACCTGATTCAAAAGTAATACCTCAGCAGCTGCGTACGCTCATATAGAAGCATTCATCAGGAGAAGTATCAGGCCTCTATGACTTTACACTCAAAGAGAAGCATACATCACCCCTGGAAGTATGCGCGCTCATAGAAGAGGATGAGCATAAACAGAATTGTGCAAAGCCCGAGGATTAAAGTGTGCTTGATTTGTCAAAGCCTGATCCTCGGGTTTCATTTTGCCCATTCACGGTCCAGGCACGCTCATGCAGGTGCGTTCGCCTGTGTGGCATGACTGCAAAATGCATGGCGTTAAGAGACCTAGGAATGGCTCAGATCCCCATGCCCGGCCATTTCTCTGCGCAATGTTGTTGCAGTTCGTTCCAAACTGATCCAATAGACCATCATCCATAATCACCCTCCTCTTAACCAGGGGGGGTTGCATAATGCATGTACCATGGACCATGACTGTCAAGGCATTAAGCAAAGGCCGGGTGTGCGAAAGACACGCCCATTTCTCAACACTTACAAAATGGCTTGTAAAATGCGCATTTCATGCCAACTTGTTGCATGAGTTTATGATTGTGCTCATGCTAACATGGCCCTCCTTTGAGCCCCCGAATTCCTGAAGATGATTGGCATCACAACAAGGAGCATGCCAGTGTCTCTGCTCAGCTCCCCCCCTCTAATACCATGGGCGCTTCACTCCCACTGCTGCCAATGCACCCGCAGCGCTGGAAGCATGTGCATCACATGCATTATGTTTGCAGCGCTGAAGCATGTGCATCACGTGCATTTTGTTTGCAGCGCTGACGGTGTGCGCTTGGTGACAAATCGCTCACCCGGGGAGATCAGCAGCGTGCAACTCTGCACCTTTCAGAATGAGAGGTGTGGGGGCTTTGAGGCCGGGGCGTCTCGAGGCTACCTCTGGGCCAACCTCACCAACACAGGCAGCATCACCGCGGCCTACACACTCACGGTGCGTGCCCTGCTGCCTGCCCCGAGACATGCCGCCTGCCCTGTGATGAGTCACCTGCCCTGGGATGTGCCGCCTGCCCTGAGAAGTGCCTCTATTGCCTTAAAGGGGCTGCAGTCATCCAAAGCAAAAAGGCTGTGGCGGTAATGTGGCTGCAAGTCTGTGTGTGATGGGTGGGGCGCCCTAAATTGCTTCTCAGAAAGCAATGGATGCATGGGATCCTCAAAAAGCAATGGGTGCATGGGATTCCTTGCCTGCTTTTGCATTCTACAAGGAGAGCCTGAGCGTGACCTGGATCTACTTAGTGCAAAATTTTTGTTAAGGGGGAAAAATTTTGCACTAAGTAGAGGATGCCAATGGCTTTGTGCTTTGTGCAGTTTTAACTGCCGCAGGCTTTGATCCTGGATAACCTCCCTCCTCTCTTTCTGGCAAACAATTTTGAGGGGCCATGAGATACTCGATTGTATTTGCAGGTTGCCAATTGCTCGGTCAACATCCGTCCAGTACAAGCAAGAGAGATTGCGCTGGAGCCAAAGAAGCCTCAAATTGTAAGCTTCTTCTCAGCAGTGAAGACTTGGGTTTGCTACTAGACATGTTTCTCCAGAAGTGTCTTTGCAAAAGCACCTTGGTAGTACCTTTTGGGCTACCAGCCTATATAACAGCCCCCACAGGACACCACCTGCAAGCTCAATCACCCCCTTCCTCATGCCTGCTGCTCTTTTGATTGCTGCTCGGAATGCAAGTTCCAAGGCTCACATTCCTCAAATGCTCATGCAGAAATGCGTTGCAGGTCGCACACAAGGCAAAAGTCAGAGCAGCTCGGCTGTTTCTTATCAATTCAGCGCACAGGCATGCATGCAAGTTCACACATACACATACACACGCACACACACTGTCACCATCACATACTCACACATGCGGTCTAGGTGCGCCCCCCCCCCGAGATATTTGTGGAAGACAACCGCGCCGAGTCAAATCGTTACTGCTGGATTGACTTGTATGACTCTCAAGTAGGTTAGAAGCCTTCCACACGCACTTCATGTTGTAGCTGGCATCCAGTGGCCAGCTGCAGCAGTTTGGAATTCCAATAGCCTATTGGTACTCATGACTGAGCATTCTGTATAAAATTCTGCAGCATTGGACAGACTTCACCCATGTATTGCAGTGTCTTGTTCGCAACGCGCATCTGCACATGGAGGCTGACCGAGTGCAATCACAACTTCCCATGCCCAGCCGCAGCCTGGAGTGATGATTTTAAGCTGCTTGTTGTGAGAAATTACACAGCACAGCTCCTTACTGCGCACTGGCCAAGGGCTGCTTCTGCACTTGAGTCAAAGGGTCGGATGTGCTTTGGCCAGACCCTTTGGATGCGAGCATTTTGAGGTTTTGTGCGGGAGTCGTAAAGGACGGTTTGATCACACCAGAACAGACTCTGTCCTTAAGATGCTTGCGCTGAAGTGCTGAGAAAGCTGCGGAGGTCCTCTAAAAGTCTAGAATTAAGGTCCATGTCAGCCAGGTGACTGGTAGCATGCAGTCAGGGGTAGGCTCAGTAGTGAAGCTGACTAACAACCTCTGGGGCCCCACCAGAGGATCTTCCAGCCTAGCTTACCTCTTGCACACACAGGGCCAGATCACAGACAGCAAGAAGATGGGGTTTTTCACAAATGCAACCGAGTTTGATGAGCAGCCGGAAGGCGGCTTTGAGGGGTCTGGGGATGGCCTTGGGGACGGCACCAACCGGAAACGAGACTGTGACAAGGCAAGGCGCTGAGAGAACGGAGGGTGGAGGGTGCACGCCTTGGGCGGTGCCGGTCTGTGATGGGCAGCCCAGGCCTGAGCAAGAGCACCCTTTGCTGTGCTGTGCCCGTGCAATAGAACCCGCATGTGTGCCAGTTAACGCCCACAGCCCCGTGTGAGGATCGGAACGCATCTTGTCTGCTGGGACATTGGATCTGTTTACGTATCTGCACCTTGAGAGACGCCTGTCTGTGATGGGTGAGCAAGGAATTGGCAAGAGCATATGCTCTGCTGTGCTCTTCCTGTGCCCTGCATGTTCCCTGCATGTTCCCTGCATGTTCCCTGCATGTTCCCTGCATGTTCCCTGCATGTGCCCTGCATGTTCCCTGCATGTTCCCTGCATGTTCCCTGCATGTTCCCTGCATGTGCCCTGCATGTGCCCTGCATGTTCCCTGCATGTTCCTGCGCTCTGCAGGTTCCTGTGCTCTGCACGCTCTTCTGTGCTCTTCCTGTACTCTGCACACTCTTCTGTGCTCTTCCTGTGCGCTGCATGCTCTGCTGTGCTCAGCCTGTGCCCTGCGCCTGACAGGCAACAAAAGAGGCCTTTTGTGTGGTACCATTGCATCTTTGACGCCAGATCGAACGCTGGTACTGTGTCTGTGGGGACTTTGGCTCCAGCAAGCACAGGCCTGAAGGCTTTCGTAATCAGCCCCTAGCAGGCCTGGCAGCAGTAAGCAGCCTGGCGCGCACCAAGTCTCACCAGCAGCATACGCACTGCATGTCATCAAAAATAAAAGCGCAAGGCACAGCCCTGTGCATGCCATGCGAACTACCAGAAACTCAAGCAATATGCGCGCGTGCAACACATACACACACGTGTCTGCCATGCAGGTCTGCAGCGGCGCATTTGATGCTGGCTGCTTTGTGGTCAATGGCTGCTGGGGGCATTTTGGGAGCTTCCTGGGCATCCTTGCTGGCATCGGTGCCGGCATTGCTTTGCTGGTGGTGAGTAATCTGCATCGGGCATCCTTTCCGGCATCGGCGCCGGCATTGCTTTGCTGGTGGTGTGTGATCTGCATGGGGCATCCTAGCCGGCATCGGCGCCGGCATTGCTTTGCTGGCGGTGAGTGATCTGCATGGGGCCTCTGTACATGTGGAGCCACGGACCAGCTCTGGTGAGCAAGCTCTGGCCGGCAAGGACGCCTCTGTATAAGGGTCTCCTCATGAGCTGGACTGGGGGCAAGCCTGAGCCTAGTGGCTGGTTGGGTAGATGGTGACCTGATAACCAAAAGAAAAGCCCACTTTTGTTACAAAAGTTGTACAGGTCAGGCAGCGCAGAAGCATGGGCAACAGTGGGGTAGCTGCAGGTGTAGGGCCGTGCAGCTCAAGGGGCATTGGGCATCCTAGGGTATCCATGCATTAAAGCTCGTGCAGCTTCCCGGCTTTCTCCTTCCTAAATCCGAGGCTTTTGTGTAAATGCGTGCTGCTCCCTGTTGCTTGTTGTTTCTTGTTGTTGCTGCAGCTTTCTGTTGCTTAAGAAAGGCAAATAAGAGAGGCAAACGACTGCGCCAGCCGAGATGGCCCCTGTGGCATGCATTGTGAGAGAGAATTCGACTGGTGCAAACCACACTTGAGGGGTGGTATGAGAGGTGCAGCTGTGCCGAGCTGGCGGCGGCGCACGATAGTGGCAGGCGTTTGTTTGCGCCAATCACCCGGGGCATGGTGGGCATCTAATGGTGTTTAGAAAAAAGGAGAGTTGTAAGGGTCTGGGGTAGCTTCTTCATCACCAGGCCTGATGCACTATGCCAGTTTCAGGGCACTCTTTCAGCTGCTGAGGCTGCTTGAGTGACACCCTCTTGCCTACTTGCTGTCGCGTGCGGCAGCTCAAGTGCCCCGATCAGCCCAAATTGTGTGCCTCGCTGCCTCGGTTGTGGAGTCCTGCATGCACTGGTCCTTCTAAGGCCCAGCTAGCCTGTCTGAAGCAAGTGCGCTGGTGCACCATCAAAAACCTTGGCACCAACGCCTGGACATACTGTGAGAACCTAGGCATATGGTGTCAAGTACGCATGCCTGGCTGCTGCAGGTGCTGCTCAAGACTGGCTTGCTGTCAAAGTTTGTGGGGGCGCTGGCCAGGTGCTTGTGCCCTGGTGGTGGGGGAAAGAGCAAAGGCGGCAAGGACCGGAAGCAGAAGCAGCACGTGTACGACGCTCCGAGCCCGTACCACACCCCATACGGCTACTATGGTGCGGCTCCACTGCAGCACTCCAAGGTAGGTGCTTGCCGGGGCGCTTGGAAAAGTAGCCCTCTTTTCTTTTCACCCTAGCCACCTGCACTTGCTGCACGGAGTGCCCGCTTTGGGCGCCCACGTTGGGATGACGTGGGTTCTATGGGTGGGGCCCCTCTGCCGCTGTTTGATTTGCATTGATGATCTGCATTGGTGATGTGGTCTATGGGTGGGGCCCCTCTGCCGCTGTTTGATTTGCATTGATGATCTGCATTGGTGATGTGGTCTGTAGGTGGGCCCCTCTGCCGCTGTTTGATTCGCATACGGCCATGCGCAGTGTGGTGGGTCACCCACTCCTCTTTTTGAATAGAAATGCAATCTATACAAAACCTCACACCACACATGCCGTCACGCGGGGCCAAGGGGTGCTGCCACACCTAGCACACGTGCTCAGCACCACTCTCACTAAAAGCTAGGCACTTTTCATTGGCCTCCCATGTTCCTGCCCCAGGCTGTGTACACGGCTCATGCCCCAGCATGTGTGTACGTTTGCATGGGCTGGCTCACACCACACCCATCACTCCACCCCTGCATGCAGAACACTGGAGGGTGTGTGTGTGTGTGTGTGCGTGTGTGTGTGTGTGTGTGTGCCAACACCTTGCACAACTGGCAGAGGGGTATGGACCCCTACCCCACACCACCCGCATGCGTGCCCACATGTCCATGTACGCAACCCGCAGGGGCATGCCTACCCCCCCCCCCCC
>LKMJ01002920.1_pt1 | contig 15839 bp, 19 predicted proteins | sample 643391 | NCBI WGS metagenome assembly LKMJ01 (sample SAMN04112250, study PRJNA286221) | soda lake metagenome | biome: soda lake; feature: Kulunda Steppe; material: water; isolation source: sample PL-Br10 brine of Picturesque Lake | place: Russia: Kulunda steppe | collected 2010-07
CAGTCCCCGGCCACCCACCCACCTTGCCTGTCCAACCTCCCCTAACGCCTGGCCAACTCCCCTTCCCGCCCAGCCAACTCCCCCTGCCGCACAACCAATTCCCCCTGCCACCCGGCCAACCCCCTCAGCCGCCCAGCTATTTCCCCCTGCCGCCTGGCCAACTCCCTAGGCCACCCAGGCAATTCCTTCCTCTACCAGGGCAGCTCCCCCCTCCCCCTCCACCACCTCAGCGCCCACACCAGCCGCAGGGAGCGGGAGCACCCCTGCTGGGTGCTCAGAACCAGCACCCTCATGTGCCGCTTTACCGCCATCCAAGCTCGAGGGCCAAACAAGATGCTGCAGCTGAGACTGGCATGTCAAGCGTTCAAGCTTTCTTGCCCCCCTCCTCCACGAATCAGTCAGCCACAGCCCTCTCGGCCATTGAGCCTTGCCGTGCGCCCCAAGATGACACCCCTAGAGCAGGCAGCAACCAGAGGACGCACAGTGCTGGAAGCTTGCAGACAGGTGTATGATTCTGGCTGGCTTTATCTTTGTGCTGTGTGATTTGTTTTGTGTGTGCCGCACACAGCGGCGTACGTCTCATTTGCTATCGTTTCAAATGTGCTGTTCTTCAACAGGTCAGTACAAATTTACAAGTTTAAGTTTGACCTTCAGCCGGGTAGTTTGACTGTTCAGGTTGCTGGTGAACACCAGCCATCAACAGAACATCCATAAGCTCTGAAATAAAACGATAGGAATCATTAGTTTATTTCTGGAAAAATTGAAGACATCCTCAAAACAAGCTTGGGAGAAATAAAAAGCTCCATTTAGTACAAGGGCAAGGGATGCATGGGAAGTGATGCCGGTGGAAACTCGAGAAGAAAAGAAAGATTCACTCCCAGAAAGAATCACTGCCATTTAAGAAGCTACTGTCAAGGCTGACTCACTCTGGAAGCCATTGCTGAGTCTGAGGCTGCACTGGTAGTTTACAACAAAATGGAAAGCATCTGTCAGACACCGTGGCAAGTTAATGCTTCTCATCTAAACCTTGAGGCAAAGAAAAAAGGAAATTAGCGTCGACAGCGTCAAGTTACAATTTACTAAACTTAAAACTTAGTAAGTTTGGCCTTTAGCCAGGTAGTTTGACTGTTCAGGTTGCTGGTGACCACCGGCCATAAAAAAAACATCCATAAGCTCTGAAATAAAACGATAGGAATCATTAGTTTCTTTCTGGAAAAATTGAAGACATCCTCAGAACAAGCTTGGGAGAATAAAAAGCTCCAGTCTGATCGACAGTAATTTTGTGTGCCATTGGAAAATCATGAAACAAGTCTGCAAATTGAAGCCTCAACGAACACATTTGCATGCAAGGGCACAGGAAAAGAGCGTGTTTTTCATCTTGAATTGCCTGCAAGCCTCACTCATCACAGGTACCATCATGATGTTTCCAGCTTCTTGTCTCGACTTGCAGCGTCAAAACTCCCTACATCAGTAAAGGAAAAGCGGTCACCTAGGGCCTAGGCACCGTATGCATCCTCTGCCTTGAGGCAAGTCAGTTCTTGTGTCTGGCATACTATCACTAAGCTTAGTAAAAAGCTTTGGAAAAAGGCACAAACAGGTGTTCTGAATTTTGATGAAAACAACTTTGTTTCCAATTAATAAGATAGGATATGAAGAAATCGAATCATTTTGTCGCGCTCTAATGTGACCTCTCATAGTCAACTTGACCTTGAAGGTCAAGAATGGGGTACTGCTAGTCACCGTGACCCTCCTGATCCCCATTGACTTCTTTTGTTTCTGTATCGCTGATGGAGGGGTCATATGGTGCCTACTAGGCCCTAGGAAATCTTTGTCCTTACTATTTGTTTCACTGCATACGTACTTATTATTTTCTTTTTGTAACTGCCATGATAAGGGCAGCTTCAATTTGAGACTTCAGGACTACGCTAGCAGGGATACCCCTGTTGGCGTAAATTAAGGGAGAGGTTTACAACTGGTGCAAGCTCTTTACGTACTTTGCTTCAGCCTTGTGTTGATTATTTCCGTTTTGCATTGAGGTGCAGTTCACAGAGGGGTAGCTCAGTATGACAACCCGAGATAGCTATAGCCGCTGCGGCGGCCCCAAGGATAACTATCGAATAACTATGAATAAAATGTGCGCTCACCTTATGGCATTTCTATGCAACTGCGCGTCTTCATCTGCAATACCTTAAGGTTCAACCTTAAGCAAATTGCTCTTAGGGCAAGGCTTGCTAGATGTTGCTCTGGTCTTGTTCGTCATTATGCTTAACCTATTGATAATTAAAACCTCTGGACGAGGTGTACATTCCATTTCGAAGTTTAAGAAGCCTGGATGTTACTTAAATGGCCATTCTGCTGTCCAGTTGGCAGTATTCAAAACACATTTTATCAACAACAAGGTAAAACTTCATTTGTTGGTAGGTAGATTAGATTACATAGCTGTATCCGTCGAACAAGGGGAGCTTACTAAGCCAGCTTACTAAGCAGCTCACTTTATATGCCTCAAGCCTTAAGGGCATCTTAGTGGAAACTTGACTAAAAGAGAAAACCAATCAGTTTGTTGATGAGAAAGATGTTAATGTTTTTGCATGTCTTGGAAAAACAAAAGCTTGTTTAACAGAAAAAAGTGTTCGTCTCCGAATGTGAATGTCTCCGTACCGTAGGCTAGTAGCTGAAGCCTTAAAGGCCTGCAACCTCAATCAAAACTAGAAAGGCGCTCATAGCAGAAGAAAGGTAGCTGGTTAGGAGTAGCCATTGAGGTAAGGTCATACTGGCTACATGTGCAAGCAAAATAAAGTTTCGTGGAGCCATCTATGCTTCACTTCAAACACATGTAGAGTGATGCTTCCCCGAAATTCACCTTTGCTCAAGGTTTTTGATGATAAGCCTGGAAGCAATCTTGTGGTTATAGTCTCTGTTTTGAATAAATGCAATCCGACAGCCAGGAAGCATATGGAGTTGGCAATACGTCTGATGACACAGCAGGCACGAGGAACTTGCAGCTCTGTGTATACTCAGATACATTGTATAGAGTGCCCGTTTTGAATTTCATGATGTTCCTTCTTGTGATATAATTTCTTTTGTTATGTGCCAGTTGTAAGCTAAACTGATATTAGCAACCCAATAATCATAGTAACATCAGTCTGTGATGCTTGTGTGAGCTTGTGTCCATAAATGTTTTGAAAGGGAGCAAGGCTTGTTCAAGAAATAAACTGGGTGCCACTGGTCTAGTCTCTCTCTTCTGTGGGCCAGTAGATCCGGGAGAAAGGATTGCCATCAGGTGAGGGTGGCAAAAGTGCTTCATCATGCCCGTAGTTATTGATAGCAGCATGTTTTGCAATTGCATTGGCACATTCACGTCCAATTACCTCAACATCATGAAAGAGTATGGGAGTGTCTGATTGGGGTTCTAATCATGGAGACAATTTGTTCCAAGAGTTTGCTACGCATATGCTTCCTACGTGATCTATTTTCGTTAAGGTCGTCCCCACCACTGGACCCCCCCAAACATGGCCAAGTAGCATTTCCGCCCACTTGCTGGCCCCAATTCCAGACCCAACCATGCACAACATGTACATATGTCATAGAAAGTCAGGCTGTGTGAGAAAATGCGAGGTGAGGGCGCGGCGTGTGCGCCTTTGGCCATTCTGGCACCATTTTGCACCCTTTTGGCAGGCAACATTAATGGTGCATCCCCAAACTTGCTCCAATCCTGATGCTTTCCAGAACTTACTGCTCTTGCATGATTATTCCATGCTGCAAAGTTGGATTTGGGGGAGGCGGTTGGGAAGGTGTGTTCTGTGGGTGACCCTGTTGCGACCGGATAAGGGTCCAAACACAGGAAATGCGATATCTCCGCAGCACATGCATGCTTTCAAGCCAGATCAAGTCTGAGGGTTGCGGGCAATCAAATCAAATCTAGGAAATTTAAAATGGAGCCGATCGAGGGTGTGGGTGGGAAGCGGCGGGCCAAAACATTTCCTAACATCTGCCTCTTTTGAGTGCACAGCTCAACGGGACAGCTTCCCGCACCCAAATCCACACAGGATGTGCGGGCCAATTTTACACATCTGCAGGCATCGTAAGCTCGGACTTTGGGGCTAGGAGTGGGAAACAGCGCGCACTCTTCCAACATATCATACCTTTTTTCCAAGATTGCCTTCCACTCACCGCACCAATTTCAAACCCAAGAGCACCTTCAGAACCAGAAAATATGAGCTATCCAATGGTGTGCTCAGGTCAGGAAACGGTGCGGTGGATGCAAAGTTATGCCTTGAGAGGCCTACTTGGCCATGTTTGCCTAAGAAAGGGGTGACCCAGTGGTGGGGACGACCTTACCTGATCTGACTCAGATCTTGGAGATAGCACTTATGAGAGTGCTATGCGCTGATCATCAGCAATTGCTTGCAAGCATCAGTGCGAGTTTGAAGCTTGGCATCTTCGCTAAGCACTGTTCATCAACAAGCATCGATGAAATCAGTTGGCACTGTCAGTGGCTATGCCATTAGTCCTGCTCTGTTTATGCGTACCATACTGATGCCGTTCGGTATCGCATGTCGATATAAGGAAATATCAACTCCACCAGAGTCAACAGATATATGTATAAGTAGCCTTAGGTAATTACCTTTCATAGCTTTACTCTAGCTTACAAGCTAGGTACGCACACTCAAAAAAAGATTCTTGAGACCTTGTGCAAATTATACTTTACATAGAGATCGGTCTTTAGAGTTAACTCTAGAGTTAACAGAACTCGGTTATAAACACGCCGTGAGTGCGCATAATGCGGTTATTTTTAAATATTTACCCCTTCATTTTCCTTTCATTTTCCGCACTCTTTTGGTTGATTTAATGATCGAGTTCGTCCAACCCCGTTGAGAAGCCTCTGGTGCAGGCTACAGCCTCTCCTCTTTGCATGCAATTCAGAATGATTTGCACGAGGCATTGTGCTCGGCACTTGCTGGCCCTCCTTCTAGCACTTTCCTTCTCACAGCTGTGTGCTGCAAAGGCAGGGGTACTGCTGAACGGTTTGGATTTTGAGGGTGCACAGGCTCTAGACTTCCAGGAGGACATGAAGCTCCTGGGAGTGTATGCAGGTGAGGGGACAGCACTTTCAGCCTGGTGATCCTGGCAGACATGGCTGTCTGCACATGTTAAAGACACCTCCTTCTCCATGGTGCTCTCAGGCTCAGAGGAAGATTGTACTGAAGAAATAGGGGCATTTAAAAGAGCTGTGGAAGAAATGCAAAGCGTCGTTGATGTGCACATGGTTCATCTCAAAGAGGATGAAATCAACCAGGTGAGGCCAAGCAAGACAGCGCTCACATGATGCACTTGCTGCTGAACAATGAGCCAAATTGTGCCATTACCTGTTTGGCAACTAGGGTCACGCGACCACTGAACAGACATGCAAGGAGTGCAGAGCACACCCCTGGCCAGCCACTTCCAGCAAGTATCACCCAGATGAAGCAGAGTTCCTCCACTCCTTATGGGTATCTTGACTGATTGGGGTGCAGGCACAAGACAAGTACGGCTCAGAGTTGGAGGTCCTGGCTGAGGACGGGTGCCAGGTTCAAGTGGTGCTCTTGCCATTTGGCAAGGACAAGGAGGATGATTACATGGTAGGTCAGGATAATCATCCGGGTGACTGAGACTGTTGGGCCACCCAGCATGTAGCGGTGTGCATTGTGGCCAGGTTGGGGGGGGGTTCCGCTAAGGATGCCGCTGAGTCCCAAAATTGATCCGTCTGCTGGGGCACGTGTGCAGGTGTATGATGGGCCCATGGAAGGCAAGGCCTTGCAGGCGTTTGTGACTGACATCATGCCCGACCACTTGACACCTGAGGTCATGCCTGAGACATGGTGGGTGGCTGGGTCAGCCCGCGCGCCCTGGCCCAAGCACACATGCACACATGGCGACCCCCTACTCAATCCTCCTGCGGGCGCACCTTGCCAGCTAGGGCTAGAGCGCGAGCATTGCTGCGGCAGATACCAGCTAAGGCTTGTCCAGCTCTCGCCGTTTATGCCTTGTCTCCCCCCCAGGACGAGCCATTGGACCCAGGATCATATTGGCTTGACATGGGCCATGCCTGCACACATGTGTTCTGTGCGTTCCCATGCAAACGCGTTGAGCTGTGGAGTTTGGGGGTGAGGCGCCCGCAAGTTGGCCCGGTTAAGGGCTCCACCATCAGGGCGTCGCTGGGACCCCTCCCTCTGTGCCTGGAGGGGGGGGGGCACAGACAGACGCCTTCCTCTGTGTAAGTGTTGCATGGCCCTCTGTAGGGAGGCATGGCTGGTGAGCTGCAAGTTGTAATTTTGTAAAAACTTGCAGGGAGGCATTCATGACCGATGGCAGTGAGCGGATGGATGACGAGCAGGATGATGAGGATGAAGAGGAGGTAGCGGCTATGCCGCCCATGCCCCCCAAGGTATGCCCTCGTTCTTGCCACTGGCTGCCAGGCTGCTCTGTAAACATGATTGGCAAGCGCCAAGTGCTGCTCCTGCATCCAGGGCTGACACAGGCGGAGTTTTAATTTTGGAATTGGCGCGTTCTGTAGCTGGTGGTCCATGGCGCTGAGGGCGCCTCCTGATTAACGGTCCTGCTCACTGTGAGGACCACAGCAGGTCCTTGATGGATCGGCACTCTGCCATCTCGTCATGGATCCATGCCATGATACGAAGGCCGAGCACCTGGAGAAGACCATGCGGCGGATGATCAGCAAGGAGGACTGCTTTGGGAGCGTTTAGGATTTTTCTCGTAGTTCACAGCATTGGTGTTCCGTGAGTGTGCCCCTCAGTACAAGCCACAGCAGATCAATGACTCCAGAGTGAGGGACGCTCCTCTACCATCTGGCCTCCTTCCTCAGGTGCTGCTGCTCACCAACAAGGAGCATGTCCCTGGCGTCCTCAAGGCTTTGGCCCTGCGATTCCGGACCATCTCCCCGTCAATGGGCTTTGGCTGGATCCGCGCCCATGATGAGCAGAACAAGATCATTGTCGACCAGCTCGGCCCTGGAAAGGTGGGGTGCCTCTCTTGTTTCGGGCCATCCCGGGCTGCACAATCAAGCACAGTGAATTGTGCCCCTCGCCTGCAAAGTGGGCTGCTCCTGCACCAAATTTGGAATGCCTGATGAGCTGCGACGCAGTGTAAGCATCCGTACAAACACCTCTGTGTGCGCACAATGTTGCCTGCTTGTTGCTTTTCCAGGTGCCCCGCCTGCTGCTCCTGCTGCCTGTGCCTGGCGATGCAGAGAATGGGGGCCGGACACAGATATCTGCCCAACCGTAAGTGCGCTAGGCACGCGCACTGTGACTCGGGGGCACATAGCTTCCTAGCTTTTAGCGCAGGCAGCGTTCCCACCCCCAGACTCCAGCCATGTGCCTTGTGCATGCACTCCATTGGCACTTCAATAGGCTAGATCTAAGTTTTGGCAACGCATTGCTGCCAAGGTCTAATATGAGGGGCTGGTGCAAGCGTCGCCCTCTGAGCTTGGATCAATGCTGCGTGCAGGTTTACGGGCGCCATGCGGTACTCGGCCATGTTCAGCTGGCTGTCCCAGATGGCCAACCTGCTGGAAGGCATGATGGGAGCAGGTGCGCGATGAGAATCGTGTGGGCGGGAGGGGTGGTGTGTGTGCACGTCCTGTAGGTGCCCTCCTGAGGCCTGGCCTGCTGGTGCAGCACCCCAGTCCCGCCATCTCCACCATTCCAAGCTGCCTTCCCCAGCAGGAGCACAGTGGGCATCCCAAGTTCAGATGGACGAGCAAAAGCACGCGCACATGCATGCAAACAAACACGCACGCGCGCACTTGCTGGTTGCAGGCCCCGGCAGGAGCCCAGTTAGCATCCCGCAGCTCACAGCAGACGAGCACCTGCAGCAGCACTGCGTGGCCAAGGGAGGGGGCGTGTGCGTGGTGGGCCTGCTGGACATGGAGCGAGCAGGGTGAGGGGTGGGCGAAGGCTGCGTCTTATTTGAGTCTGAGACCAAAGCCCAGGCTTACCCAGGGGTGAGGGGTGGGCGCAGGCTGCATCTTATTCGAGTCAGAGACCAAAGCTCAGGCTTTTTTCGGGCTGAGGGTTGGGCGCTGCATCTTATATCAATCTCAGACCAAAGCCCAGGCTTCCACAGGGGTGAGGGGTGGGCGCAGGCTGCGTCTTATTCAAGTCAGAGACAAAAGCCCAAGCTTCCGCGGGGGTGAGATAAGCATGGGCGCCAGACCTGCTACCATCAGGATGAGATGGGCACAGCCGCCTCTTTGCATGGCATGGCATTGGCTGCATGCCCCGCTTCTCTTTGAGGTCGCCTGTGCGCCTCTTGCTTGCACTGCGTCCATTTACCGCGCAGCTGAGCTGTTGTGCGAGGCCGTGAGCCCGCGCACAGCAGACCTGCGCGACGAGTAGAGGCTGTCTTACTGCTCAGGGCGGCGCCATTGAGGCCCGGCACATCCTCCTGACGCTCAAGGCGGCTCTTGATGCCCAGCTCTCGATTGCTGCTCAGGGCAAAGCCAATGAGGTCCAACATCTCCTCCTGACTCACAGGAGCCAGAAGCTGATCAAGATGATGGGGAAGGTGGCCGGCAGGAGCCATGACCAACCTTTCTACTTCAGCTACGTGGATGCGCCGAAGCACAGGTGGGTAAGAGGTGCTATTTGCTCCTGCTGCCTGGCCATGCACTGTGCCCTCTCCTTTTTCCTCTCCCTCTCTTCCCTCTCCCCCTGAAAAACTTACATGCACACATTCCAGCACACAGATACGCACATTTAAAACAAACACCCCACCGGTGGTGTCTGAACGTTTTGAGTAGGGGTCGGCGTACAACGTTATACGAGAAGTTCTGTCACGTTATATCACGTTAAATAGCAATTCACCGTTTAAAACTGTTATACATTTCTGTTGTAGATCTCATTCTTCCCCATGGATAATGAATTTCACCACCAGATTATAGGCTGGGTGGAGCAGGCTGAATGCAGCCTGCCCCTCTGCTAGATGGCAAGTTGGAGAAATAATTCAGTTGCCAGCTGCCAGCTAGGAAGCCAGGATATCACGTTATACTTTATCTGGCTGGGCACTCCCCGTGGTACTTCCAATTGCCCCAGTGCTACTGTTCAAGCTCATTCAAATTGCCCCCTGCTGCAAGCCTACTCCTACTTTTTGCTGCCTAGCTGTACCAATCCTCCAGCATGTTTGCCTTCATAGACACTACTTCTCCGCGGTCTCAAGGCCAAGGCTGTTGCACGAAGTGGTGTAGATGCAGCCCCATGCACTCCAGTTGCGCTTGGCTGCAAAAGGCCACGACATGGGCTGAGAACAGCTTGCCACCAGCCACTTCTAGGTAGGGAAACAGGTTGTTGGCCTTACTTAGCCAGAATTTGCGCAAGAAGTCAGGCTTGGGGGGATGATGATCTGCAGCTAAGAGAGGTCTGCAGAGAAGTCCTGCTTAACGAGGTGGCGGGCTACATCCGCTGCCTCATGCCAAATCACCCATGTTCATCTCTGTCCGCTCTTTGCTAATTGTTGCTATCACCCTGCCTCCCCTCTTCACAACAAGCATGAGCACCTCTCCTCCTTGTGCTTGACACTCAGCTGGCTATAAGGTGTGCAAGTATTATGTGGACGTATGCATTTGCATGGGAGCAAAAGTTAAACAAATGCTGGAGTTTTCTGCTGGCATTCTATCCAAGTTGAGCATAATGACCACCTTAGTCAGAGCGTATTACTCGGCGCAAAACAGACACACTTATGCATGAACCTCACTTGCCCTCCTTAATGATGAAATTGGTTGAGTCAAGCACCAACAGCGCAAATGTGTTGGGTCATGGTACTTGCTTAGGCTGTCTCAGACAGCACTGACATCAGGCTTCTTCAAAGCAGTAGGGAAGTCAGGGTGCTTTGGGGTATAAGTAGCTACCTATTGGGCTGTTCACATGTGTGGGACTGGATCATATCCCAATTTTGTCGGCGTCCTCCTCCTACTCACGGCGCTGCTGCTCATAGGCTGCTACGCACCCCTGATGCTGCCAATGCTGCTGTTGCTGTGCACTTGTGGCGCTGTGCTGCCTGGGAGAGGTGTTGTGGCCGGTATTGGCATTGCACCTCTCGCACTCCAGCACGCAGGATCCCCCACTTAATCACTACCTGAAGACTGCCACTTAATGATATCATTGGGCTTGCCTGACGTGAGATTTCTGCACAGCTCTTCAGGCATCACTCGCCCGTGCACAGAGGGCTGTGTGTGCCATCCTAGGCCAATTCCATCCAAGCTTGGATTAGGATTAGGATCCATCCTAGCTTTATAACCTTTAACATTTCTATGTATTTAAGTTGCTCGTTGTTGACAGGAGATGGGGTACAGGGGATGCCAGAGGGGGAATTTGGCCCAAAATTAGCACTGTTATATTTCGAAAATCCAGGGTTGGGTCATGCGTCCATTTGCCCAGACCAATGCGCGTATGATACGAACAATTCGCGTATTTAACGTCAATGCGCCTGCATTTATGGGTCATTTTTTGAGGTTGTGGTTAGGGGGGGTTAAGGGGGGCCTGTGGGTCCCCAACTGCCCCCCCCCGCTACATGCAGCCACCCCTATATAATCTTACATGCATATATATAAACGTATATGTATATTCAAGATGCCTACAGGAAAGGGGAAGGAGTGGGATCATGTCACAATCATTGAGCTGAAAGACACGTCGCACTAACACAAGGTGGAGTGCAGTAAAGTACTGCAAGCATGTCTTTGTAGGTGGTGCTTCCCGCATCAGGGAGTACTTCCTGCACATCAATCCAGCTTGTGGGGTAGCAAAGTGCACAGGAGATGAGGCAGTCCTGCAGCCTGTCCTGGATGAAATGAGGGCCATCTATGCTCAAAACAAGGCAGCAGCAGGAGCAGCAGCAGCGAAGCGCCAGCTCGACAGGAGTATAGCAGCAAATGCGAGCTCCTCCTCAGCACCTGCAAATAAGCAGCGGACGCTTGCGGAGTGCAGAGGAGCAGTGAGCAAGGCTGAGTGCGATGAGACCCTGGCTCAATTATTTTACGCCTCTGGGCTCCCCTTCCACCTTGCTGAGAGCTCCTACTTCCAAGATTTCCTGGAGTAACTTCTCCTTTGTGCACAGCGACAGCCGGAACCGCTTACCACATCACGCGCATGCAAGCTGGTGTGGCTGTACAGCGACCTGCGCTTGGCTGAGCGCACCCAGTCCCTGAAGCAGGGGCCTCAGGCACCAACCAGCATGGGAAGTCTTCAGCGACGATGAGGATTGCCAGGGCAGTGATGCAGACGACAGTAGCAGCTATGAGGACAGCAGCTGCGATGAGGAGTAGATAAGAGATAGACTGCTTAAAACTACCTTATTTCTCTCAATTTGCTTGCGCTAAGTGAAATCACTGAGAGAGGAAATGAGCAGGAACGAAGGAAAGACCGGCGGGGGGGGTTCAGCATTGGAACCCGCATTTGAAACCGGGTTTTTCAATTTGCAAATTCTAGCCTTTTTTTTATGAATGCGATAAAATACGCATGACCCAACCCTGGAGAAATCTATAACGTTACATAACATAATGAACATAATGTTAGATATAACAGCATTGACCCCTAGTTATGAGTAGAATGGAATGAAGTAGCCTGAGCAAGTAAATGTGAAAATAATTTATAGTGCAACCCCTGAATGGGTATCCCCCGTGCTCATTCACCCACAGTGGCTGGACACAGGCAAGAGCCCGTGGCCGGGAGGCTTGGCATTCATCTCAACTCTTGTGTTCCATTCCAGGCAGCCCCAACAGCCGCCAAGGAGTGCTCTGAAATTTAGGTCCCAGCGAGCCAGGTTGCTCCTTGGCTCTTGTGTGCTTATATTTCTCATCCAATAGGGCATTAACACGGCCATGCCAAGCACATGCCTGGTTTTGAATATCGAGCTTTTGTTGCGGCTTCTCATTCCCATGGCACACCTTGTGCACCTACCATGCGAGCAGGGGGATTTTGTCAACGTTCTCCGTGGGGCTGAGCGATTTACCCACTGCTGTAGCATTCAACGCCGCACGCAAGCGCTATGCTGTCCTCCCAGAAAAGATGTCAGAGCCTGCTGACTTGATGCGCTTCATCAACGACGTGCTCAGTGGGCGTGTTAAGACCCTGCCTTTTGAGGTCTGTAGTCATGTACGCGCCAAATCATTTGCATTGCATAGGGTTTGGGAATGACAGTAGGCCATGGAAAAACGGGGCTGCATATGCAATATTTGCCTGGAGGGAAGTGGATACTGCATCACCTGAATTGCTCTTTTGCCTCTCGTAAATCCTGACTCTGCATGCCTTAAACCTTGTCCCACCCCTTCATAAATGTCACAGCAAACAAGCCCATCTTCTGGCATAGCTGGCAGCGCTGCTACAGCTCCCTTCATTGATCATCTCTGCTTGTTCATGAACAAACTTCCAGGCTTTGCCCTCCTTAAAGGCTTCCTTTGGGGATGAGCAGAAGGTTACAAGCGAAGCTGAGGAGGTGGCCCAAGACGAAGCCCTTGTAGAGGAGGAATTCGACCTCAGCGAGATCATGAATGAAGAGGTAGGTTATCTGGCTGCCATAGCCAATTTACTCAACGAAGCAGCTTGTGTTGCCTCTGTGCACAGGACACTGTCTTTTTTGTCTGATCTCTCTACCCGCGTGCCCCTGCATTGCCTTTGAACTCAACAGGTGGAGCCGACGGGGATCAGCAAGGAAGAGAAAATGCGACAAGTTGAGGCAGAGCTGAAGGTGAGCTGTGTGCTAGAAGACTACTGGTCGCACCACATGTGTAATATAACTGTGTTATGACGATCTGGCTTGCCTTAATCAGTTAGTGACACGTACACGTTCTGCCTTGTTTTGTTAATACATGCTTTGCTACTTCATAGATGTGTCGCTCTTCTCGTGCGTTTGAGTCAACCTGCCATTTAAGGTTTATTTTGATGTCCAAGCTCGTAAGGGAGCTATTGTAATGACTCCGCGGCGGGGTCCGCCGCAGACAATTTCAGGCATTCTGGACATTCACTCCGGTCACACATGTGCTGTGAACGTGCTATGAGCAATGTGCAGGCTCAAGAGGAGGAGGCAGCTAAGAAGACAGCGAAAAGGGGTAAGAAGGGCAAGAAAAACAGCAAGTCTGAGCTCTGAGTCTTTGGGTTTCGTCAATGCATTCCATGCAGAAGACAAGCTTAAGGAGATTTGGATTTGGGGGCAAGGTGTGCAATGCACACAGTATCCAGGTCTTGGTGTGATTGTGATGCTAAAGTGGGTAAGCGCCAGTGGTGTGACGCTGATCATGGGGAGGGGGGAGATAAAGCCCTGTAAGCAGATACATGCCGCGAAGTTTGCCTGTTGAGGTAACTTGATGTCACATTGAGATGGTGGCTGCACGCCAGCAGGGATAGGCATACCTCCACAGCAAGCATGCACACACCATTGGCAGGTATAAACATTTGCACACGCTGGTTCAATGGTGAGGCATGCGTGATATGAGGTAGGCATTCTGGAGCTTGTGGTCAGTGGGTCTACGCACCAAGGCAGAATGGCTCTGCTTTTGCTTAGCTGCTGCCAACTTGGTACACATATATGAGGGTACCACTCTGCCAATCATTTATTCACTTTTCCATTTGGGTACTCAGTCTGCCCAGGTCACGTTAACTTCATCAGTCGCTTTAAATTTCAAGTTACAGTAAATTGCCTGTCTGGTTGTCAGGCTGATTGGTTTGTGGCTGGTCAATGCCACCCAAAAAAAAGTCCATGAAAAAGAAGAACTACAAAAGCAGAATTAACTTTGTTTGTGATTAAGGGAGAGATAGGGCGAATTCGCATTAAAAGCCTTTTTGGAGAACTTTTTCCCTTTTTCCATCCGCATTACGGTTAAATATACCGAAATTTTGTTTTTGACTAGGGGGAGGTTGTGGAAAAAGATTTCCCCCGCGTTGACCAAAAGTTCTCCGCGTCTAATGTTCGCAGCTTCAATGAAACATGAAGGAATCACAATTCCCGGCTGCTTTTCTGCAGACGCATCCCCAGGATATGCCCTCCAATTCGGGTGTCCCTGGAGGACTGACCACAGAGCTGCTGAGCATTGCCCCCATGTCCCGGCAGCACACTAACCTCATGCAGGGCTCCACTGCCCCCAGCACGCACCAGCTGCGCAGCAGCAGCAGCAGCAGCAGTAGCAGTTCAGGCATTGGCCATGGGGATGACAGGCATGGCCATGAGTCTGCCACGCTTTTCACTGCCAGGCCAGGTCCACATGTCGCGACAGAAGCAGCTTTCACAACAGACGCAAGAGCTGCAGCTAAAGCGCGATGAGCTGCCAGCGCTGAGGAAGTGAGCAATCACACTCTTCTATCTGTAGGTTAGGTTAGGTTACATAGCTGTATCCGCCGAACGAGAGCAGCTGAGCTGAAATCTAAAAGGCCTGCAACCTGGGCCTAATCTAAAGTGGCGCAAGAAGCTCAAGAAGAAAGGTAGTGTCTGGAAACTAGAAGTTTTATTAAGCTGGGTTTAGGCTGATTGGTTTGATCACCCTAGTAAACAACAAAACTCAGAAAGACAAACTAGAAGGCGCTCTAAGGGAGGAAGGAAAGCAGGCTCCTCTAGCAAGGAAAGTCTAAGGGCACGCACAGACAAGGTCAGATACGAAGAGCAGGCTAACTAAAGATAATTAGCTACTTCAACCAGCCAGCCGCCAGAGCGCTCGCACGTGTAGGAGCTCGCCCACAAGCTCCTTCTTGACTCTTGTCCGGTCCTGCTGGATCTCCATGGTCCTGCCCTGCCGGTGGGGAAGTCCAAGTCGCCTTCCTCTCCGTCGGTGTCAAAGCTGACACCTTCTGGCAGCGTTGCTCATGTTGCCCTCCCTGCTGCTGCTGCTGCTGCTGCTGCTGCTGCGGTTGCTGCTGCTGCTGTTGCTCCCCCTGCTTCTGCTGCTGCCCCCCCCCCTGCCGCTGTTGCTGCTTCCCCAGCTCTTGTTGGTTGAATAGCAGCTTAAGCTGATCCCCTACTTGGTCAATGTCAGGAAAGCTCCCTCTTGCTTTGGGGAGCTGACCAGCTGGTAGGCGCAGCAGGAACGGGTAGTGCACTGACCTGGTGCCCAAGTTGACCACAATCCTGTAGCCTCTTGCGAGCACAACCAGCTCCTCCCCATACCCACACCTGCTACGAGCTGCATGCTGTAGCTGGATGCCTAGGCTGACCAAGGCGTTCGGGAGGGGGGTGCGCTTCAGGACCATGACAACGCCATTGCTGCTGCTGCTGCAGAATGCCTTGCACACTGTCGCTGCTGCTGTGCTGCTCCAAAAACGCACTAAGTAGCGCTACTTCCATTGAAAATTATCACTTTGCTTCTCCACCTGCTGAATGCTGCTTGTGGGGCACGACAAGAGCCCCGCGACCGCTTCGGGAGTCGCCTCGCAGGGCAGCGGCCCTGCAGTCCTGGACTGCAGGATTCGCACCGGGTAGAGCTCTTCCCTCTGCTGTTTGTCACTGCTACAGCAAGCAGTCCAGTTGCTGTCCGCAGGCTGCTGGTCAACGCTCCGCTGCTGCTGGTGCTGCTGTTGCTGCTGCAGCTCACGCAGAAGCTGCTCAATGTGTACTTGCTGATCATGTATCTGCTGATGATGCTTCCTCTGCTCCTGGATGAATACATCCCGAAGCCCTTGGTTACGTACTGCGAGTGCACGCACTTCCGTCAGGAGCAGATCAGCCTTCTGAAGGATCATCCATGATGATTGCTTCCATCAGGCTCATAATTCCTTTTTTCTATCTGTAGCTACATGGTTCACTGCTTGCCTGTGCCAGGAATCCATGGTTATGGAGGTACCATACATAAGCAGAGTAGCACA
>LKMJ01002921.1_pt1 | contig 15834 bp, 16 predicted proteins | sample 643391 | NCBI WGS metagenome assembly LKMJ01 (sample SAMN04112250, study PRJNA286221) | soda lake metagenome | biome: soda lake; feature: Kulunda Steppe; material: water; isolation source: sample PL-Br10 brine of Picturesque Lake | place: Russia: Kulunda steppe | collected 2010-07
CGGACGGCTATCACGTCCGTGTCACCATCTCGGTCGAGGACACACGGGGTGACCGGCGCGTCGTCGATCGCGTGCGGATCGATGCACACGGCGACGGCGATCCCGGTTCACCCTCGGAGGACGCCCGGACCGCGAGCCGGTCGATTCCTGTGGTCGACGAGGACCTACCGGGCGAGATCGATGTCGGCACGCTCAGCGTGGAGGTCTGGCAGTGACCAGAAACCGGCGCGGGGTCAGTACTGTTGTCGACGTTACGCTCTGTCTGGCGCTGGTCAGCGCTGCGGTGGTGACGATCGCACTCGTAGCTGAAACGGACACTGGTGACCCAGAACCGGATCGGGCCGAACGAACAGCCGAACTGCTGGGCGCGACGACCACCTCGGTGGAGTACTCGATGTCGCCGGTACGGGTCGACGACGAGTTTGACGCCGATCCGATCGACACCGAGAGCGCATACGAGCGCACCGATCACGGTCCTGTCGCCGGATTGCTAGCGTCGGCCGCAGTGACGAACACAGAGATCGGCGGGGCGCAGCTCTCCCGTGGTGGCGAGGAGTACGAGGCGGGTCTCGACGGAGCCGTGTCCGAAACGACCACTGAGATCGACGGGAACGCAAACGTCACTGCGGTCTGGGTTCCCTACGAGGGGTCTTCGATCCGCGGTGAGGCGATGGCTGGCTCGGATCCGCCCTTGGACGCCGAGGTCAGCAGCGCCACGATGACCGTCTCCTCAGGGATCGACCAGCCGACAGAATCCGAGTTACGTGAAGCCTACGAAGAAGACTACGTTACGTTCGTCGAGGTTGTCTCGGCAGTGGTCGTCGAGGGATTCTTCCCACCCGAAGCGACACAGCTCGCGCTCGAACGTCAGGGTATCGAACGCCAACTCGCCGCGTACCGCTACGAACGGATGGTCGGGTCGCTCGACGGTATCGAGGAGTACGATATCGACGAGGAGACGGGGCGGTCGGATGCAGATGCGGTAGCGGCAAACGACGAGCTCGCGGCCGTGCTTGCCGACGAAATCGTCGCCGAGGAACTTTCGGATGCGCTCGGCGACGAGCTCGATACGTCGGCCGAGACGAATCACAGCGACGCTGAACGCGTGGCACGGGCAACCGACGAGCTACTCTCCACGGGCGAGGTTCGGATCGTCGTCAGGACGTGGGATCCATGAGTGAGCGACGGTCCGTGTCGATCCGCGTCGACGAGCGCGCACGCGTTCCCTTCGCGATGATCGGCGTCCTGTTGCTGGTCAGCAGCATCGGGGTCGTCGCCACGCTGGAAACGAGACCCGAGCCGACGGTCGACGACGATTCAGCGGTCGCGCTCGATCGGACTGTCGCGGCGTCACAGACAGCTGTTCGGGCCGCTGCCGTCGATGCCACGGAAAACGCGGCACGATCGCCGGTGACGCAACCGGACCCGAACAGCACTGTCGGTGCAGCGATCGCAGACCGGGAGGACGACCCCCTTGATGCCTATCTTGCGCTCCTGATCTATCTGGAGACCGAACAGCGACTGGAGCATACCGGGCAGGACCTCGGCGGCGAGACGAGTACCACTGCATCGCTCCCATCGGTCGAACCGACAACCGAAAGCGTGGAGGCCGCACTCGACCGTGTCGAGATAGCGACACCGAGCGAACACGGGGTCGAGAACGGAACACTACGCGTCTCCGTCGAAGACGTCGCTTTCGAGGCGGAGCAGGGTGGAACGACAGTTGCGGACCGCCAGGAGGATCTGACTGTGACGATCGCTTCGACACTGCACGAACTCCACGAGCACACGGCGGAGTACGAATCTCGATTGAATACCGGTATTTTCGACGAGGGAGCGAGCTACGATGGGTTCGGCCGCCGGCTCGCGGCGCGGCTCTATCCGGTGTCCTATCTCAAGATCGCACACAAGTACCGGAACCCCGACGACTTCGAGAACGTCACGCCGAACGACCACACCGAGGTTCTGGCCAATCATGCGGCGTTCTCGGTACAGGAATCGACGTTCGGGACGACCGACCCGCACGGCGAACGAACGATGCGCGGTGCGTGGGCGTGTATGGGTGCCGACATCGGCGAGGAGTTGCTTGACACCGACCAGAGTGCGGATGACAGCTACGATGCCGAACAGCTCTGTGAGGATCTGGAATACGTCTACGGCGACCACGAAGGAGAGCTTCCTGATGCGCCCACGCTAACCGAGCTTGCGGAAGACGAAATCGTCGATTCGGAGTTCACCGAGGAGACGGTCGAACTCCCGGTAGACGAGTTAGCAGATCTCGCATACTTCGACGTAGTCGGTGAGGAGTTCGACTGGGATGAGGAGGATCCAATGACCGACGAGGCCTTCGAGGATATCGAGGAAGTTGACTCGGAGGACACGCCGGACTCCCTTGATACGTTGATTGATACCGCGAGCGGAGAGATACCGGGAGTCGTCGACTCGGTGTACAGAGCGTCGGTGCGTGCCGAGGACGAGATCGAAACGAGCGGTGATCTACCGAGTGCCGAGCCACCGGACCGTGTCGCGGAGGGGAACTGGACCGAGGTGTACGACGATCGCAAGACGATCGTCAACAGTAGCGATACGACGGTAAATAGCCGGACCCTCTGGCGTGATGATACGACACAGAGTCGTCCGTTGTACAGCTACGAGATCACACTCACAAATGAGTACGAACAGACGCGTACATGGGAACGGAAAGTCGAGGCGGCGAACGGAACGGATGGGAACACCACGTATGGAACAGACGGGAACGCCACGACGAACCGAACCGAATCAGTCACGAGTACGGACCGCTCGACGAAGCGGTTCGAGGTGGTAGTCGAGATCGACGGGCGACATAGCCACGGGGCGGCGGTCGACGCCGCAGGGTACGATCCGGAGATCGAATACGCGTTTCGTTCCGGCGGGTCGACACGACCAGGTCCCGATCGTCAACGTGTCGGGAATTTCGAGGCCGTGCCTGAGAGTGCGGTCGAAGAGGTGTTCAACACGGGCGCCGACCCGGAGACAGTCGTCGATCGGCTCGAACAGCGGGTTCAACCAGATGAGGTGTTCGACAGTGAGCAACTGGTTTCGATGCTCGATTACGAGGACGACAGCTGGCTCGATGTTACGGTAGAGCCGGACGATGACGATGCCCTCGAAGCGTGGCTGGAAGCCGAAACGGATGACGTGCGCAGAGATGTCAAAGCGGAGGTCGGCCCGCTCGAAGTCGAACGCCACGAACTGATCACGGCGGACAATAGCCCGATCAAAGGGTACGTCGACGAACTCCGCCAGGCCCAGGACGATATCGTGTTCGAGGGCGAACCGGACGGCTACGAGAACGCACCCGCGAAGGCACGGGCCGAACTGCGTCTGGCATATATCGAGAGTCTGATCGACGCAATCGAGGCAGTGGGCGATAGCCACGAGGACCTTCGGGATGGAATAGAAGACAACATCGCTGATCAACTCGGTGAGGACGCGACCGCGGTGAACAACGTCCTCGACACGTCGCTGGGTATTGGGCAAGACGCCCTGAACGGCGATATCGAGGAGAACGCTGGCGCGCTCGATAGCTCGCCGCTGACCGAGGAGATGGGATTCGATGTTCGTGGTGCACCGACGTACCTCTCGATCGAACCGGTCGAACGCGACGAGGTCGCTGCCGTCCGACCCGCCGGTGCGGCCCCACTCGATACAGCGGGGACGACACACGCACCGATGACGGCGCGCTACGGAAACTGGATCGGCTATCCGGGTATCCCGGTGATTCCGTTCCCGAGTTTCTGGTACGCTTCGTTCAGCGTCTGGGATGTCGAGGTGAGCGGCGAGTACGCCCGGTTCGAGGTCAGTGCGGCCGACGGTGCCCCCGATTCCCCGGCCGGGACGACGTACATCCGGGAGGACAGGAGCGTTCACCTGGAGCTTGACGGCGAGCGTACACGGATCGGAAGTGTCGAGCCGATACGGTTCGATAGCCGAACCGTGATCGTCGGCGTCGTTCCGGGTGGATCGCCCGGTGTCGGCGATACTGGTTCCTTCTTCAACTGCACGGGGGCGTGGGATAATACCGGCCCAGGCGTTGATTTTGATGAGAACGAAGGCGACTGCAACGGAACGCCAGGGACGGATCAAGCAAGAGACGGGAAGTGATCGCGGCGGAGTATCACAGTTCGATTCCGAGCATCACTTCGTCGATGTACTCACCGTCGATCTTGTAGTGCCCCTCCCTGATCGCTTCCACTTCCCAGCCGTTGTTTTCCAGGAAGTCGATCGCTGCCTGGTTGCTCGCAGGGATACTCTGATAGACCTTTTCGTACTCGTGGGTTGCAGCCCAGTCTAGTCCACGTTTTAGCAGATGATTTCCGATCCCCTGATCGCGATACTCTTCGAGTACGCCAAGCGTTAACTCCGCTGTGTGTCGCAGCTTGGCGATTTCGGGGGCACTGAGATGGACCCAGCCGATGACCTCCTCATCGACGGTCGCGACGAAGAACATCCGCGATTCGACATCATTGTGCCGAAGCAATGCCTCGTCCCGATCGATTTCCCGGGCAACGGTTTCCGCAACGATATGAATGCCTGGCGCTGCAACGGATTTGATCAGGCCGACGATACCGGCGAGGTCTTCCTGACGTGCCGGTCTGATGGTACACTCGACACCTTCTTCGGTCACCCGTGTTTCCCCGCCCGCCCTGACAGCGACGCGCAGATCACCGTTTTCGGTCTGTGCTAACACGCCGTCGCGCCGGAGGATGGAAATGTGGTGACGGAATCCTCGACTATCCGACGGAAACAGCTCCGAGCGTACCGTCTGCGGATCGACGGTTCCGTGTCGTTCGACGAACTCGTAGATTCGCTGTCTGTCCCGATGTTCGAACGACACTGGATCGGATGAAGCCATATCTAGAGGGGTAAGGTGTGCCAATATTTACTACTTTTCCAAAGGCTGGTGCTCGAAACGGCTTGATCATCGGACAATCGGTTCAACAATGACAACTGCCGACTGAGTTCAGTACTTCATCAGTACCCGCTGTCAGATCTCGATCGCCATCATCAACTCGTCGACGTACTCGCCGTCGATCCGGTAGTGATCGCGCCGGATCGCCTCGGTCCCCCAGCCGTGCTGTTCGAGGAACTCCGCGGCAGCATCGTTGGTCGCAGGGACGCTCTGATATACCTTCTCGTACCCGTTTGAGGCCGCCCATTCGAGCCCTCGTTCCAGGAGGTGGCTGCCGAGACCGTTCCCCCGGTATTCGTCGATCACACCGACGGTAAGCTCGGCTGTGTGACTCAGTTTCTCCAGTTCGGGTGAGTGGACATGGACCCAGCCGACGACCTCGTCGTTGACCGTTGCGACGAAGAACATCCGTGACTCCAGTTCGTTTTGCCTGAGCAACACGTCCTGATGGTCGAGCTCTTGGGCAACCGACTCGGCGACGATATATCGTCCCTGCTGGACTACCTGCCTGATCGCGCCGACGATACCGGAGAGATCGCTCTGGTTTGCTGGCCGAACCTCGAAGCTGAACTCATCGCCGCTGAACTCCTCGGCACCGTTCACCTCGATTGCGACAGAAAGCGTCCCGTCCTCGGCCTCCTCGAGGTAGCCGTTTCGCTTGAGGATTGCAACGTGGTGCCGAAAGCCGCCCGGGTCGTGGGGGAGCAGCTCCTTTTGGGCCTCATCTCTATCGATGCTTCCCGATCGTTCGACGTAGGAGTAGATCGCTTCTCGGTCCGAATGTTCGAACTCCAGGCGCTGTGAGCTGTGCATGAGATTAGTTACCACGACAGACTGTATCAAAGTTGCGGTGAGACTGACGGGGACAAAAAATCCGGTGTGGCTAGTCTCGCAGTTCCTGTACGCGATCGATGTTCCACGCGAAACCCTTGCCGTCCTCGTTGGGCGTCTCCAGCACGAGCGGCACGTCCGCGAGGTCATCGTGGTTGATCAGTGTCCGCATCCCCTTCTCGCCGATCAGCCCTTCGCCGATGTGGGCGTGTTCGTCCTTGTTCGTCCCACATTCGTGCTTCGAGTCGTTCAGGTGGATGCACTTGAGGTGGTCGAGCCCGACCACGTCGTCGAATTCAGCAATCGTTTCGTTGACACCCTCTTCCGTCGAGAGATCGTATCCCGCCGCAAAGGCATGGGCGGTATCGAGGCAGACGTCCAGTTCCTGCTCGCTCCGGTCGATCACCTCCGCGAGGTGTTCGAACTCCCCGCCGAGTTTCGTGCCACTCCCGGCGTCGCTTTCGATCAGGACGGTAACGCCCTCGGGGATATCCAGTTCATCGAGCGCGCTCGCCGCGTTGTCGAGCCCCCCGTCGACGCCCGCTCCGGTATGTGCGCCCAGATGAACGTTGACGTAGTCGATATCCAGCGCATCGGCCGCGTCGACCTCTGCCTGCATACTCTCGATCGACTTTCGCCGCAGGTCGTCTTTCGGCGTACAGAGGTTGACCAGATACGACGAGTGGATGACCCACGGCCCGTCGAGCTTTGCAGCCGTTCCCTCGCGGAACGCTGCCGCTTCGTCGTCGCCGATATCAGGGTGCTGCCAGACCTGTGGGGAGGTCGTGAAGATCTGTCCACAGTTCCCACCGACATCCAGCTCTCGTTCGACGGCGTTATCGACGCCGCCAGCTACTGAAACGTGTGCTCCTACTTGCATATCCAGATGCAGGGATCCGAGTGTCAAAGTAACTTCGAACGGCGTCGGTACTGTCGCTACGTCTCTTCAGGATCGACCCGGTCGTGAACCCACATATCGGAGCCGTACTTCCGATCGACGAGGGCCGTCGCGTCTTCCAGCTCCGATTCCGACCACTCACCATCGTCTGCATCTGCCCACTCACGGAGCGCGGCTTCGAGGCAATCGACTGCCGTCTCCCGCGAGATGTCGGCGTGTTCGCGGATCCCAGTAACCCGGTCGCTAAACTGTTCATGCGTGGTATCGGGGTTCGAGAAGACGCCGAGATGGCGCTCGGGCGTCAGATCGAACGAGAGCGAACCGTGCTGGATGACTGCGTCGCGCTGTCGATACTGGGCGTTGCCGCTGATCTTCTGGCCATCGACGAGAATATCGTGGGCCGGATCGATCGCCCGGAGATAGCAGGCTGGTCGATGTATTTCGGGGTACTTCCGGTCAGCAAACGCGGCGGAGACGTCCATGCGCTCGAACGCATCGAAAATCGGTTCGCAGAGGAGTTCGTACGTCTCCATCAGGTCGCCCGGCACCTCCTCGGCGGGGGCGACGATCGAATAGGAGATGTCACCGAACGTGTCGTGGTAGATCCCTCCGCCGCCGGTCTGTCTTCGCGTCACGTCGATCCCCTCCCGGCGGCAGTAGTCCCAGTCAACTGAACCTGAATCCTGTCCATAGCCGAGTGACAGCGTCGCTGGGTCCCACGTATACACTCGGACCGTCCGTACGCCGTCTTCGACTGCTGTCCTGGCCGCGATTTCGTCGAGCGCCATTGCCATCGGGCCGGACAGGCGTTGTTCCGGGATCGAACGCCACGTCCGCCCGCTGAGCTCGGTCATAGCTATCGTTGACGTGGAGCGGCCAAAATAATGTCGGCAGTCCACCACCGGTTCGCAACGGAGAGGGTGGTATCTCGGGTGTATCCACCCCCGAGAAGAGACAGGTAATCGAAGACGCGAGCAACTCCCCCGGTAATAGCACTGTGTCGAGACGATCGTCGTGCCGGCCACGACGCTGACATCCTCTCTTGACTGCACAGTAGTTACTCATACCCGACGGTCGTTCAGTCTGACAGACTCCCACGAGCTTGGCGAAACACGGGACGAACTCGGGTTCTCGCTCGCCCAATGAGCAATTCGATCGCTTGGGTGAGTCACCACACGCGTACGAGAGTTTTTCACTTCGCGCTTGCAAACAACCTGATAGATGACCCTGTGTACTCGTCGGGCGGTTCTTGCGATTGTGTCGGTGGGCGGTATAGCCGGGTTGTCGGGGTGTTCGGGCGACGAGGACGCCGAAACCGGAGAGCAGGAAAACGCCGACGGTGAAAAGGAAGAGTCCACGGACGACGATGTGGACGACACTCGCGGGGACGGAGAACCGACCGAGTTAGATATCCCGGAGCCGGTCGACTGGACGGACGAGTCACAGGCTACAATCGAGGTCGGGCCGGGCGGGGAGACGGTGTTCGAACCCGATGCGGTCCGGGTCGAGACCGGGACGACGCTCCGATGGATCTGGCTGGACGAGGGGCACACGGTCAGTCCCACACACCTGCCGGATGGGGGCAAATTCGAGGGGCATGAGAAGGTCGAGGAGGCTGGGTTCGAGATCGAGTTCCTCCCCGAGACGCCGGGTGAGTACCGGTACGTCTGCGAGGAACACGAGGAGATGGTCGGCTACCTCGTGGTCGAGTAGTTCAGTACTTTTCGAGGACGCGCTCGATCCGTTCTTCCGTCGAGGGATGCGTCCCGTAGAGTCGACGTCGGACGAACCGTCTGAGCCGGTCGAACCGTCCACGTTCCTCCCACGGTGGGGGCAAAATCGAGAGCGCGGCGGCGGAGTCGCTCTCCCTGAGATCGGCCGCCGGGCGGATATCCAGCTCGCGGTCCAGCGATTCGAGAGCGCTCGCGAGCGCGGCCGGATCGCCAGTGATCGCCACCGCGCCGTCGTCGGCTGCCCGCTCGCGACAGCGCGCAACGACGGCGACACACCACTTGCAGACCGCGAGCGCGACGAGTCCGGCGACGATCAGGACGTGGACACCGAGCTGTGCAACGATGCGCCCAGCCATCGCCGTCGCCACCGAGAGGCCGGTCATGAGTGCGGTGTCCCGGTGCTTGACGTGGGAGAGTTCGTGAGCGATGACCGCGTCGAGTTCGTCACCCTCGACCGCGTCCAGCAATCCGGTCGAGAACACGACCGTCGAGTCAGCGGTCCGATAGCCGACGGTAACCGCGGTCGGCGTCCAACTGCGTGTTATCTCGACATCGGGCGGCGGAACGTCGGCCTGCTGGGCGAGGCGGGCAACCCGGTGTTCGAGTTCGGTGACGTCGATCACTTTCCCCGATGCGATCTCGATGGTCTCTCCGAGATCGCGCACCGTGGTCGTCTCGATGTCCCGGATCGCCGCGGTGGCTTCGAGATCGTCGACGAACGAGCGGGCGTGATCCGGCACTCTCCGGCCGAGTCGGACGAGCAGGTACAGGCCGACGAGCGCGTAGCCGCCGAGGACGAGCGCGGTTGCGACGTCGATGACCGTTTCTGACGTGCCGACCGCACCGAGAACCCCCTCCACGAGGGAGAGTCCCCACGTGCCGAACGTCCAGGCGAAGAGCCCGACGAACAGGGTGGCGACCAGCGCACCGGCGAGCAACACGGGGAGGAGCACCAGAGCGAACAGCCCGCAGGCGGCGGCCATGCGGAGCCAGAGACTGAGGTGGACGCGATCGAGCATGGAGGGTCGCATGTACGAAGTGATGTGTCGTTGAGACTTAATCGGTTCGATGACTCGCTTCACTCAATCGAGTGATCGCCCCCGAGAGGACGTCGACGCCGATAGGCAAACTCGCCTCGTCGACGTCGAACGTCGCGGTGTGGTGGCCGCCGGGATGGTCGGTGCCGATCCCGACGTAACAGGCCTTGCCGCCGCGGTCCTGTACTGCCGTCATCAGATAGGTTGCATCCTCACTCCCGCCGAGGGCATCGTACTCCAGTATCGAGTCGACAGCCTCGACGCCCGTCGCGACCTCGGCGACGATGTCTGCGATCTCGGCGTCACTCTCCGCGCTCGGCGCGCTTGCACCTTCCTCGATGTGGCCCTCACAGCCGTGCATCGTGGCGGCCCCCTCGACAACGTCGTAGGCACGGTCGAGCATGTAATCGCGCAGGGCGGTCGTGTCCCCACGGACTTCGCCCTCGATCCGGGCCTGCTCGGCAACGATGTTCGAGGCGGTGCCGCCCTCGATGACACCCGCATTCACTCGGGTGCCGCCCTCCTCGTGTCGCGGGATGGCATAGAGGTTCTGGACGGCGGCGGCAAGTGCCTGATTCGCGTTCTTGCCGATCTGGGGCTGTGCGCCCGCATGCGCTGATTCGCCCTCGAACTCGATTTCGAGCTGGGTGACCGCCAGGAACTCGCCGATTCCGGCGACGATCTCGCCGGTGGGATGGTTCAGCCCGATGTGGGCCGCAAGTAGGTAGTCGACGTCCTCGATGTGACGGCTCTTTGCCATCGCCGCGCCGCCGCCGATCACCTCCTCGGCTGGCTGGAAGAACAGTTTGAACGTTCCCGCAAAGTCGCTGTCAGCGATCGCTTCGAGAACGCCGACCCCGATGGTCGCGTGGGCATCGTGGCCGCAGGCGTGCATCGCGCCCGTCTCCGAGCGAAAGCCCTCGGCAGCCGGAACGTGCTCGGAATCGTCGGATTCGGGACGGGGCAGGCCGTCGATGTCGACGCGCAGCCCGATCGTTGGCCCCTCTCCGCGGTCGAGCACTGCGACCGCGCCGGTGTAGCCACCACGCATTGGCTCGATAACTGCGGGGTCGCTGCCCTCCCGCTCCGCGAGCAGTGTTCTGGCGCGCTCGAACCACTCGTCGATCTCTGCGTCCGGCGGGACTGCCAGTCGGTCCTCGCCCGAGAGGGCGTCCTCGCCGACGTGCAGTTCGTCGACGCCGATCCGCTCGACTTCCTCGATGATCCGTGCAGTCGTGTAGAACTCTCGCCACGCGGGTTCAGGCTGCCTGTGCAGGTCACGTCGAAGCGAGACGAGGTGCTCGTCTCGGCTGGTCTGACTCATGCCCGTGCCTTGGGGAGCGATCACTTAACTACTACCGGCGAAAGAAACGAGTCTACGAACCGGAGCCGACCTGACTGATCTGCTCGACCTCGACTTCGACGTGCAACGAACTGGGGTACTCCTTGCCCGCGATCTGTCGGGCGATCTCGTCGTGGCCGACGATCTCGATCTTGCGAGTGTAGACCGTGTAGTCCCACGAGGAGAACTCCGCACCGCCGGTCGTCCGCTTGTGCTGGGGAACGCGGAGCCGTTCGGGGGATTTCGAGTGAGGACCGTTCATTTCGACGCCTTTTCGCTCGGTCGTCGAGCGGATATCCTCGACGACGCTGTCGAGGACCGCCCGATCGCCGCTTTGCAGGGTAAGTTTGGTGACGAAGGTCATGGCTGGGGGTTGGCTTGTGTATGCTCGCTCCGGGGGTAAAAACCCCACTCTATCGATTTTGCGTGTGTCAGAGTCTTACTAGGGGACTCGGGGGGCGCCGGTGTCGGAACAACGCGATCGGTCGCTCGTCCGATATTCTCTTAACGGGTGCCCGTTTACCTAACGACAATGACGGTCGAAGCGACGAGCGCGGGCGCGATCCTCTTTCGGGATACGCGGGGCCGCCGGGAGTATCTGCTCCTCAAAAGCCGACCCGGGGACTGGGAGTTCCCCAAGGGCGGCGTTGAGGGGACCGAAGAGCTCCAGCAAACGGCTATCCGTGAGGTCGAAGAGGAAGCAGGTATTGCCGATTTTAGACTACTCGATGGCTTTCGCGAGGACTACGACTACGTCTTCGAGGCCGACGGGAACACCATCCACAAGACGGTCCATCTGTTTATCGCCAAGTCGTTCGAGGCCAGTGCCGAGCTGTCTCACGAACATCGTGACCTGCAGTGGCGCGATTACGAACAGGCGATCAACACGATCACGCAGGATGGTCCCCGGGAGATCCTCGAACAGGCCCACGAGTTCCTGAACGAACGGGAAGAAGACGAGGAGTAACACCCGCGCTGGGAAGGGCAGCCCACACACTGGGACGCGCGTCCCGTAGCGACGTCTCCACCCTCAGTTTTTCTCACTGGGCTCGAAGTCGAGACACGCCGAGTTGATGCAGTAACGCTGGCCTGTTGGTTCCGGCCCATCATCGAAGAGATGGCCGAGATGTCCCTCACAGCGCGCACAAACCACTTCCGTCCGCGTCATCCCGAGGCTTCTGTCGACCCGCGTCTCGACGTTGTCCTCGTCAACGATGTCGTAGAAGCTGGGCCAGCCACTGCCGGAGTCGTATTTGGTATCGGAGTCGAACAGCGTCAGGCCACAGCCCGCACAGGCGAACTCGCCGTCCTCTTTGACATCGAGCAGATCGCCACTGAACCGGGGCTCGGTCCCCGCTTCGCGAAGCATCTTATATTCCTCATCAGTCAGGCGCTCACGCCACTCCGCTTCGGTTTTCGGCAGGTTGTCGACGTGCTGGTCGCTCATACCTACTGCGTGGGTCCCGGCATCAAAAGGGCTGTCGGCGCACCGGGAAAGCAATGGCTCGATGCGGTCACCTGCAACGGCTTACATATAACCCAGATCGCGCAGACGAGCCATCAGATCTTCTTTGTCCTGGGCCCGCCCGGCGCGCTCGGTCGTATCTTCCAGATCCTGTAGCCACGCGGGGTCCTCGGTTGTCTTTTCCGTGCTGATCTCGCTCCCGAGCGACCGGAACCCGGCAAAGTACTTCGGTGAGATCGGGACGTCTTCGATCCCAACGCCCTCCGGAAGGTCGTCCGCGCTCTCCGGGACGAAGCCCTCGTCCGGGAACGCCTCGACGGTGTCCGGAACGACGTAGTGCCAGAAGGTATCCCAGACCGCGCGCTCCTCGAACTGGAGGATGGGCTGGATGCGGTCGTGGGGCGGGTAAATTTCCGGATCGTGCCGCGGGCTGAAGAACGTCTCGTCGGCACGGGCTTCCTGCTCATCCCAGCGCACGCCGGAGATGACGCCGTCGATGTCGTAGTCTTCGAGCGCGTCGTTTAGCGCGACGGTTTTGAGCAAGTGGTTGCCGACGTAGGTGTCCAGCAGGAACGGGAACGTGTCCTCCTCGTACTCCAGGATCTCCCGGACGTGGTGCTGGTTGTGCTCGGAGAGCTCACTGATTGGAATGTCGTCGCCCGGTTCGAGGCCGTGTTCCTCCACGTAGGTACCCACGTCCTCGTTGCGCGCGTAGATCACGTCGAGATCCCACTCGTTGGCCCAGCGGTCGACGAAGTCGTGGAGCTCGTCGAAGTGCTGGAAATGATCGATGAAGACCGCGGGCGGAACCTCGAGGTCGTAGCGCTCGGCGACCTCTTTGATGAAATACAGGGTGAGCGTCGAGTCCTTTCCGCCAGTCCACATGACGGCGGGGTTCTCGTACTCTTCGAGGCCGCGTCGGGTAACCTCTACTGCCTTCTCGATTTTCGCCTGTACGGTGCTGTACTCCTCGAACGTCTGGTCCGCACCGTCTTCGTAGTCGACGTCGGCGTAGTCGGGAACCTCGTTCTGACTCATCGTGTAATTAGATATAATTACAGCAGGTAAAATACTCGGGGGGTACGGCAGCGTTCGCCGCCGTCACTGACGCTGTTCAGTGGATCTGCTCCAGGCAGTCGTGACAGTACGTTGCTGTCGACTGGTTCGGTGCGCCACAGTGCTGACATCGTGGTGCCGAAGCGTCCATCAACCGCTCCAGGTTCGGTTCCACGTCGCTGTCTATGACGGTATCCTTCGAGAGGATTCTGAGTAAGTCATCAGTGTCGTCGACACGAAGGTGCTCTGCATCGGTAATCTTGTTTATCAACTCGTCGTCCCGGAGGAGTTCGAGTCCCCTAATCAGACCGAGAAACAGCAGTGTCGGCCCTACGATGACGACCGCGGTAACGGCAAGCCGCCACAGGAGCGTGAGCGTCGACGGCTCCATGGAGGTCTCTAGCGAGACTACGAAAATAGGTCTATGCTAGAGTTGGTGACAGCATCGGCAGTATCATCTGTCTACCTCAGCGAACTCGTCGTTCAGCCCCCACTCGGTTGCCTGTCGTTTGGCGTCCTCGCGAGCCTGCCGTTTGATCGCTTCAATTCGCTCCTCGTCGGACAGAAAGGAGACAACGGCATCTTCATTCGTACTCACATCAGCGACATCGTCGGGAAGCAGCCCGTGTTCGCGTGCACGGGACCGCGTCCGGTCCGCCAGATTGGGGGCCCCGGCGACCCGCTCGGCCGGTTCTCCAGGTCGGACTCGAAGCTCGTCCGCGTCGTGTATTCGCTCGATTTCCTCGTCTGACAGCTCGAACACATCGACCTTGTAGGGGCCAGGAACGGCCAGATCAGCGAGTCCGTCGGCGCCACCACGGTCCGTCCCCGTATGGTACACGAGGACCGGGACGCCGTTCCGAACGGTCATGACACCCCGACCCTGGTCGTCGAGCAACAGTGTGTCCTGAGGCTCGAATACGAGATAGCCGGTCAACGAGTCGTCAAGGACGGAAGAAAATGCGGTCGCTGGGTTCGACACGACCCGCGAGCGTAGCAACCGACCGCGTGGAACCTTCATGGTCTGTCGGGGACGACCGCGCTTTTGAAACGCTCCGCGACAGCCGCTGAATCGCCGGATTCGATCGTCAACTCCGAAGCAGCCTCGGTAAACGCGACGGCTGCGGGTGAGCTGGGTGCGTACGAGAGTAGCGGTTTCCCCGCAGCTCTCGCCTGATGCGGTGCGGAACACTCCGGCACAGTGCCGAGTACCGGTCCATCGAAGTAGCGTTCGGTCCGGTCAACGACGGTGTCCATGCGTGCTTCCTCGCGTACCTTGTTGAAGAGGACGCCTGCCGTGCCTGTTCCGTACGAACTCGCGTACTCCTGAACTTTTAGCCCGTCGCTCAGCGCCGGAATGGTCGGAGCCAGCACGGGGAGCACCCGGTCGGCGAGGACGATCGGCAGCACGGCGCTTTTCGAACCAAGTGCGGCTGGCGAATCGAGCAGGAGAACGTCCGTGTTCTCGGCAAGGATTGCGACAACCTCGCGTAGTCGCTCCGGTTCGGCCGACTCGAAATCCGCCAGACTCGTCCCGCAGGGCACGACCGAAAGTCCGTGGCGATCGTAAACCGCTTTCTCGACCGGCACGTCTCGCTCGGCCATCAGCAGGTCGTGCAGGGTGGTTTCAACGTCTTCGAGACCGGCGTGAAAGAGCAGGTTCGCCATCCCGGTATCCGCGTCGACGATGGTCACGTCGTGCTCGTCGGCCAGCGCCATGCCGAGCGCGAGCGTCGCTGTCGTCTTGCCCGTCCCACCCTTCCCGCTCGCGACGGCGAACGCCTCGACCATGCGGAACTCGTTGCGCTCCTCTGGTAAAAATATTATTCATTCGATTGAGAAATATAGGGCGCCAAGGGACCGTCGCGTTCAAGTTCATTTGCAGTAATACACCGGTAATGGCAGTATCGTTCGACCTCTTCGGAACGCTCGTGTCGGTCGATCGGCCGGACTCCCCAGCCGACGCTGTCGGCACAGAGCTGGCGAGCCGCGGCGTCGACGTGCCAGCGGAGTTTGTAGCTGATTACCGGGAGATCCAGATCGATGCTCCCGAGGGCGCGGAAGTTCCGCTTCCCGCACACGTCGCCGCCGCGCTCCGAAGCCGTGGCGTATCACCCACGGACAACGTCGTTCGGCGGGCAGTCGTCGCGGCGTTCGACCCGGCAGTCGAGACGCGTCCCGGAGCTGTCGACGCGGTCGCGGCCGCGGCCGAGCACGGCCGTGTCGGCGTCCTCTCGAACTGTAGCGTGCCCGAACTCGTCCCGAGAGCGTTGCTTCGGTCCGATATCGATCGGTCGGCGTTCGATGTTATCGTATCGAGCGCCGGCTGTGGCTGGCGCAAACCAGATCCCCGTGCGTTCGAGTCGTTCGCCTCCAGGCTGGGTGTTGACGTCGGCTCGGTGATCCACGTCGGAGATGATCCGGATACTGATGCTGGCATCGAGGCGGTCGGTGGGACCGCCATTCTGCTCGACGAGCACTCGCTCGCCGACGTCCCTGCGCTGCTCGACGAGGTGGCGTA
>LKMJ01002924.1_pt1 | contig 15826 bp, 14 predicted proteins | sample 643391 | NCBI WGS metagenome assembly LKMJ01 (sample SAMN04112250, study PRJNA286221) | soda lake metagenome | biome: soda lake; feature: Kulunda Steppe; material: water; isolation source: sample PL-Br10 brine of Picturesque Lake | place: Russia: Kulunda steppe | collected 2010-07
AGGGACCGAGGGCCAGCGGTCTGTCTCGAAAATTCACCAGGAGGGACACGATCAGATCAGAACTGGGTCTGGTGTCCGTACTTCAACGAAGGAACCGCTCGCGGTGACGAGGAGTACACCGAGACTGCGTTCGTCGACGAAGGAGAGGCGAACTCCTGGATCTACAGCCGGGTCGAACACGCGAAAGTCGTCCACCGAATGGATGGAACCTCACAGACGGATACAGATGGTAACCTACAAAACGGCTGTCAGGAGTATCATATCCACGTCCAGGACTGGGATCGGATGGGGCAGATCGAAGATGTTGTGACCGTGAAAGATATAAACGGTGCACACGGTCTCATCAGTGGCCTCCGGTCGCACAACATGTTCTCGACGCTGCAGACAAACGCACCGACACAGATCGAGTCTGGACTGACCCGACACGACAGGGGGACACTGGTCGATTCCTGGGAGCAACTGGCGGCCTCCTCACCAGTCAACGATCTTTCCGATGTTGGGTTTCAACACGGCGGCGATGGGTCGGCGACGTTGCATCCAAATCTCTGGCGGACACTCAGAGTAGACACCGACTCCACCGAAGACAGCGAGAGCTGGATCGATATGGGTGAGGAGATGTTCCGCCACAGTCACGCTGCAGCCCGTCTGAAAGGGCATTTCGATGCGTCGTCCTCGGAGGTAATCGCTCGAATCGGATTCGTCGCAGACGAATCGAACCGGGCGGAGCTGGTCTACGATCCGGAGGGTGTCTGGGGAGACCACGAGCATAGTGGCTGGTATTTCGAGGCCGAGACCGACGACGACTCACTCGTTGTTGAAGAGGCGTCAGTTGATGACAGCGAGCCGTTTGTGACACTTCGCAGCCATACGTGGCGGTTGCCGGATGCTGGCTGGTCGGCGGGGATCGGCACCAGTCGGAACGACGAATCGACGTTCGCCGACATTCAGGGATACAAGTTCAGCCCATACACCGTCCGGCTCTGGATACAGACACGCTCCGATGACTCCAAACGACTCCAGCTTCACCGTCACTCTCCGAAGGCGCTGTATCATCTGTCCTGATCGTCGGTTGCTCCCGATGTAAGAGCCAGATCAATACTCTTTACGCTGCCCCAACCAAAGCCAGAGCTATGAGTGAGGATTACAGAACTGAGCAGGATAGTCTCGGCGAGATGCAAGTCCCAGCAGATGCCTACTGGGGCGCACAGACACAGCGCGCAGTCGAGAACTTCCCGATCTCGAATGTCACCTTCGGTCGGCGCTTCGTGCGCGCGCTCGGAGTAGTTAAGAAGGGCGCAGCAGAGGCAAACCGTGATCTCGATCTGCTCGAGGAAGAAAAGGCAGACTGTATCATCGAGGCCGCAGACGAAGTTATTGCCGGCGACCACGACGACCAGTTCCCGGTCGACGTGTTCCAGACTGGCTCGGGTACCTCCTCGAACATGAACGCAAACGAGGTTATCTCGAACCGCGCGACGGAGCTCTACGGCGGTGAGATCGGAACGCGTGAGATCCACCCGAACGATCACGTCAACTACGGTCAGTCAAGTAACGACGTGATCCCGACGGCGATGCATGTTGCGTCACTGGAGGCCGTCGAGCGAGATTTGCTTCCGGCACTGGACGTGCTCCGCGAGGAACTCGAAGCCAAGGAAACGGAGTTTGACGATGTCGTCAAAACTGGCCGGACACATCTTCAGGACGCAACACCGGTGACACTCGGTCAGGAGTTTGGTGGCTACCGCACACAGGTCGAGAAGGGAGTCGAACGCGTCCGCAACACCCGAGAACACCTCTCGGAGCTCGCACTCGGTGGCACGGCAACGGGGACAGGCCTCAATACGCATCCGGAGTTTCCGAAGCTGGCGGCGGAGTATATTTCCGAAGAGACAGCTATCGACTTCCGGGAGGCAGACGACCATTTCGAGGCCCAGGCCGCACACGATGCGATGAGTGAGGCCCACGGCGCACTGCGGACAGTTGCTGGCAGTCTGAACAAGATTGCAAACGATCTCCGACTGCTCGCGTCTGGGCCACGAAACGGGCTGGGCGAGATCGAACAGCCAGAGAACCAGCCAGGCTCCTCGATCATGCCCGGCAAAATCAATCCTGTCGTTGCTGAGGCTGTCAACCAGGTCCACAAACAGGTCGTCGGTAACGACGCAGCAGTTGCAGCCGGCGCTGCGGAGGGACAGATCGATCTGAACCTCTACAAGCCGGTGCTTGCACACAACTTCCTGCAGTCTGCACAGATTCTCGCAAACAGCAGTGAGGTCTTTGCAGAACGGTTCGTCCACAAACTCGAAGCAAACGAAGCCCACTGTGCGGAGCGTGTCGAACAGAGCATGGCGCTTGCGACGGCGCTCAACCCCGCCATTGGCTACGACAAGGCAAGCGAGGTCGCAAAGGCAGCACTCAAAGACGGGAAATCAGTCCGCGAGGTCGCAATCGAAAAAGGCTATCTGACCGAGGAGGAAGCCGACGAAGTGCTCGATCCCCGGAAGATGACCGAGCGGGGTATCCTCGGCGACGACTGATTACTCGTCTGTGACTGCTGCACCAGAGGCGTTGGTTTTGACGCTGTTCATCCCCTGTTTGGCTTTCTGTTTCGAGGAGTATCCCTGGCCACAGTCTGCGATGATGTTGCCGTTGTCGTGGCGGAGTCGCCAGCGGAACTTCTCTTCTGCATCTTTGAAAATCTCGAAGGTTGCGTCGCTTCCACCCTCCGTCTCTGGGTCGTCGTCTCTGGTTTCGTCAACGACGTTTCCGCCTGCTGCGTTTTCTTTGACGCTTTCGAGGCCCTGTTTTGCCTTCTGTTTGGAGGCATACCCCTCGCCGCTGTCGGCGATAATGTTGCCGTTTACGTGTCGGAGGCGCCAGCGGTACTGTTCGCCACTGTCCTCGTAGACCTCGAAGGTGGCTTTGCTCTCGTCGGCGTCGGTGTCGACGCCGCCTTCTTCTTCAGCCCAGTCCATCTCGATTTCGAGACTGATCTCACCGTCTTCGCGTTCGATCTCGACCTCGAACTCTGCTTCTTCTGGCACGTCGACTGCGACGGTTTGCTCGTCGTTAACCGGAACCTTCTCACCGCGGCCGAGCCTGCGGGACAGACGGCGGAAAAATGTGGCAATACCTCGTCGACTTCGCTTCTCTTCGGATTCGTGGAGCGTCTCTTCTGTCATACAAGATTATTAACGAGTAGGAAACACATAACTGTACTCCCTCGTGGATCGTCAGTGTGCTGTCACGGGTCCTGTGTCATCGCCTATTGGTACCGATCTGATCTGTGTTCGACCGTTCCCGCTCGCCCGTCAGTACTCACCGACAAAGCTCCCGGTGAACAGCCCCTCTCTCTCAAGATACTCGTGGATGAAAAATTCCAGAGCGTTGATGACGTAGTGGGCAACGATCACGAGTAACAGACTGCCAGAGATGATGTAGCCTAAAGCGAGGACAAACCCAAGTAGGCCAGTCACGACAATGCCAACCCGGCCCTGCGCTCCGTGGCCGAGTGCAAAGGCAACGGAGGCAACGATAGCGAGCAGCCAGGGTGAGATGTCGAAACCCGCTGCTGGAACGCCAATAAGCGCCGCCCGAAACAACAGCTCCTCGGCAACTGCGATGATCGGGAGCACAACCACGAACAGTGCTACCATTCCACCTGGGGTGTCGGCCGCAAGCAACTCTCTGACTGTCTCGTCGTAGGCCGCACCAACTGCGTCGGCCACCGTCGTCGCGAGCTCGTTGCCAACCCAGAGCACGATACCGAACAGCACACCAGCAACGACCGCCGGTAGCCCACTGTTTGTCGCCTCGTCGGTGACACCGAACGCCGCTTTCGGGATCGAAAAATACCACGCTGCAGCCAGAATAATCCCGAGCACCAGCCCCTGTGTGAGACCGACGTTTGTAAGCAGGGCTTTCGGCGTGAGTTCGAACTCCGACGGAAGTGGCTGACTGTCTGGCCCGCTACCGTGTGGTTCGCTGCTAGCTGTCTGCCGATCCGCTTCCGCGCCATCGCTCGATTCCGCCGTTGTCTCCTCGCCGGTCTTTTGTTCATCAGTTCTTCGCTCGTCCCCTTCTTGTCTGGTGTCGACGGGGACTGCGTCAGTAGGCGTCGATCTGGGAGTCTCAGTTGTGGCTTGTTCGAGCAGCCGCTGGGACTGTCGGGACAAAAGCAATAACAGCACGGTCAAGATGGCAACGAGAGCCGTAAACGGCACCCACTGGGCCACGGATTCTCACTGCGGACTGGGTGAGCCGCCTGGCCCGACATCGGGCTCGAGTGCGCGACCGGTGATCGATTTCAGCCGGTCGACGAGCGAATCTTTCTCGGGTTCGCCAGCGAGTGCCACGTCGAGCACTTCGGAGATGTGCTCGACAGGGATGATCTCGACCTGTTCTTTGTACTCCGGTTCGATCATCACGTCCTGTTCGTTTGCTTTCGGAATGATAATCTTGCTGATGCCGGATTTCGCAGCTGCTTCGATCTTGTGAGTCACTCCGCCGACCGGGAGGACATCACCACGGACCGAAAGCGAGCCGGTCATCGCGACGCTCTGATCGACTGGGATGTTTTCGAGCGCGCTGATGACTGCCGTTGCGACCGTGATCGAAGCGGAGTCACCGTCCACACCTCCCTCGCCGACCTGGACGAACTGGATGTGAATGTCCTTCTCCGAGATATCCTCGTCGGAGAACTTCTTGATGATCGCGCTGACGTTCTCGACGGCCTCTTCGGCCATCTCTTTTAGCTGGCCGGTGGCGATCACTCGACCGGGGCCCTGGGAGGGCGCGATTTCGGCCATCACTGGCAGCACGATCCCTGAATCCTGGCCCATCACAGCGAGTCCGTTGACACGGCCGACTGCGCCGCCCTCTGCGACGGTCAGCTCGTAATCTTTGCGCCGTTCGATGTACTCGTCTGCGAGCTGTTGTTCGATCGACCGTGAGCGACCTTTCGCTTCCAGTACGTCTTCGCGTTCTGTGAACTCCTTGTTTTCGGCGCGGGCGATGTCACCTGAGACACGGACCAACCCACCGAGATTTCGGAGTTCGAGCGTGAGGTGGTCTTTCCGACCGGCGCGGCGCTGGGCTTCGAGGATGACCTCTTCGATCGCCTCTCGGGTGAAATGCGGCAACCGTCCGTCTTTCTCGACCTCCTGGGCGACAAAGCGGGCGTACTTCCGGCGCATCTCCGGCGTGTCGTCGATGGTGTCGTCCATGTACACCTCGTACCCGTAGCCTTTGATCCGCGAGCGAAGCGCCGGATGCATGTTCTCCATCGCGTCCATGTTCCCCGATGCGACCATGATGAAATCACACGGCACCGGCTCTGTCTGGACCATCGCACCGGAGGAGCGTTCGCTCTGACCGGTGATCGAGAACTCACCCTCCTGGATGGCGGTCATCAGCTTCTGCTGTGACCGGATATCCAGCGTGTTGATCTCGTCGACGTACAGCACACCCTTGTTCGCCTTGTGGATCGCACCAGCCTCAACACGGTCGTGAGATGGCGTCTCCATCCCACCGGATTGGAACGGGTCGTGGCGAACGTCACCGAGGAGTGCACCGGCGTGTGCGCCAGTTGCGTCCTCGAACGGTGCGGTCTGCTGGTTTGCGGTGTTGACCAACAGATTCGGCACCATCGCGTCACTGCCCCGCGAAATGTATCGGAAGGCGAGGTAGATAATACCGGCAGCGAGAATCCCAAGCAGGATCTGCTGGACGATAATGAGCGCATAGCCCAGAATAAGCGCGATAATGATCCACATGATGAAGGTACGCATCTGGTTGCGTTTTCGGGCTTCTTCTTTGTGTGCCTCGACGATCTGTTCGCCTTTGCCGGCTGGCACAGTCCGGACCTTCGGCTCGTTGCCGTCGTCCGGGTTGTGATAGACGAGGACATCCTGCAGCTCTTTTTTCGGGAGCAGCTGGCTCATTGCCTTGGCCAGCATCGACTTCCCTGTCCCCGGCGACCCGATCATCATCACGTGTCGGCGTTGCTTCGCGGCCTTCAAGACGATGTCACGGGCGTGGTCCTGCCCGATCACCTGGTCGACGAGCCGATCCGGCACTTCGATCTCCGACGAGGAATCGACTTTGAGACCACCGAGGAGATCCTCGTCTTCGATCTCCTCGTCGATCTCCATATCCTCGTCGACATCACTACCGAGTGCGTCATCGAGCGGGTTCTCATCGTCGAGCGGTGACTCACCCTCGACGGCGCTCCTGGAATCAGGCCCTCCTTCGGGAACCGAGATATCCGGTCCGGAGCGGTTCTGTTCACCAGCCCGCTCGCCCGGCTGTTCATCCGACCCGTCGGAAGAGGACTCTGGGCTCTCACCCGGGTTTTCTGGGATCGTGATATCGTCGATCCCACTGTCATCCTCGACAGTCCGCTCCCCGGCGGAGTCCGGTGACTCCTCGTCCGTCTCGTCGGCTTCCATTTCCCGGTCGGTATCCGGGACATCTGTATCCTTGCTCATGCAAACGTTGCTACACTGAACTGGTAGGGCTGTCGACTGATATACTTTCTCCTCTCTCTCATTCGTGAGTGTGCCGAAACCACCGGATAACGGCCTGCTCTCCGTCTCTTGTTGGCTGCAAAGCACGGATTTATTGTACCCGCTGTCGAACCCTCGGGCATGGCTCCACTCCGCGGCTGTCTCATCGGTCGGTTCCAGCCGTTTCACGAGGGACATCTTCGACTCGTTGAACACATTGCCGACGATGTCGATGAAATTGTCATCGGAATCGGCAGTGCGGATGCATCGCACACCAAACGCAACCCCTTTACAGCGGGTGAGCGCGTGATGATGATCCGCAAAACGCTCGAACCGTACGATATGACCGACTACGTCGTCCCGATCGAAGATCTCGACCGCAACTCCGTCTGGGTCAGCCACGTCCAGAGCATGGCCCCACGATTCGACGTTGCGTACTCGAACAATCCACTGGTTGTCCGGTTGTTCGAGGAGGCCGGCGTCGAGGTACGACAGACAGAGATGTTCGACCGAGAAGCGCTCAAAGGCAGCGAGATTAGAGCCGAGATGGCCCAGGCCAAGGGGTGGCGACGGCACGTCCCGGATGCCGTAGTTTCCGTCGTCGAGGAGATCGACGGCGTTGGCAGACTTCAGGAGATCTGTTGATCCGGCGAGCCGTTCCCGCCAGTTATTTCCACGCTGCTTGCCTATGATTAGCTGACAACAACCCGGTCTTCATGAGAGACCGGAGTGTGCATCAATGCAACACGCTGCAAAGTACATCATTCACGCGGATGTTCGCACGAGCGGTGTCGTCGAGCGATCGGACGTCGTCGGCGCTATTTTCGGGCAGACTGAGGGGCTGCTCGGTGACGACCTCGATCTCAGGGACCTGCAGGAAGCCTCGAAAGTCGGGCGGATCGATGTAAACATCGACTCCGAGGGCGGCCGGTCCTTCGGCACAGTGCGGATCGCGACCGGACTCGACCGTGTCGAGACCGCAGTGCTCGCGGCAGGACTGGAGACGATCGAACGCATCGGGCCATGCCGGGCCAACTGTACCGTTGCCAGGATCGAAGACGCCCGCGCGGCGAAGCGCCGGTCGATCGTCGACCGCGCGACCGAACTCCTCACCGAGTTCGAAGACGACATCCTGACCAGTGACCGACTCGTCGACGAGGTTCGTGAGCGTGCTCAGGAGGGAGAAATCACCGAGTACAGCGGGCTGCCGGCAGGCCCGCGAGTCAGAGACAGCGATGCGATCATCGTCGTCGAGGGGCGTGCAGATGTCCGTCGCATCCTTTCGTATGGTATCAAAAACGCGGTCGCAGTCGAGGGGACGGATATCCCCGACGCAGTCGCGTCACTGACTGCAGAGCGGACGACAACCGCTTTGCTCGACGGCGACCGCGGCGGTGATCTGATCCTTCGGGAACTCGCACAGGTTGGCAGTATCGATTACGTTGCCTTCGCTCCAAGCGGGCAGTCAGTCGAGGACCTCGACCGGACCGCAGTGATCGCAGCACTCCGAAAGAAGCTGCCCTACGAGCAGATTGGTGAGTCGAGTACTCCGCGTGAGGCCTTTGCCCCCACTGATGGTGGGACAGTCGAATCTCTGGACGAGGCCGAACCGACCGTCGATTCCGTGAACACTGATACGAGTGCCGACCCAGCGACTGATGCCAGTGCCAAAGCCGCGACTGACGCCAGTGCAGACGCGGCGATGGACGGGCACGTGAGCGCAAACGACGACGCTGGCACAGTTGAGGCAGATCCAACCGATGCTGCTGAAGCTCCGCTGACACTCGGCGATCATATTCGTGCCGTCATCGAGGAGGAAAGCGGCGACGCGCGACTGCTCGATGGATCACTCGCTGTGATCGAGACGACGACCGCCGAGGAGCTATTCGATTGTCTCGGCGAGGCCGAGACAGTTCCACACGCCGTTGTCGTCGATACGACGGTCTCCCAGAAGCTGCTCGATATCGCAGCACAACGTGGTGTCGAACAGATTATTGCGACAGCACTCGGCGAGTTCGTCAAACAGCCAGCCAGTGTTTGCCTTTATGAGGCAAGCGAGATTGACACTGCCCAGCGCGGCTAATCAGGCGGTCTGGAATTCGACGCCGGTCACCTCGATCCGTGCCCCGCCGTCATTGCTATCCGCAATCGTGACTTCCCAGCCGTGGGCCCTGGCGATCTCATCGACGATACTCAATCCCAGTCCGGTTCCTGCTGGTGTGTTCGAGTAGCCTGGTTCGAACACCTCGGTTCGTTCGTGTTTCGGAATTCCGGTCCCGTTGTCAGCGACGTAGAAGCCGTCCGGGCAGAGGCCAACAGTGATTTCGAGGTCCTCGGTTGCTTCCCCGTGATCGATGCTGTTTCGAAACAGGTTTGCGAGCAGTTCTTGTAGCCGGCTCGTATCGGCCAGGAGTCGTCGGTCCGTCTCTTCGATTGTGAGTGTCGCCTCAGCGTCGATGACATCCCAGGCGTCCGACGCGACTGTGTCGAGGGTGGTCGGTCGTGTTTCATCGACCGTCTCACCGTCCCGCGCAAGCGTGAGCAGTTCGTCGATCATCTGTTCGATCCGCCCGAGCGACCGGTCGAGGCGGTCGACGTGCTCGTTGTCTTCGTCGAGTAGTTCGAGGGAGCTCTGTGCAACGCCGAGTGGGTTACGGAGATCGTGACTGACGACACCAGCGAACCGATCGAGACGTTCGTTCTGGCGTTCGATCGCTTCCTCGCGCTGTTTCCGCTCGGTGATATCCCGAGAGATCATCTGAAAGGTCACTTCCGAGTTTCGTGCCGTGACTGGCACGAACATGTTGTGAAAGTACTGGTCGTTGTACCCATCTTCGGTCCGGACAGTGCGCCCGGTCTCGACGGCTTCCTGGCCTGCTGAGAGTCGGTCCTCACCGATAGCATCTGGGAACACTTCAGAGAGTGAGTTTCCGATAATCGTTTCCCGCGAGCTATCGAGAAGGTCGGCCATCGCCGGGTTTGCCGAAAGAATTCTCCCATCTGCGGAGATCTGTGCGATCGTATCCGGCGAGTTCTCGACGAGCAACTCGTACATCTCCTGGGCCTGTTCGTGCATCACCACGTTGCGGATGCGCTTTGCGAGTCGGTTGTACTGCTCGTCTTCGATCACTTCGAGTTTGAGCAGATAATCCGACACCCCCGCGCTGATCGCCTCGCTTGCGACCTCCTCGTCACCGCGACCCGTGAGGAGAATAAACGGAATTTCGTCGTAGCGCTGTTTCACAATCGAGAGCAGTTCGAGCCCGTTCCGCCCCGGCATATCGTAATCGCTGACGATACAGTCGACGTTCCCGTCTTCGAGTTCCCTGAGCGCATCCTCCGCGCTCTGGACCCACTGTGCAGCTATCTGGTTGTTTTCCGAGAGCGTCGTCGCTGTCATCTCCGCGAAGAACTCGCTGTCATCGACAACTAGTGTTTTGATATCCGTCGTAGGCACGTGCATGGGTCGTCTGTGAGCAGTCCCACAACCAGTTGATTGCTGTCTGGCTGTGAGTCCTGTTTGCTGTTACTCGAATCGCTCTTCTATAACTGACGGTCGCGTTATCACGGTTAAAAATCAGGCAGGTCGTCGGGCGCTTCGTACTCGGTCTCCCAGTCGATGTACTCGTCTTTGAGCACCTCACAGACCAGCTGACCAAGCTCCGTGAGTGAGGCGTTGATGCTGGAGACAGTGCCCCAGGACTGCAAGTCGGGGTGGTAGTTCTGTTCTTTCCAGGTTTCGGGGATTCCCGGTGCGTGATACCCCACTCGATCGGCGTGGGAATCCCAGAAGAAATCAAACTGCTCCAGCAGATCGAGATCGAGGACGATATCGAACGTTTCAGGCGTCATGTCGGTGGTATCGGCCCACTCTTCGAAGGCTGTCTCCCAGGCACCGTCGGCGAGATACGTTTCGAGTTCGTCACGCCGGTAGTCGGTCTCGCCGATGATCTCTGCATCCTCGTACTCGTTCGGGTTCATCTCCTCCAGTTCGGGGGGTTCGGGGACGTCGACATCCAGACTCATACGTCGAATTCGGCTGCCAGATGGATAAGTCTGTACAGTTCTCCGCACACCGAGATGATCCTGACCCCGTTGTATCCTCGATGGAATAACGGTCGGTATCGTTGTATCCTCGATGGAATAACGGTCGGTGTCGTAGTCACGATGTCAACACGGGAGATGTCATCGGTAGCGTCGACACCCGGTTTTATTCGACAGTGGCCGTCAGCATTGGTATGGAGCAGATTCAGTTCGACATTCTCGACGACAGGGCAACGATCACACTCACGAACCCCGCGCTCCGGAACGCACTCACACTGGATATGGCCACCGAAATAACAGAAGCAATCGAGCAAGTCGAAAACAGCGATGTCCGGTGTCTCGTCGTCCAGGGCTCCGAGGGGAACTTCTGTGCTGGTGGGGATATCAAATCGATGCTCGAAGGGCTCTCCACGGATCGGGAGATGGAGGAACTCTTGGAGGACGTCGCCCTGCCGATCAACCGCTCCGTAAAGCGGCTGTATGAGTGCTCCGTTCCGACGGTAGCGAAAGTCGACGGCCCCGCCTTCGGTGCGGGGGCGGCGCTTGCACTCGCCTGTGATCTGGTGCTTGCAAGCGAACGCGCACAGATGAGCTTTGGTTTTCGTCGGATCGGGCTCTCCGTCGATTCGGGAACCTCCTTCCTGCTCACCCGCGCTGTCGGCGAAAAGAAAGCGATGGATCTCGTCTACACGGGGGAGTTGATCGACGCCGAGGAGTGCGAGCGACTCGGGCTGGTCAGCAGAGTGTTTCCCGACGACGAGTTCGAACAGCGAAGCCGAGATATCGTCGACACTGTTGCTACTGGCCCGACGATTGCACTGAAAGCGTCGAAACGACTGCTCCAGCACGGCTCGACCCGATCCTTCGAGGAGGCGATCGACGCCGAGACCGATGGACTCCGCCGCTCGTTCAACAGTGAGGACTTCGAGACCGGCGTGTCTGCATTCATTAACAAGGAAACGCCCGAATTCAATGGAGAATAACAATGTTAGCCTAAACGGCCAGTATTATTAACGTGGCAGTCGAACAGGGTGATATGACACTCGACAAACCGGATCTCTCCGGGAGTACGGCCTTCATTACCGGGACGACGCGGGGGATCGGCAAACAGATCGCGCTTGCGCTGGCCGAACAGGGCTGTAACATCGTCTCCACCGGCAAGACGAGCGAGAACGACGACTACGGCGAGCAGAAGGATCTGGAGGGGAGCATCGAACAGACTGCCCGCGAGGTCCGTGAACACGGTGTCGAGGCGCTACCAATCAAGCTTGACGTTCGCGACGAGGAGGTCGTCGAGGAAGCAGTCGAAGACGCAATCGATCACTTCAGCGAGGTCAACATCGTCATCAACAACGCGAGCGCGATTCAACCCGCAAAGATCGAAGATCTCCCACCGGATCGGTACGACCTCCTCCAGGAGGTCAACGTTCGCGGGACCTATCTTGTCTGTCACTACTTTGCCGAGCATCTAACAGAGGTCGACGAAGACGCCTGGGTATTGACGAACGCACCACCGATCAAAACCGACAGATCACCGGGAAGCGGCCCCTACAGCTGGTCGAAGCTCGGAATGACATTCATGACGCTGTCGCTGGCTGGCGAGTTACGCAACTTCGATGTGGGTTGTAATGCCTTCTGGCCCGTGACGGCGATCGATACGCGCGCAACACGCTATTTCGGGATGGGTACTGAAGACGACTGGCGATCACCAGCGATCGTCTCGGATACTGTGCTCGAAATACTCCGGCGTGATCCGGCGGATTTCACCGGAAACGCGGTGTACGACGAGGAGTTACTCCGCGAGGCTGGGGTCGAGGAGTTTTCGAGGTACAACCTCACCGAGGGTGATCCGGCTCCGATGTCAGCCCAGATGACCAATCCTGACTTTCGGAGAGAGCACTAACGCTATTCGGTCGCCGATTCGACACACTCTCTGACTGTGTTGACCAGCCAGTCGACGTCCGTGCTCTCGGCGTAAATCCGGATGTACGGTTCGGTACCGCTCGGTCGCACTAGCGTCCAGGAGCCGTCCTCGAAATCCAGTCGGATGCCGTGATCAGTGTCGACTGCCGCTTCGGGGAATGTATCTGGCAGTGTTTTCTGTAGCTGTTCTATCGCCCCTGCTTTCTCCTCGTCGCTGCAGGAGATGCTCTCTTTGCGGTAGGGTCGCTCTGTGATCGGCTCTCGAAGTGAGTCGAGGCCCGCTGCTGCGACGAGTCGGGCAAAGACGGCGGCGGAGGCCACGCTGTCGATCCAGTTGCCGAGTCCCGGATGGATGTGTTTCCAGGGTTCAGCCGCAAAGACAATCTCGGTCTCACCTGTTCCGTTCTCCTCGGCGTCTGCCATCCCTTCGTGGAGTGCACCAAGTCGAACCCGTTCGGTTCGGCCACCGGCTGCTTCGACCCGCTCATCGATTCGCCCGGATGCGTTCGGTGTCGTCACCACGACGGGATCGGAAGCGTCGCTCGCTCGGACGTACTGCTCTGCGAGAATCGCAAGCACGGTGTCCTCGTGGATGAGTTCGCCGTCGCCGTCGACGACGACGATTCTGTCGGCGTCCCCATCGTGGGCGATTCCAACCGTACTCTCCTCAGCGACGAAGTTTCGCAGCGTCGACAGCGTCTCGGCTGTTGGTTTGCTCTCTCGTGCTGGAAAGTGTCCATCGACGCTTGCGTTCAGTGCCGTGACTGTTCCGCCGAGGGTTTCAAGCACCTGTGGCGTTGCGAGACTTGCCATCCCGGTGCCACAGTCGACGGTTACCGAGAGCCCGTCGAGATCCGCGCCGTAGGTGCTCGCGTACTCGACGACTGCAGTGCGATAGCTCCGTAATGGGTTGATTCGATCCTGTTCGCCCCAGCTGTCCCACGGCGTTGGGTTCGGTTCAGACGCGACCAGCTGTTCGATCTCCCGTTCTGACTCGGTGTCGTACTCCGTCCCGTCCTCGAACAGCTTGATGCCGTTATCTGTGGGTGGGTTGTGACTCGCCGTCAGCATGATTCCGTGGCGGCCACGGGAGGCGTAGGCAAGCGCCGGCGTCGGGAGTTGACCAGCACGATGGACATCCTTTCCGCCGCTCGTGACACCAGCCTCGACAGCACTCGCGAGTGTCTCGCCAGTCTCGCGGCCGTCTCTAGCGATGACGACCGTCTCGCCGTCAGGGAGTCGTGTTGCCACGGCACGACCGACGGCGAGCGCGAGTTCTGGTGTGACCCGTTCGACCGGCCCACGGATCCCTGCGGTCCCAAACAGTTCCATGCCCAGCCCTACCGGTGCCCGCTATTTCAGACTGCCGGCACAGTTCCATCGACGCCAGTATACTCAAACGACGTGAACGGTCAGCTGATCCGCGAGCGCTCATCTCGACGAGTAGCGATCGCCAGACAGTCAGGAAAGAATCGAACGGGATCCGTACATAAAGGAGCCAATCTCCTCGCTGTCCGTCTTTGTTGTCTCTGTGTTTCGGTTCGAGGCCGACCCGCCGCGTTCGACTGTATGTCTGTAGCTAATATCCAGTTCAGGGGGCTCTTTCATCGCCTCTTTGCCGTGGTACACATCGAGTATATCTCTCACGTGTTCGCTGACTGTGACACCCCGCTGGGCTGCATCAGTCTGTAGCGTCTCCTTCATCTCCGCCGGGAGACGCAGCGTAAGCTCCTCCATAGAACCCCCTATCATTTCATCGTATAAGAAAGTACGTCAGCTAGACGGCTGACTTGCGTCGGACAGCTAGGCTGTGTCGAGTTCACCGAGTTCGTAGTCGTCGATCTCGACGCCCTCTTCGGTGACTTCGGCGACGTAGACGCCGTTGCCAGAGCCAGTGTCACGCTCTGCGGCGGCTTCGATCCCCGCAGCAGCGACACCCCGTGCTTCCTCGATGGAGAGATCCGGTTCGTATTTGTTCTCGAGCGTTCCGTAGGCGACCGTCAGTCCCGATCCAGTCACTGTGTAGTCGTCTTTCATCACGCCGCCAGCAGGGTCGATGCTGTAGACGTGGCTACCGTCTTCATCGACACCACCCAGAATCGGGTTGATCGCGATGAACGGCCCACCACGAGCGAAGTTGCCTGCGAGCGTCGACAGCGCCTGCATACTCATATCATTGCCCCGTCGTGCACCGTAGAGGTTGACCTCCGCACGCAGCGTTCGGATAAACGACTGGGCACCGCCAACGGAGCCAACGAGAGTCAGCGCCGCTGTCGGGTGGATCTGCTCGACTTTCTGGACGTTTTTGTTCGAGACGAACCGTCCGCCAAGACTGGCACGCATATCCGTCGCGATCACAACACCGTTCTCGGTCGCGATCCCGATCGTCGTCGTTCCCGTCTTGTTTACCGTCTCCTCGTCGTGATCACCCTCCGGCAGCGAGCCAAGTTCCGGCTCGTGTGGGTCTGTGGCGAAGCGACTGGTATGCTGTCCAATCGAAAACTGCGAATCGGCAGTCGGATCCATTACACCCGTCTACCGGTCCGTTACGTAAGAAAGTACCTGTTCATGTGGCTGACTGGGTCCGCTCGTAGCTTTCTTTGAGCCCGACGATCGCCCGATCGACTGGCAATCGAAAGCCGACGCGTTCTGTGAGCATTGCGACTGGCAGCAGGGCGATGCCTGCCAGCAGGGTCAGCTGATACATGACGAGCAGCGTTGCGCTGTAAAGCCGTTGCATCTTGCTTCACTCTCCACTGGGCGACTGCATGTATATAAACCTTCTTGCCGAGGTCACGGGTGAAAAGCGGCTTACGTCTGGTGGTTTGCCCGAACATAACGAATGATACGATGTGATTACTCGATCAGCCCGTCAGTATCCGTAATCGAAGTGAAATGGAGGCCCGGTATGCCCATAACTTATGAGGATCATTTTCGTTACGTGCGCCTGTTACATCGGTGCTGTGGGCGCTGTGCTAGTTACTGTGGTCGCGTTTGCGGCACTGGAGAGAAATCAAAAAAGACGTGTAGGGTGGGATGCACTGTTCATGTATGAACTACCGAGTAGTGCTGGAGGCCGCGTGGCTCGTTCACGATGTTGACAACGTGGACGATGCGATCGGCGTCGCCGTGAGTGAAGCTGGGAAGCGATTGAACGAACAGGATATGGATTACGTCGAGGTCGAGGTCGGATTCACTGACTGTCCTGCCTGTGGCGAACCGTTCGATTCTGCGTTTATCGCCGCCGATACCTCACTCGTCGGACTCGTCCTCGAAATGAAGGTCTTCAACGCCGAGAGCGTCGAACACGCCCAGCGAATCGCCAAAAGCGACATCGGCGGTGCGCTCCGTGA
>LKMJ01002927.1_pt1 | contig 15817 bp, 14 predicted proteins | sample 643391 | NCBI WGS metagenome assembly LKMJ01 (sample SAMN04112250, study PRJNA286221) | soda lake metagenome | biome: soda lake; feature: Kulunda Steppe; material: water; isolation source: sample PL-Br10 brine of Picturesque Lake | place: Russia: Kulunda steppe | collected 2010-07
CCATTCGTAGTCGAACATCGCTGCGGTTTGGCTGTGTGTTGCCATACAATGGTGTACAGAGTGTGCAATATTAAGTATTGCGTTTAGAACCCATTACTGTGAAATTCTCTCACTGTGCGAACACGATCAATCGTGGTGTGACTGAGCGAAGTGTACTACTACGGGCGGCTCTAGTACTGTTGCGTCGATTACGTGGTATCTGCATACAGGCGTTGTTGCCCCATGCATACAATACGGCGGTGCTGCTCGGCTCTCTACAGAATCACGTCGGACGCAACGCGTCGCAGAAATGAAGCACCGAGCGTGTCGGTATCCTACGTCGACACGGCGGGGCTTCATCCGTGTCGTCACCGCGGGAGGGCAAAGCGCTGTTGGTCGACACCCAGACAAACGACACGCTTTTAGGTTATCCTAAATATTGTGTCGACAACAACCAAGCGGTCGTCACGGGCTTCGGACGGATCCGCGGCGACACGAAAACTCACCATGTCGAAACCCGAGACGACCACACGGATGGGCGGACTACGCGCCGAAACCACCGAGCGCCGGCAGTCGTCGACGGCCGTCACCGACCCGATTGTCACGCTGACAAACGTCCACAAGCAGTTTGCCGAGGAGACCGCCGTTCGAAACGTCTCGGTGGCCGTCCAACGCGGCGAACTGTTGACGTTGCTCGGCCCGTCGGGGTGTGGCAAAACAACGACGCTGCGACTGATCGCCGGACTTGAATCGCCCTCCGGCGGCCAGATCGAAATCGAAGGCGAGGTCGTTGCCACCGGCGAGCAGGCGACTGCGCCCGAGGTCCGAGACGTCGGGATCGTCTTTCAGGATTTCGCGTTGTTTCCGCATCTGACGGTTCGCGAAAACATCGCGTTCGGCCTGACTGACCGCACGGACGACGAGATCAGCGACCGTGTCGACGAAATGCTCGAACTCGTCGACCTCCCCGAACACGGCGAAAAATCGCCCGAACAGCTCTCTGGCGGGCAGAAACAGCGTGTCGCGCTCGCGCGGTCGCTCGCACCCGAACCCGACGTGCTGTTGCTCGACGAGCCGTTCTCGAATCTCGACGTCCGGCTTCGTGTCGAGATGCGCGAGGAGGTTCGTTCGATTCTCAAAACCGCCGGCGTCACGGCGATTTCGGTTACCCACGACCAGGAGGAAGCGCTCTCGATTTCCGACCGTGTCGCCGTGATGAACGATGGACAGATCGAACAGCTCGACACGCCCGAACGCATTTTCGAGCAACCCAAATCCCGGTTCGTCGCCTCCTTCCTTGGGCGGGCGAGCTTTTTGACCGCCTACGTTCACGACGGCGTGTTGAAAACGGGGCTCGGATCGTTCGACGCGATGACGCTCGACGGCTACACCGAACAGTACGAGGGAATCGCCGTCGACGTGCTTGTTCGACCGGACGACCTGCGAGCTGGCCGCGCGGCCGACGAACAGACCGACGGCGAAGTCGCCTCCCGGCAGTATGTCGGACCCTCGTTCATTTACCGGGTCGATCTCGACAGCGGCGATACCGTCCACTGTCTGCACAACCACGTCGAGGACTTTGAGCTCGGCGAGCGCGTCGCCGTCGACCTCGTCGCCGACCATCCACTCGCGTGGTATCCACGCGAGGGAGCAACCGGTGGGGAGTTCTGCTCGGTCGCAAAGAACGGCAGCGGCGATTTCTGTTCGTTTACCGAGTCGTTGTGAACGAGTTGCACTAGCGTGAAGTCGACAGCGGTAACCCTGTGTTGATGAAAAGAGCGCGTTGCCGTCGGTGGTTGCATCGTTGCAACCGATAGAGACCCCAACCGATGGCGACGACGTGAGCAGAACTAGCCGAGAAGCAGCGGAATTCCGAAGACGATGAGCAGGCCAATCAAAAGAACCGCGCCACCGGTGAGCGCCTGTGTGGTCGTAAACGACTGCATTGGCGAGGTGACTCGTGCATCGGGGTCGGTGTCGTGAGCGTGATCTGCCATAGTCCAGCTATGGTGGGTTGGTTACTAAAACGCACCCATTGTGTCGGCTTCACTGTCGTGACTGAGTCGTTCTCGCGGTCATGACTGGGACGTTCTCGCGGTCGACGAACCTGCGTCGCTTTCGCGGGTGTGTGGGCCGGGTCGACAAGGACAAATATCCGCCCGTACCGGGTCGGCCAACCCACATCAGTTAACTTTGCTCCGCGTAGACGAAGAGTTATGACAACTTCGACTGGAGACGAGCAGTTGCTCGACCGCGCCTGGTGGAAAGAATCGGTGATCTACCAGATCTACCCGCGCAGTTTCAACGACACCGACGGCGACGGCGTTGGCGACATTCCCGGCATTATTGGGAAACTCGACTACCTCGACGATCTCGGCATCGACATCGTCTGGCTCAACCCGGTGTATGAGTCACCCAACGCGGACAACGGCTACGACATCGCCGACTACCAGTCGATCATGGACGAGTTCGGGACGATGGACGACTGGGAAACCCTGCTCGATGGGCTCCACGACCGCGGAATCAAACTCATCATGGATCTCGTTGTCAACCACACCTCCGACGAACACGAGTGGTTCGTCAACAGCCGTGATCCAGACAGTGAGTATCACGACTACTACATCTGGAAACATGGCCGGACCGATGTCGATGGCTTTACCGGCCACCATGGCCCCGAAGACGAAGCGCCGCCGAACGAGTGGGGCTCGTTTTTCGGGGGGCCGGCGTGGGCCTACGACGAGGCGGTCGGCAAATGGTACCTTCATTTATTCGATAAAAAACAACCGGACCTCAACTGGGAGAATCCCGCCGTCCGCGACGAGATTTTCGAGATGATGGAGTGGTGGCTCGAAAAGGGAATTGATGGTTTCCGCATGGACGTCATCAACCTGCTGTCAAAACCCCCGGAGGTCACCGATCACGACCCACCGCTCAACACGAGCAATATGTGGGACTCGATTGACGGGCCGCGAATCCACGAGTTCATGGACGAAATGCACGAGCGTGTGCTCGCCGAGCGCGATGTCTTCGCGCTCGGTGAGATGATCGGCCAGGGCATGGATATGGAGACCGCAAAACGGTACGTCGGCCGCGATGGGCCGCTGTCGACGCTCTTTCATTTCGATCACGTCCTGCTCGATCACGGTGGGAAGATCTGGGAGACAAACGAGTGGACGCTCAATGATCTTCGCGACGTGTTCAACCGCTGGCAGTATGGACTGGCCGAAGACGGCTGGAACTCGATCTATCTGAGCAATCACGATCAGCCACGGCTGGTCTCTCGGTTCGGCAACGATGGCGAGTACCGCGAAGAGTCCGCGAAACTGCTGGCAACGCTGATCTTTACGCTTCGCGGGACGCCCTACATTTTCCAGGGCGCGGAAATCGGGATGACGAACTACCCGTTCGACTCGCTCGATGAGTTCCGTGATGTGGAAACAATCAATCCGGTCCGCAACGCCCTCGAAAGCGGCGAGATCAAGAGCTTTGAACAGGTCAAATACGGCCTTCGACAGAACAGCCGTGATAACGCTCGGACGCCGATGCAGTGGAGCGACGCGCCGCAGGCTGGCTTCACCGACGGCGAGCCGTGGATCGGCGTCAACCCGAACCACGACGAGATCAACGTCGAAGCTGCCCGCGCCGACGAGAATTCGATATGGCACTACTACCGCGACCTGATCGAGCTCCGAAAAGATAGCGACGTGAGCGACGCAATGGTGTACGGTCGCTACGATGTGCTGATCAATGAGCACGAGGAGGTCTGGTCCTACATCCGAACCTTGGGAGACGAACGGCTGTTGGTGACGCTCAATCTCGCCGAATGGGAGGGTCACACCTGGATTCCCGAAGAGGAAGTCGATTTCGACCCACACGAAATGGAGGCTGAACTCCTCTTATCGAACTACGGGGCCGACGAGACGGCCACCGATGTCGAGGCGGCGGCCTTCGATCTTCGGCCGTGGGAAGCACGGATCTACCGACTTCACTAGCGCTCTTCTGGGGCTGGTGTGTTATTTACGCAGGCTCCACAGTAGCGACCGGAGTTTGTAGAGAATTGTCTCATTCTGATACCCTGCCCAGCCGTTGATTCCACCCAGCAAGGTCGCAGCCGCATACCCCTCGTCATCAAGGAGTTTCGTCGCTTGCTTCGCAACGATGCCCATCTTGCATACGACAACTACCTCTCTGTCTCGCGGAATCTCGTCGAGCCGACTCAGCAGCGATTCGTTGTTTTGCTTCTGGAGGTCGCGGTACACTGGGAGGTTGTAGCTGCCATCGATAGCCCCCCGTTGGTAGTGGGACTCGGGTCGGATATCCAAGACGAACGGGGCGTCTGTGTCGTCCAGCCGTTCATCCAACTGCGCAGGGCGAACTGCGTTCATTAGTTTGATCTTGGGTTGTCCGCAGAAAACTGTGCTGCTCCGACCGAGCAGCGTTTCATAGCATGCGATGGCGGAATGCCCATACGTCGCTTCGTCCAACAGCGAGTATGATCGGACTCGAACTGGGGTTCGTCCTTGCAGCCGGCATGATGACGGCAGTCGTCTGTGGGGTTGGGACGCTGCCATTCTTTGTTATCGACGAAATTAGCGACCGGCTCACGGTCGTACTCTGGGGGTTTGCCGGTGGTGTCATGCTGTTTGCCTCCGTCTTCGGCTTCGTTTTTGAGGGGCTCGCCGAGGGAACGCTATTCGAGGTTGGCGTCGGTCTGCTCGTTGGAGTAGGGCTGGTAGTGGCTGCCGACACGCTGATCACGAACCACGAGTTTGCGCCCCGCGAGATGGCCCAGGCGGATTTCAAGAAACTGGTATTAATCGTCGGCGTGCTGACCGTCCACAGCTTTCCGGAGGGCGTCGCTCTCGGGGTGGCGTTTGCAGATCTCGGTTTGGAAGGCGATCTCGTCGTCGGTGGCTTGGCGGTGCCTGCCCTCGCCGTCTTCATAACAGTCGCTATCTCAATCCAGAACATCCCCGAAGGGCTGGCGGTGGCGATCCCGCTAAAGACGTTTGGCGTGCCGAACTGGCAGCTGTTCGGCTGGGCGGTGTTTTCCAGTATTCCCCAGCCGCTAGGGGCGGGTGTCGCCTACGTGTTCGTCATCCAAGCCCGCGATTTTCTGCCCTACGGCTTTGGATTCGCGGCAGGTGCAATGATCTATCTCGTTATCCACGACATCTTTCCGGACGCGCTTTCGGCCGGTGAGGCGGCCGGACTGTCGAACCGTGGCCGACGAGACCTGCTTCTTGGAATCATCGTGGGCGTCGCGGTGATGGCTCCGATACTAGTGCTGACCGGATAGCTGACAGTAGCTACCTGGGCGCTCTCGTCTCATTTCACTCTGCCGCGGCAACTGCCGATACGAAGGGCTCGACTTACCTTTTCTGATGAACCAAACCCGGGGCGTTCAAATCCGAGTAGCGATAGCCCTCTGTATGGACGACACAGACGGCGACACACGCGACCACGTCATTCCGGGCAGCGACAACGAGCCCGACACCGAGGACGTGCGTGGCTATGATTTCCGTGGCGACTTCGACTTCACCGCATTGCTCGAAAGCTATGCGACCACCGGGTTTCAGGCGACACAGCTCGCCGAAGCGATCGATATCGCCGAGCGAATGCAGGAAGACGATGCGACCGTCTATCTCACCTTTACGTCGAACATCATCTCGTCGGGACTCCGCGAAACAGTTGCGTATCTCGTTCGCGAGGGCTACGTTGACGTGATTATCACCACCTCCGGCTCGCTGACCGAAGACGTGATCAAAACCGCTCGGCCCTTTAAAATGGGTGAATGGAAGGCTGATGAGGCCGAACTCCGCGAACAGGGAATCAATCGCCTGGGCAACATCTACGTTCCCTCCGACCGCTACGTCTGGCTCGAACAGTATCTCTATGACTTCTTTGCGGATTTCTTTGCCGAACAAAAGGTTCGGACGCCGACCGAGTTCGCTCGCGAACTGGGTGCGACGCTCGACGACGAGGATTCGGTGCTGAAACAGGCCGCCGACAACGACGTGCCCGTCTACTGTCCGGCATTGACTGATGCCGAAGTCGGCAACTTCCTGTATTATTACAAGCAGGGCTACGATTCGGAGATCGGCATCGAGATCCTCGACGATTACGATTCGCTCATTGAAGATGGGCTCCTCTCGGAGACGACCGGGCTGATCGCCGTCGGCGGCGGCGTCCCGAAACATCACGCGATTATGACGAACCTGTTTCGCGGCGGCGCGGACTACGTCGTCTACATTTCGACCGGGATGGAGGGCGACGGCTCGCTGTCGGGTGCGCCGCCGAACGAGGCCGTCTCATGGGGCAAAATCAAGGAAGCCGAAACCAACTACACGCAGATCGAGGCCGAAGCGACACTCGTCTTCCCGCTGCTTGTCGCCGCGGCATTCAAACAGTAGGCTGTTGTTTCAGCCATTACGACCCAGAAACGACCGTGCCGAAACGGTGAAACCAGTAACCATCCTACGGACTGGTATTCAATGCTGACAAAACGCATTATTCCCTGTATCGACGTCGACGTCGACGACGACGGCAACGCGGCGGTGTACACCGGCGTCAACTTCGAGGACCTGAAATACACCGGCGATCCGGTCGAGATGGCCAAGGCGTACAACGAAGCGGGAGCCGACGAGTTCGTTTTCCTCGATATCACTGCCTCGGCGGAGGGCCGCGAAACGATGCTCGAAACCGTCTCGGCGGTCGCCGACGAGTGTTTCATTCCGCTGACCGTCGGCGGTGGAATCCGCACGAAAGCGGACATCAAAGAGACGCTCCGTGCGGGCGCTGACAAGGTCTCGATCAACACCGCGGCGCTCCAGCGGCCCGAACTCATCACCGAGGGTGCAGCGGCGTTCGGCAGCCAGTGCATCGTCATCTCGGTCGACGCCCGCCGCCGGTTCGACGACGAGGGCGAGCACTACGTCACCGTCGACGGCGAGGAGTGTTGGTTCGAGTGTACGATCAAAGGCGGTCGCGAGGGAACCGGCCGCGATGTCGTCTCGTGGGCCATTGAAGCTGAAGAACGCGGCGCGGGCGAACTCTTTGTCAACTCGATTGACACCGACGGAATGAAAGACGGCTACGACATTCCGCTCACGAAAGTTGTCTGTGACGCCGTGTCGACGCCGGTGATTGCCTCCTCGGGCTGTGGCAACCCCGACCACATGGGCGACGTTTTCGAGCAGGCCGGGGCCGACGCAGGACTTGCGGCCTCGATTTTTCACTTTGATGAGTACTCAATCGAGGAGGTCAAACAACGGCTTCGAGACCGAAACATCCCCGTTCGACTCTAATCGAGTCCTAACGCGGTCGATGTAAATTGCGATATCGGCGATCGGTACGTACAAAAAGTCGGCAGCAATCCTCAGACGGCGGCTTCGAACGCCGCAGCGAACTCGTCAGTTGTTTCGCGAACCGACGCGGCCGCCTCGGCGAGCGCGTCGAGCGGATCGAGGCCGCCGGTCGTCGTAATCGACAGCACCGGATCGGTCTGTCCACCGGACTGTTCGGGATTCATGTCGTAGGTGGCCGCCGAAACGTTCTCGGTTTCGAGCAGGACGCCTTTGAGCACGTTCATGAAGGTGTGGTCCTCGCCGGCGATCTCGATTCGGAGTTCCTCCTCGGTCTTTTCGATAACCCGCAGTTCCATGCGCACCCCTTTGGCAGTTCGCTGTTTGAGTGTTTCGTTGTGCGTCGCCCACGGGTTGCAGAGCAGAACGGTGTCGTCATAGAGAAACCCAACCGCGGGCCGGTCGGCCGAGCGAGTGGGGTCGAGCGGCCGGTGAAAAACGGCCCGCGATGGGGGCCATGTGACTGACCAAGCCACTGTGGGAGCACTAGTCCACAGCGTCCCGGCGCCTCTGGCGAACAGAACCAGTGCGCCATCCAATAACTGAACGCATGTGTGCAAAAAAGATTGTGTTCAGCTAAATTTTTCCACACGCGACCCGAATTTGCACCGATTGTGCCACATAGTGAAAACGTCTGTGCGATTGGTCGGTTCGGAGAATCATTATCCGACATTCGTCTGAATTCGGCGAGGTGCTGGCCCGCTGACTCGGGCGTGCCGTGGCCAAATTTTCACCCGACGCCGGTGACCTGTTGCGGGAGGGCTACCGAACGTAGTAGGGCTCGCTGCCCGCAATAAATCGGCCAAGATCAGTTTCACGGCGAAAGTCAGTTGCGGTGAGCCGACGGATGCCCTCCGTCAGCCGGTCGGCGTCGTCCTCGGTCCACTCAGCGGGCTCTTTGATCGGAATCACGAGCCAGCCGCTGCCGCGAAGTTCGGTGCCGTGCAGTCGGTCCATGTCGATTTCGGTTTTCCACGCGAGTGCGGTGTACTGTTCGAGGACATGCCGGGTTGCGCGTTCACCAACCGGGAACAACACGTGTGCGCCGATTGCGCGAAGTTCAGCATCGAAAAACCGCTCCATATCGACGTATTCGGCGGTCGTCGGCGTCTCATCCGCGGGAACGCACATGTGGAGATACGACAGAAAGGTGCCATTGACCGTTGGCTGGTCGCCGACCGCCCGGAGCAACCCGGTTTCAGCGAGGACGGCCTGGAGTCGGTCGCCCGCCACACAGCCGGTAAACGGCACACCTGTGTCCGTGCCACCGTGGACGCCGGGATGGTCGCCAACGATGTGAAAATCCGCGTTGGCATCGCCGTAGCCCGGAACGAACTGGGGACACGACGGCCGCATGCCAAACGGGTTGCTCGTTCGGTCGGTGACGTTTTTCACGGCTACACATAGCGACGAGCAACAGTATATGTCGAACGGTTTCGACGGAAAATCCGCATGAACGTTCAGGATTGTTTGTGAGTTAGAGTTCGACACCGGAGGGAATCAGGCTCTGGCTTCGAAGCAGGTCGCCCTCGTTGTCGTAAACGAGAAACGTCGCCTTCTCGTAGGTGACCGTTTCGTCATCGTACGACAGCTCGATTCGGTACCGACTCTCGGCCGTGTTCGTCACCTGACCGTACTCACGCGCTGCGGTGATAAACGCAAAGACGTCTTCGGCGCTCTCGTTGGTTTCGAAGAGGAAATCGCCGGTCAACCGGTTGGCCACGCTGACGACCCCGGTGGGTTCGTCGCTCTCTTCGAACGGATCGCGAAGTCTGAAGCCGACATCGATGTCGTCGCCGGCCAGCGGGCGGTCGTCAGGGCCGCGAAGCCGCCGCACGAGTTCGTCTGTTGGCCCCGAAAAGCTGATCAGTGCGACCGGCTGCTGTGGCTCGCCGCCGTCGGTCACCCAGTCGAGGTTGCGTACGTCGAGGTCGAAATGGTCACGCCGCATTCGGTACTACTTAATTTGTGTCCGGGCGTATCAACTTGACGGCCAGTTACCGTGTTTCATACGCGCGGCCAGTCGGCCAGCATCGCGGACAACCCGGTCGACGCCGGGCGGTCGCACACAGGAGCTTTTAGGCCCATCGATACGACGGGAGAGCCAATGGTCTGGATCAACCGCGAGTATGTGGGTCCGCTGTCGGTGCTGTTCGTCTGGCTCACCGCGTTCATTCCGTGGAATGTCACCTACAGCCAGCTCTCGGAGGGCGCGTGGATACTGTTCATCCGGTTTCCGTTTTTTGAGATGCAGTACACGAGCGGAACCGGCATTGCCGACGGACTCGCGATGCGCACCGTTTTCACCGCGCTCAGTCTTCAGGCGGGCCAAGGGCTCGAAACGATGACCCAACTGTGGACGGCGACGGCCGTCGTCGTCGCGGTCGCGGTGCTCGTTTCGGTTGCGTACTATGTTGCCGAGTCACGATTCGAACAGGGGCCAGTGTCGCCCGTCCAGCTGCTCGGTGGGCTGTTGGGGCTGGCCGCCGTCGGCTTTTCGGCCGCAACGGTGGCTGTCTGGACCGGCGGCTTCGGTGGTATTCCGATTCCGATCGGCGTCGTGCTCATCGCCACCTTCGCGTTCGTGTTGCTCCGGGCGGAACTCACGGACGACGACGCTGGAGCGTCAACTCCAGCAGAGTAGCCAGCGAAATAATCGAGGGCGACACCACCGGACAGCGGGCTTCTTGTCGCTTCGCGTTGTTACAGCGGTATGACCGAGGGACTGGACGCCGACATCGACACGACCGACTACCTCACCGCCGAGCGGGCGAGACTGCTCGATCGGATTCACGAGCACGCCGGCGGAATTGCGCGCGAACTCGCCCGATTGGAGGGCGGCGACTACGGCCGGCGAGCGTTCCGAACCGACCGCGGCGAGTGGACCGTCAAATACGAAGCCGGCGTGTTGGAGTTTCTGTTGTTCGATCCGAACGGGGGCGAAAAAACCTACGTTATTTCGACGAAACAGCCACCCGAACCCGCCGCGCTGGCTGAAGCGATGAGCGACTACGCGGCGTTCGTCGAGGCCTACAACGCGTTTGTCGACTCGCAGGCCGGGATGCTTGACGACATCGACCCAACGTTTCCGGCGGTTCGGTCGGCCGAGCGCGTCGTCGTCGAACGCGACCGAATCGTCGAGGCGATAACGGCCGTCTGCACCGAGATTGCCCAGCAGTGTTACCGCTACGAGGGAACCAACTACGGGCTGTTTTCGACGACCGTCGACGGCACTCGCTGGGAGCTCAAATGGGAGGAAGGAGCGGTCTCGTATCTCCGCGTTGGCGGCGAGAACGGCGTCTACCTGCTGTCACAGTACGGACAGCCGGCCGCACAGACGGTTCGACGGCTCGCCGACGACGTTCCACCGTTCGTTACCGCGTTCAACGCATGGATCGACGACCTCGATTCGACGCTCACAACCGTCTCGTTCGAGTCGGTCGAATCATAGGCGAGCGGGCCACGTCCCGTCGCGTCGAATACATGACAAGTATTGGCATAGATATTTAGGTATTGATGCGATATAGCGCGGTATGTCAGTCGAGGACGCCGACTCCGTATCCGTCGAAGACCGCCCGCAAGCGGATGCTTCGGACGAAGCGGCGTCATCGAAGTCCAACACGACACCGGTCACCAAGGGCCGGTGGTCGTGGGAGGACTACAAACGCGAGTACCACGGAGACGGAACGTTCGACCGCAGCAAGGCGCTCGGCTTCAACGCGGACGCGATTCCCGAACTGCTCAGCACCGTCAACGAGGTCGCCGAGTCGGTATCGGCGTTCATCGACGAACGGACGGTAACGGTCCAAGACGACTTCGACGAGGACGAATTTTTTCAAACGGAAGCAGGAACCACGACCGTCGCCAACCGCTACGACCTCGAAAAGGCGGTGCCAATGGAAAAAAAGCGGCACTTTCGCGAAATCGAGCGCTACTGGGTGAACAAGCCCTACGCCTTCATCATTATTTTCCGCTCGACCAAAGAAAACGAGACGAAGTACTACGCAGTCGAGCCCTACCGAAACAAGATCGAAGCCGACATCACCGAGTATCTGACCGGCAAACTCAGAACCGCAATCAAGTACGGCGAGCAGGGCGGGGCCGCCGCCGACGAGGACAACCGTCGCGACATCATCGTCAGCGAAACACATCGACTGTTGAAACGCTACGGGTTGTACTCGGGCAGAAACACCTCCTCGTTCGGTAACCAACTCGCCCAACTCCCCGCGGTGATGGCGTCGATCCGAAACAGCATTGTCGACCGGCTTGAGCCGCTTGTGATGGTGTTTGACGCGCCGGTCGCCCGGCTGACGGGCGGTGGCGACGAGGAACCTGCAACGCGCGAGAAAACCGTCGGTGAAAATCGCTATCGCCAGTTCATTACCGACGATGCCGACGAATTCGCCGCGGACGACACCACGGAGGTCGGCCCCAGGAAATCGCTGGCCGACCGCCTGCTGCCCGACCGTGTCGACCCCGAAACGTACGTCCTGGAGCCAACGCCCGACTCGACAGTCGGAAAACTGCTCTACCGACTCGGCTACGAACCGCTCGACGAAACCGGGGATGAACTCCCCGATGGCGACCCCGACTCGGTGCCGAAACGCGAACTCCGTGGCGTGTCCGCACGGCCCGAACCCGCCGTTGTCGCCGAAAACAGCGAAACGCTGACCGAGTACCAGGTCGAAAAACTGCTGTACTATCTCCAGCGTGACTTCATCGGCTACGAGCGAATCGACCCGATCAAACACGACATCAACGTCGAGGACATCTCGTGTGACGGCTACAACTCGCCCGTCTTCGTCTACCACTCGGAGTACGAACAGATCATCTCCAACATCCACCACGGCGAGCGCGAACTCGACGATTTCGTGGTCAAACTCGCCCAGCGGTCGGGCAAGGGCATCTCGAAACGTCGGCCACAGGTTGACGCGACGCTCGCCGACGGGTCGCGCGCCCAACTCACGCTTGGCCGTGAGGTGTCGGATCACGGAACGAACTACACCATCCGGCAGTTCAAAGAGGTGCCGTTTACGCCGATCGATCTGATCAACTGGAAGACGTTCTCGCTCGACCAGATGGCGTTTCTCTGGCTGGCGATCGAGAACGACAAGTCGCTCATTTTCGCCGGCGGCACGGCGTCGGGGAAGACGACATCACTCAACGCGGTCTCGTTGTTCATCCCCTCGAACAGCAAAATCGTCTCCATCGAGGACACCCGCGAAGTCGAGTTGCCCCAGCGCAACTGGATCGCCTCGGTCACCCGGCCCTCGTTTACCGACGACGACAAGGGCAACATCGACGAGTTCGACCTGCTTGAGGCGGCGCTTCGCCAACGGCCCGAGTACATCGTGATGGGCGAGATTCGTGGCGAGGAGGGCCGGACGCTGTTCCAGGTCATGTCGACGGGCCACACCACCTACACGACGTTCCACGCCGACTCGGTCGGCGAGGTGCTCAAGCGGTTTACCACCGAACCGATCAACGTCTCGAAAACGATGTTCTCGGCACTCGATCTGGTGTCGATTCAGACCTCGACGCGGGTCAAAGGCAAGAAGGTTCGCCGGAACAAGTCGCTGACCGAAATCAACCACTACGACCCCGAAAACGACGAGATCAACGTTCGAGACATCTACCAGTGGCAGGCTGAAACCGACGAGTATCTCCGCATCGGCAACTCGAACACGCTCGAACAGATCAAGTTCGACCGCGGCTGGAGTCGCGAGGAACTCAACAGCGAACTGTTCGAACGCCGGGTCGTCCTCGCGTACCTGATCGACCGCGGACTCAACACCTACACCGAGGTGGCAGCGACGCTCCAGGCGTACATCAATGATCCCGAAACGATTCTCGCGTTGATGGCGACCGACCAACTCGCCGCAAGTCTCGAAGACCTCCGCGAGATGGAGTCGGTGTTGATCACCGTCGACCCTGACGTCGAGGCGCTCGTCCCGCGGCCCGACCCCGATGCCGAACAACGCGAGGAGGCCCAGCGAATCCTCGATTCGGCCGAGTCGTTGTTCGACCGCTACCGAAACGTCGAAGCCGGCTCGCTGCCGGATGCGCTTGCGGGAATGTTCGAGGACGGACTCGACCGTGAGGAGCCTGCCGAGTCGGTTGAACCGTTTGGCGATCCGATGGTTGCACCCGAAGAGATCGAGAACGAAGCCACCGAACCGGGTGAACCGATGGATGCTGAGGGGGTCGGCGACGGCGTGACGGAAGATCGCGGTGACGACGCGGTTGCAGACGGCGATGAAGCGGGCGGCGAACGCGGTGGCGACATGGATGACGAGGCGACCAACAGGATCGACGCCGTCGACGAACCACCCGCAGAAACGGACGGCGCTGGCGAGCGCGTCGGCCGGGAGGCAGCCGACGGCGAACCCGCCGATGGGACCGTTGAGGATCGGTAGATGAGTCTCGAAACGCCAACCCGGAACAACCCGGACGACGACCTGCTCGCGGATCTGTTCTACCCGCTGTTTCGGGTGTTGTTCGGCGAGAACAGTGACTTCGTCGGCGACGTCGAACAGAAACTCACCGAGGCGCGAATCTCCGAAACCGTCGAACACTACCTCTCGCGAGCGCTCGGCGTTGGCGTGCTCGTCGGCATCGCGTTGGCGATTGTCGGTACCGTCGGGAGCTACATGCTGTTTCAACTCGGTATTATCAGCCCGGAGGCGGTGAGCATTGGTATCCCGGTCGGCACGGCCGAAACCGCGGCGTTGCTCCGGAGTCTCGTGATTCCGGTAACCGTCGGCATCTCGGGGTTCCTGTTCGGCTCAATCGGGTTTGCAACCGGCTTTGGCGGTCTCGTCGCGATCCCCTACAGCCACGCGAGCAACCGCAAGCGCAACATCAACATTCTGCTGCCCGACGCCATCGCATTCATGTACGCGCTGTCGGTTGGCGGGCTCAACCAACTCGAAATCCTCAGATCGATGGCCGACGCCGAGGACACCTACGACGAGGTCGCCCGCGAGTTCCAGAGCATCGTCGCCGAAACCGAGTACTTCGGCACCGACTACCGAAACGCCATTCGCAAACAATCGATGGAGACGCCGAGCGAGCCGCTTGCACAGTTTCTGACCGACATGTTGTCGATCGTCAACAGCGGCGGCGACATGGAGGCGTTCCTGCGCGACAAGAAGGACGCCCACATGCGAACCGCCAAGCAGGAACAGGAGATGACGCTCGAAACGCTCGAACTGTTCGGCGAAATGTACATGACGCTCTCGCTGTTCCCCCTGCTGCTCATCATTATTCTCGTCATCATGAGCATGCTCGGCGAGGCCGACGATTTCCTGCTGTATGCGACCGTCTATGTACTGATCCCGCTGGTCGGCGTCGGCTTTTTGGTGTTGATTTCGACGGTCAAATACGACGAACCGGGCGACGGTTACATCAAGCCGAAAGGCGGAACCGCCCGGCTCGAAGCGAGTTCGAAATCCGGCCTCACACACCTCGGACTCATCGAGAGCTACGTCGGCAGCTACCGCGTGTTCGATCGGATTCGCGCTCGCGAGGGAACCTACGAAACCAAACAGCTGCTGTCGTCGCCACACCTGTTTTTCCGCGACAATCCGCTGTACACGCTCGCGTTGACCGTTCCCGCGGCGCTCGTTCTCGTGGCAATCGCCGTCACCGTTGGAAGCGCACCGCTCGCGGTGAACGAGTGGGTCGCCCGGCCGGTCTGGAGCACGTTCATCTGGGTGTACGTCCCGCTGTACATTACCTGTCTGCCGTTGGCGGTGTTCTACGAGTGGAACATGCGGTCGCGACACGCCGTCACCGGCAAGCTCTCCGAAAACCTCCGAAAGCTTTCGAGTGCGAACGACACGGGCCAAACGCTGTACGACTCGATTATGACGGTTGCCGAAACCTCCAGCGGCAAACTCGCCGAGGAGTTCGAGATTATGTACGCGAAGGTGAGCTACGGCGTGAGCCTCCGCGAGGCGTTCATCGAATTCAACAACAAGTACCACCTGCCACGACTCGCCCGGACGGTCAAACTCATCACCGAGGCTCAGGAGGCCTCCAGTCAGATCACCGATGTGTTGCGAACAGCCGCCCAGGCCAGCGAGAACACCGACGACATCGAGCGCGAGCGGATTTCGCGCACCCGGATGCAGGTTGCGATCATTCTGATGACCTACCTGACGCTGTTGGGCGTGATGGCAATTTTGCAGACGCAGTTCATCGACGTGATGGCCGGGTTGACCGACCAGGCCGGCAACGGCGGCGGGGACGCCGGTGGCGACATGGAGTTCGGCGCGGGCGTCGATGCCAGTCTGCTCTCGTTGCTGTTCTTCCACGCGGTGACGATTCAGGCCGTCCTCTCTGGGTTGATTTCGGGCTACATCCGGAGCGCAAAGCTCCTTGCGGGGATGAAGTTCGTCGTCATCCTCCAGACGATCGCGCTGCTGACATGGGTGGTGGTCGGCTAATGGTTCCGTTTCGACACGAGAACG
>LKMJ01002928.1_pt1 | contig 15815 bp, 17 predicted proteins | sample 643391 | NCBI WGS metagenome assembly LKMJ01 (sample SAMN04112250, study PRJNA286221) | soda lake metagenome | biome: soda lake; feature: Kulunda Steppe; material: water; isolation source: sample PL-Br10 brine of Picturesque Lake | place: Russia: Kulunda steppe | collected 2010-07
CCGGCGTCGGCCTGTTCGGAGACCATCGCGTTCTTGACGGGGTAGCTGGCGTACATCCCGATCCCGATGAGCACGAACCACACGGAGAGGGCGGCGATCACCGCGACGGTCGGCAGCCCGCCGAGGGCCCCGGTCAGCGCCAGCGTGCCGGCGACCAGCCCGGCCGTGGCGATCGCGGCGCCGATCCCGAGCAGCCGGCGGTCGAACCGGTCTGCGAGATCGCCGGCCCACAGCGAGGCGGCGCTCCCCCCCAGCAGCAGGGTGAAAAAGGCGAGGTTGCCGACCGACACCGAGCCGCCGACCGCGCCGCCGACGTAGGCGGTCGTGAACGTCTGGATCGCCCGGTGTTGCATCGAGAGCAACAGCGTCACCAGAAAGAGGAGGACGATACCGCGGGTGACCGGGACGGCGACGAGTGCCCGCGCCGACCGCAGGGCTCCCCCGACCGTCGACGGCCGGCCGCCGTCGGCACGGGCGGCCGTCCCGTCCTCCTCACCGTCGGAGAAAAGCGGCAGGATCGCGAGGCTCACGGCGAGACCGAGCAGCGCCGCCCCGCCGAGGGCGACCCGCCAGCCGAAGACCACCGCCAGCCCGCCGACGACCGCGGGCGCGGAGAGGGTGCCGAGCGCGCCGCCGAAGCCGAACACGCCCATCGCCTTCCCCTCGGTCTTCTCGCCTTCGACGTCGCTGATGATGGACATCCCGGTGGGGTGGAACGTCGCCCCGCTGATGCCGGTGATCGTCTGGGCGACGACGAGGGTGCCGTACGTCGTCGCCGTGGCCGCGAGCCCGACCCCGGCAGCCATGCCGATCAGTCCGCCGACGAGCAGCCGCCGTTTCCCGATCCGGTCGGCGAGGACGCCCGCGGGCAGCTGGAAGAGGACGTACATCGCGAAAAAGATCGTCAGCAGGAAGCCGGCCTGCCCGTAGGTGATCCCGAAGTCGGAGACCAGAAGCGGGATGATCGGCGGGATGACGATCGCGAAGAACTCGTTGACGCCGTGGCCGGCCGTGATCGGCCCCACGACTCGCGGACGGGAGACCTCGGTCACGCGACGGACGGGTCCGAACATCGTTGGACAGGGTTCGGTCGGGAGCTACTAAACCTCACGCAATCGGGCAAGGGCCCGCGTTCGTGACCGTCGTTCCCGGCTCGAGTCCTGCGGCCTCCGGGCAGCCGTTCGACCGGCCCCTCTCGCTCGGCCCGACCGGTCACCCGGCCCCTCCCGCTCGGCCCGACCGGTCACCCGGCCCCTCCCGCTCGGCCCGACCGGTCACCCGGCCCCTCCCGCTTACGAGCTTCTGACCAGCGGATCGTACCACGACTCGTTCTCGCGGTACCAGTCGACGAACCGGTCGATCCCCTCGTCGATCGTGACCTTCGGCTCGTAACCAAGCAGTTCGTCGGCCTTCGAGACGTCGGCGTGGGTGTGTTCGGCGTCGCCCTCCCGGGGATCGTCGTAGACGAGCTCGAGGTCGGGGTCGATCGCGTCCCGGATCCGTCGGGCCAGCGTCTCGACGTCGATCGTCGTCGTCGAGCCGACGTTCAGGACCTCGCCGTCGGCGGCGTCCGCACGGAGCAGCGTCCGGTTGACGTCGACGACGTCGGTGACGTAGGTGAAATCGCGTGTCTGGCTGCCGTCGCCGTAGATGACCGGGCTCTCGCCGGCGAGACACCGGGAGACGAAGTTGGTAAAGGCCATGTTCGGACGCATCCGGGGGCCGTAGACGGTGAAGTACCGCAGCGAGACCGTCGGGAGCCCGTAAACCTCGTAGAACACTCGACAGTAGTGTTCGGCCGCGAGCTTCGAGACGCCGTACGGCGAGACGGGTTCGGTCGGGTGGTCCTCGTCGTAGGGAAGGTACGCCGGTTTGCCGTACACCGACGAGGAGGAGGCGTTGACGAGCCGGTCGACGCCGGCGTCCCGGGCGGCTTCGAGCACCGCCAGCGTCCCCGTCACGTTCACCTCGTTCGGCTTCGCGGGCTCCTCGACGCTCGTGCGGACGCCGGCCTGGGCGGCCTGGTGGTAGACGACGTCGACGTCCGCGAGCAGCCGGTCGAGCAGGTCGGCGTCGGTGACGCTCCCCTCGACGAACCGGTACTGCCCCTCGCCGGCCTTGGCGGCCGCGAGCGCGGCCTCGCGGTTTCGCTCCTTGATCCCGAGGTCGTAGTAGGGGTCGAGGTTGTCGAGTGCGGTCACGTCGTGGCCGTCGGCGACGAACGCCTCGGCGAGGTGGCCGCCGACGAAGCCGGCGCCGCCGGTGACGAGGATCCTCATCGCCATCGGGGTGTCCGCGACGAGCTAAGTATCTGTCGTGTCGCCGTCGTCTCTCCGGTCCGTCACCGTCGTCTCTCCGGTCCGTCACCGTCGTCTCTCCGGTCCGTCACCGTCGTCTCTCCGGTCCGTCACCGTCGTCCCGTCCTCCCGACAGACGTCCCGTCCTCCCGACAGACGTCCCGTCCTCCCGGTTGCCGGCCGGTCACGACCGGCTGACGGGCCGCCCCTTCGGCCCCGGACGATCAGCACAGACAGAACGCGGATCCCTCGAGGCCGGCGTAGAGGTCCTCGGTGAGGTACTTCAACCCGGTGTCACAGGCGACGGTGACGACGGTCTCGTCGGGGTCACGCCCGTCCGCCGCCCGGATCGCCGCGGCGACGTTCATCCCGGTGCTGGTACCCGAGAGCAGCCCCTCCTCGGCGGCGAGACGGCGCAGACACTCGACTCCCTCGCTCGAGGGGATCGTGTGGATCCGATCGTAGAACTCCGACTCGACCAGCGGCGGCGAGCCGACGATGGCAGTCCCCTGGACCGCGTGGGAGCCGGCGGTGCCGTCGGTGAGCACGGGGGACTCGGCGGGCTCGACGAGCGAGACGGTCACGTCGGCGCCGGCCTCGGCGAACGTCCGTGCGGTGCCCATCGCACAGCCGCCGGTGCCGACGGTCATCACGAACTCGTCGACGTCCGGACGGTCCTCGAGGATCTCCCGGCCCAGAGGCCGATAGCCGGCGAGCTGGTCCGGGTTCGAGAACTGGTCGGTGAAGTAGGCGTCGTTCTCCTCGGCGACCTCCAGGGCGACCGTCCGGAGGTCCTCGAAGAGGCCGTCGTAGGCCTCGCCGTCGGGCGTCTCGACGACCTCGAGCTGGGCGCCGAGGGCTCGCATCGAGGCGATCTTCTCCTCTGCGACGCAGTCGGCGGTGACGACGAAAAGCGGGTGATCGAGGACGGCACAGACGAGTGCGAGACTCGAGCCGGTGCTCCCGCCGGTGAACTCGACGACGGGGTCGCCGGGGGCGAGGTCACCGCGCTCGCGGGCCCGGTCGATCATCGAGAGTGCCATGCGATCTTTCAGGCTCCCGGTCGGGTTCGCACCTTCCCACTTGACGTGGATCGACGCTCCGCCCTCGGGGCGGATCGCGGGCAGTTCGATAAGCGGCGTCGATCCGATCGCGTCGAGGGTAGATCTTCCGGTCATCGTTGTCGTTGTCGGCGCCGTTCGCTGACGACGCTCGTTCGGAGGTGGACCCGAAGGGTCCCTAACCGTTTCCATCCACCTCCGCCGGTCCGATTCCCGGAGGGGACGAACGCTCAAGACGCTCGAGGGAGTACGGACTGATATGTGGCGCTCTCACGAGGGTGACGATCCGGCGACCCCCGGAACGCCCGGCTACCTGTCGCTGTCCGAGGAGCGCTTCGCGGAGCGAGTCGAGGGGCTGTTCGAGCGGTACGCCGACTGTGACCTGTGTGCCCACGAGTGTGGCGTCGACCGGACGGCCGGCGAGACCGGCGTCTGCCGGGTCGGGGAGACGCCGGTCGTCTCCGGGGCCGCCCCACACCACGGCGAGGAGGAGCCGATCCGGGGGACGAACGGTAGCGGGACGATCTTCCTCGCGAACTGTAACATGGGCTGTGTGTTCTGCCAGAACGCCGAGACGAGCCACGGCGGGCAGGGCGAGCCGGCGTCGGCCGCCGAGATCGCCGAGATGGCCCTCGGGCTCCAGTGGCAGGGCTGTCACAACGTCAACGTCGTCTCCCCGACCCACCACGCCCCACACCTGATCGAGGCCGTCCGACTCGCCCGCGAGGAGGGGCTGGCGATACCGATCGTCTGGAACTGCGGAGGGTACGAACGCCCCGAAGTCCTCGCGGAGCTCGAGGGGATCGTCGACGTCTACATGCCGGACGTGAAGTGGGGCGAGGACGCCGCGGCCACACGGTACTCGAAGACCCCGGGCTACTGGACGAACGTGCGGGAGTCGCTGGCCGAGATGCACCGTCAGGTCGGCGACCTGCGGATCGAGGACGGAGTGGCGACCCGCGGGCTCCTCGTGCGTCACCTCGTGATGCCGGGGCAGGTCGACGGCGCCCGGCGGCTGCTCGACTTCCTCGCCGAGGAGCTCTCGGCGGAGACGTACGTCAACCTGATGGCCCAGTACCGGCCACACCACCTGGCCCGCGAGGACCGCTACGCGGAGATCGGTCGGCCGATCACCGGCGAGGAGTACCGCGCGGTCGTCGATCACGCCCGCGAGGTCGGACTCAGGCGTCTGGCAGTCGACGAACGGGCGCTGGCCGGCCGAGCCTGAGGGAGTCGGCCGGAGCCGACGCCGGCGATCACGAGGGAAGGTTTTTGCCGACTTGCGTCTCACCCTCGTGCGTGACTGGTGACTGGCGGGACTCGGTAGCACTCACCGACGAACAGCGACTCGTCCGGCGGAACGTCCGCGAGCTGTGTGCGGAGTTCGGCGACGAGTACTGGCGCGAGCGGGATCGTCGCGGCGAGTACCCCCACGAGTTCGTCGACGAGCTCGCGGCGGCCGGCTGGCTCGGGATCCTCGTCCCGGAGGCGTACGGCGGCGCGGGGATGTCGACGGCCGAGGCCGTCGTGATGATGGAGGAGATCGCCGCCAGCGGCGCGGGCTTTGCCGGCCCGCAGGCGATCCACGGCGGGATCTACAACACCGTCCCGATCGTCAACTACGCCGACGAGGAGCTCAAGTCGTGGCTCCTGCCGGAGGTCGCCTCCGGGGAGACACGCATCCAGGCGTTCGGGCTGACCGAGCCGAACGCGGGCTCGGACTCGACGGCGATGGAGACCCGCGCCGTCCGCGAGGGTGGGGAGTACGTGATCGACGGCGGGAAGATCTGGATCTCGCGGGTCGAGGCCAGCGACTACCTGCTCCTGGTCGCCCGGACCACCCCCCGGGAGGAGGTATCGAAGCGAACGCAAGGGATCTCGACGTTCCTCGTCGACCTCGAGGACGCCTACGCAGACGGGCTCGAGATCGAGCCGATCGAGAAGACCGCGAGCAGGGCCGTCGGCGCCTACCAGCTGTTCTTCGACGGCGTCCGGATCCCCGCCGAGAACCTGATCGGCGAGGAAGGGGAGGGCTTCTACCAGGTGCTCGACGGGCTCAACGAGGAGCGACTCGTCATCGCCGCGGAGTGTCTCGGACTCGGGGAGGTCGCCCTCGAGTCGGCGATCGAGTACGCGAACGAACGGGAGGTCTTCGGCGGACCGATCGGCGCGAACCAGGCGATCCAGCACCCGCTCGCGTCCGCCTACGCGGATCTGCTGGCGGCGAAACAGGTGATCTACGACGCCGCCGACCGCCTGGAGGGGCTCGACCGCCGGCAGGCCGGCGCGCAGGCGAACGTCGCGAAGTACCTCGCGGCGGAGGCGGCCTACGAGGCGGCCGACGCCGCCGTCCAGACCCACGGCGGGTTCGGCGTCGCCCGCGAGTACGACGTCGAGCGATACTTCCGGGAGGCCCGGCTCACCCGCCTGGTCCCGATCACCCAGCAGCTCACGCTCAACTACCTCGGCGAGCACGTCCTCGGGCTGCCCCGGTCGTACTGAGCAATCCTCGGTCCGCCAGTCCACGGGGCGTCGCAGGGTATTTGCTCGGTGAGCGACGCATGTCGGGGTATGGTAGCGGACGACGACCCGACGACCGACGACGGCACGGCGACCGATGCCACAGCGGACGACGAGACGGACGACCCGACGACCGACGACGGCACGGCGACCGACGGCTCGGGCGACCGACGGCTGGTCGCGGGCTGGCACGGCCGCTACTACGAGGATTTCGCGGTCGGCGACATCTACAGGCGGAGCAGGCCGAGTGCCTCGGGGTCGTACGGAAGACGAAGTCTTCCGTGATGACGAGACGCCTTCGGCGTCTCGAACCACTTGACCCCGAGGGTGAAGGCCGTAAGCCCCGTTAAACGTGTTCCGTTCGCTCGATATATTGCTCAATCGTGTCGGTCGAAACATCCCCCGCCGTTCCCACGTAGTACGATTCCTCCCAAAATCCACCGCCCCACAGGTACTCCTCAAAGAACGACTCGTGTTGTTCCCACATCTCCCGCGCCGTGATGCTCTTGACCGTTCGCACGATCTCGCTCGGTGCGTATTTCGGATGGGCTGACAGAAACAGGTGTACGTGGTCGGGGGAGATGTGGAGTCGTTCGAGAGACGAAGTCTCTCGTGATCACGAAAATCTTCGATTTTCGGACGACGACAATATCTCATACCCGTACTCGTCGCACACGTCGCGGAAACTCGATTCCAGCGACTCCTCGATTGGGTCGAGAATCGCGTGGCGGTACTTCGGACACCACACGAAGTGGTAGTTGACGTTGTACACCGTGTGGTTCGACCGCTTCTCGCCCATATCGAACCCACTCCACCGATATAGTTAAGTATATCCAAAGGATATACACAGGTATGGCGAATCGCTTTGAAATCGACGGCGAGGAAGTTCTCGACGGAGAGGTCAAACCGTTCGGGAACAGCGCCCACGTCACCGTCCCCAAACGCTGGCGTGGAGCCGACGTGAAAGTCGTCCGCACCTCAGAACCCACCGAACAAGACGAAGAATGACCGACGCACAGGCTCTCGTCAAGACGCTGGATTTCCAGCTCGACATTCAGAGTGACAACGAGAGCCTGCTGTACGATGCCTCCCTCGAAGCCCGCTCGGTGTACAACAAAACCATCCGCCTCGCCAAACAAGGCGTTGATTGGGACGCCATTCCCGACCGCGTGGCCGACGACACCAACCTCGTAAAGAACACGACACAGCGTGTCGTTACGAAAGCACTCGGTGCGATGGAGAACTACTACGAATACGACGGCTTCGGTCAACCGAGTCACACCAAAGACGGCGCGTACCCGCTCCGAGCCAACTACGAGGAAGGGTACAACCTGTCGCTCACCGACGACGGAGATGTGGCGTTCCGCATTAGCGCGAAACCCTACAAGCACGTCAAAGGCGTCCTCGAAGGCGACGACACCCACCTCAACATTCTCAAGACCGCGTTCACGAGCGACGAGTGGAAGATTGGGACGGCAGAAGCCTTATTCCACAACGCCAACCCCGAATTGCACGTCAACGTCACCAACACCGAACAGACCGTTCGGAACAAGCAGGATTCACGGACGGTTGTCGGTGTGGACGTGAACGAGGACAACGTGGCTCTGGCTGCACTCTCCGAGGATGGCGTCGAGGACACGTTGGTTATCGACTTCCCCGAAATCAAGTTCGAGCGTCACCGCTACTTCACGATGCGGAAGCGCGTCCAGAACGCGGGGAAGTCGAGTATGCACGACACGCTGGAAGGACGTGAGGAACGGCTCGCCCGTGACCGACTCCACAAGGTGAGCCGTCACATCGTGGAGTGGAGCCGTCAGTTCGAGAAGCCGTGCATCGTCTTTGAAGACCTCAAAGAGATGCGCGACAGTATCGACTACGGCACGCGGATGAACCGACGCTTGCACCACCTCCCGTTCCGCGCTCTCCAATACTGCACGTCGTACAAGGCTGCGTTCGAGGGCGTTCCGACTGGATGGATTGACCCGTACAAGACGAGTCAACGGTGTCCGATGTGCGGACACGCCGAGCGAGCGAACCGCAACAAGAAGCGGTTCAAGTGCCGGTCGTGTTCCCATCAAGACCACAGCGACCGAGGTGCAAGCGTAAATATCGCCGTAAAAGGCATCGAAAAGCATCAGAACTGGAATGTGCCTGCTCTCAACAGCCTTCCCGTTGTTCGGAAGGTGTCGTTCGAGAGACGGAGTCTCTCGTGATCACGAAAATCTCCGATTTTCGGACGACGACGGCAGGCATCGGGGGCCGTGGACGCCCCGACCGTGACCCACGACGCCGTTCGAGGGTATCAGACCGATGGTGTCGTGGGAGTGTCCGACTAATCCACGGGAAGCCTCGGGGCTTGACCCCGAGGCGGTTCACAAACACCCTTTCGGGCGCACCGTCACCGAGACGGACAACGTCTGGCTGACGAACGTGACGATGAACCTCAACCCGATGCACTTCAACGAGCCTTACGCCGCCCAGACGGAGTTCGGCGAACGGCTCGTCGACGGGCTGTTCGTGATCGCGCTGGCGGTCGGGATGAGCGTCGTCGACGTCTCGGTGAACGCCACCGCGAACCTCGGCTACGACGAGGTTCGCCACCACGCGCCGGTGTTCCACGGCGACACCGTCTTCGCCGAGACGGAGGTCCTCGACAAACGCGAGAGCGACTCCAGACCCCACGTCGGCATCGTCTCCACCGAGTTGCGCGCGTACAACCAGGACGACGAGCTGGTGCTCTCGCTGAAACGGACGCCGATGGTACAAAAACGGGAGCACGCCGACCCCTCGGCTGCCCGGCCACCCGGCTGGCCGGAGGGCGTCGGCACCCAGCCCGAGGATCTGGAGTGAAGCGTCGGCCGTCGGAGAGCCATCCAGAGGAGGCGTCGGCCGTCGCGGAACGTCGAGAGTCGAACACGATCAATAACTTACTTCTCGTGGCCGAACAACCGGTAGGCATGGAACACGAGATGGTCGACCGGGTGGTCCACGAACCCACCCGGGAGTTCGTCGAGTCGACGAACGTCCACGCGTTCATGGAGAGCTACGGGATCGGGAGCTACGAGGAGCTGATCGAACGGACCACGACGGATCTGGGCGACGGAGAAAGCGGCGTCGACTGGTTCTGGGACGAGCTGGTCGACTACCTCGGAATCGAGTTCTACGAGCCCTACGAGGCCGTCCGGGACGACACGGACGGTCCGCAGTTCTCCGAGTGGTACCCCGGGGGGAAGCTCAACCTCGCACACAACGTCCTCGACCGCCACGCGGCCGTCGACTCCGAGCGACGGAACACCGTTGCCACGATCTGGGAGGGCGAGGACGGCGAGGTCAGGGAGCTGACGTACCACGAGCTCCACCGACAGGCGAGCCAGGTGGCGTCGGCCCTGGAGGCCCGCGGGGTCGCCACCGGCGACACCGTCGCCCTCTACATGCCGATGGTTCCGGAGGTCGTCTCGATCCTCTATGGCTGTTTCAAGGTCGGCGCGATCGCGGTGCCGATCTTCTCGGGATTCGGCGTCGACGCCACGGCGACCCGGATCGAGGACAGCGAACCCCGCGTGCTGTTCACCGGCGACGGCTTTCTGCGTCGGGGCGATCCCGTCCTGTTGAAAGAGAGCGCCGACGAGGCGATCGAGGAGGCGGGCCACGTCGAACACACGATCGTCTACGACCGGCTCGGCTCGAGCGAGGACGGCGAGATCCCCTGGACCGACCGCGACGAGTGGTTCCACGAGGCCGTCGGAACCGCCGCGGACGACTACGAGAGCAAGTCCCTGCCGGCCGACCAGGAGTCCATGCTGCTTTACTCCTCGGGCACGACGGGACGGCCGAAGGGGATCGTCCACACCCACGCCGGCGTCGGGGTGCAGTGTCCGAAGGAGCTCCACTTCGGGATGGACCTCAAACCCGCCGATCGCTTCTTCTGGGTCAGCGACATCGGCTGGATGATGGGACCGTGGACGCTGATCGGCACCCACACCTTCGGCGGGACGGTGTTCATCTACGAGGGGGCACCCGACCATCCGGGCCCCGACCGGTTCTGGGAGATGATCGACCGTCACGGGCTCACCCAGTTCGGCATCTCCCCGACGGCGATCCGGGCCCTGCGCAAGTACGGCGAGGAGCCCCTCGAGGATCACGACCTCTCCTCGCTGCGGATCCTCGGCTCGACGGGAGAGCCCTGGGATCCCGAGTCCTGGGAGTGGTTCTACGAGCACGTCGGCGGCGGGGAGTGTCCGATCATCAACATCTCCGGCGGGACCGAGATCTGTGGCTGCTTCCTGATGCCGATGCCCAGCGAGCCCCTCAAACCGTGTACGCTCGGTGGCCCCGGCCTCGGGATGGACGTCGACATCGTAAACGGCGCCGGCGAGTCGGTCAGGGAGGACAACGAGCGGGGCTTTCTGGTCGCGAGAGACTCCTGTCCCTCGATGACAAAGAGCCTCTGGAGCGGCGACGAACGGTACCTCTCGGAGTACTGGTCGACCTGGACGGACCTCTGGGATCACGGCGACTGGGCCCAGAAAGACGAAGACGGCTTCTGGTTTCTCCACGGCCGGGCCGACGACGCGCTCAACGTCGCGGGCCGGAAGGTCGGCCCGGCCGAGGTCGAGGGCGCCCTGATCGACCACCCGGCGGTCAACCAGGCCGCCGCCGTCGGCGCACCCGACGAGACCACCGGCACTGCCGTCGTCGCATACGTCATCTTAGAGGAGGGCGTCGAGGAGACCGACGAGCTCCGCGGGGAGCTTCGCGAGCAGGTCGGCACGGAGCTCGGCAAACCGTTCCGTCCGCGGGACGTGCTGTTCGTCGACGCCTTCCCGAAGACCCAGTCCGGGAAGATCATCCGCCGGGCGATCGAAGCTGCCTACACCGGCGAGGAGCTGGGTGACCTCTCGAGCCTCGAGAACCCCGACGCGCTCGCGGCTCTGGAGGAGCCACGATAGTCCGGCCCGTCCCGGTTGCCCTCAGCCGCCGTAGACCGACGGGACGAGCCGGTAGAGGTCGCCGTCCTCGAGGGCGGTCTCGAGCCCGTCTACGTGACGGACGTCCCGTCCGTTCTTCGTGACGACCGTCTCGCCGGCCAGCCCGTCGCCCTCGAGCAGCCGCCCCTCGAGGACCGGGAACTCGCGTTCGAGTTCGGCGAGCAGTTCGCCGACGGTCTCGCCGTCGGGGTCGCGCTCGAGGCGCTTTCGGCCGACGTCCTCGCGGAACGGTCCGAAGAGGTGACACTCGACGTTCACGCGGGCTCCTACCGTCCCGGAACGCTTGTAGCCGACGGTTGGCTGGCGTCGGACGATCAGTCGTCGGCGTTGTCCGTTCGTCAGTCGTCGACGTTGTCCGTTCGTCAGTCGTCGGCGTTGTACAGCCGCTCGTTGCGTCTGAGCCGACGCATGATCTCCGGGTGGATGTGGCCGTTCGAGCCGACCAGCTCCCGGCGCTCGCGGTCGGCGTACGGGTCGAACGGCTCGCCGCCGGAGTCGGTCAGCGTCGCGCCCGCCTCCCGGGCGACGAGGATACCCGCGGCGACGTCCCACGGGTAGGTGTCGTACTCCCAGACGGCGTCGGCGCTGCCGCTGGCGAGATAACAGAGGTGAAGCGCCGCGGAGCCGAGCCGGCGCACCCCGCGGGTGTGCTCGTAGAAGTGTGCCAGGAAGCTCCCGTCGGGGTCGTAGCCGGACATCAGCATGCTCTCGTCCAACCGATCGCGGTCGGTCGTCCCGATCGGAACGCCGTTTTTCCACGCGCCGTCGCCGGCGATCGCACTCCAGCGTTCGTTCGTCTCGGGGGCGTAGACGACGCCGACGATCGGCTCGCCGTCTTCCAGCAAGGCGATCGAGACGGCGTAGTTCGGGTTCCCGTTGGCGTAGTTTCCCGTCCCGTCGAGGGGATCGATCACCCAGGTGTACGGGCTCTCGACGTCGATTCGCCCCTCGCTGTAGATCCCCTCCTCCGTCCGGATGGCGTGGTCGGGGTACTCGTTTCCGATCGCCGTGGCGATGATGTTCTCCGAGAGGCGGTCGGCCTCGGTGATCACGTCCGATCGATCGGTCTTGTACTCCTCGGACTCGACCCGCCCGTGGAGGTCACGGAGCGGCCCGCCGACGCTCTCGGCGGCCTCCGTGGCGACCTGCAGGGCGCGTTCGGGCAGCTCCCGGGGACCCTGTTCGACCGTCGCCCCGGCCGGGAGCGGTTTGTTCTCTGCGCCGCGGGCACCCCAGCCGAGGTGTTCGGCGATCGCGGTGAAGAAGTCGTCGTCGTAGCTCGTTCGGACGACGTTCGCCGTCCGGTCGGCGCCGGTGATCGTGACCAGCTCGCCGCCCTCGAGACGGACGTGGTGGCGGCCGCCGTCGACGAGCAGATCGACCCCGTCGTCGGTGACGATCCGGATGACCGTCTCCTCGCTGACGATCAGCGGTCGGACGCCGATCCGGTGGGTGTGGAGGGGGACGATCTGGAGCGAGGCGTTGTTCGTCGGGTTGTGTATCGGCCCGTTGGCCGACAGGGAGATGCCGGTCGACCCCGTCGGCGTCGCGACCGCGAGGCCGGTGCCCTCGTAGGCCCCGACGTAGCCGTCGTCGGCGAAGACGTCGAGGGTGGTGATCTTCCGGCCGAACGGCTCGGCGGGCGGGACGTGCTGGAGGACGACGTCGTTTATCCCCGTCGCAGAGAGGTCGCCGGCCTCGACGGCCAGCTGCTGGCGGTTGTCGATCGTCGCCCGGCCGCCGACGACCTCCGAGAGCGCCGCCTCGAGATCTTCGACGTCCACCCGGACGAGGAAGGCGAGGCTGCCGGTGTTGACCCCGAGCACGGGGACGTTCCGGGGTTCGAACTGCTGGATCCCCTCGAGGAAGGTGCCGTCGCCCCCGACCGTGAGTCCGAGCGTCTCCGCCTCGCGATCGTAGACGTCGGCGACGCTCTCGCCGACGGCGACCGTCTCGAGCCCGAGCCCGTTCTCCGCGGTCCACTCCCGGAGGCGGTCCACGACCGCCAGGCTCCCGTCGGTCGGGCTGACGACCGCGATCAACTCCTCGGTCGTCGCGAGCCGTCGTCCACGCATTCGACCGTCCGGGGTGGCCGCGTCCACAAGAAGGGCTCGGTTCGTCTCCGGTCACCGGCCCGATTTCCGGTGACGGACCGATACGACCCCTGGCCGGGAAGGCTCCGTCGTGGGGAGGGCGGGCGCCCGGAGACAAACGGCAGCTACAATCGGTTGGAGTCTCACGGCTCGATCGATGACCGAACCCGACGGCTGGCGGCTGCTCGAATCGACCACCGAGTACGAGACGGGCTGGTACGACGGCGGCTACGACCGCCTCGAACAGCCAGACGGCACGGAGAAGCGATACTACTGGGCCGAGTTACCCGACGCGGTCGTCGTCGTCGCGCGAATCGACGACGAGCTGCTGTTCGTCGAACAGTACCGGCCGACGATCCGGGAGACACACCTCGAACTCCCGGCCGGCATCGTCGAGGACGGGGAGTCGTACACGGCCGCGGCCGCCCGCGAACTCGAGGAGGAGACCGGCTTCCGGCCGACGAGCACCGCGTTGCTCCAGGAGTACGCCGTCGCGACGGGCGTGCTCCGACACGACCGGGCGGTCGTCTACGCCGAGGGGCTCGAACCCGGCCAGCGGGATCTCGACGGCAACGAGTTCCTCGAGGTGCGGACGGTGCCGGTCGGCGAGGCGATCGATCGCGCCCGCGAGGGGCCGGCGAACGACTCGACGATCACGGCGCTGTTGCTGGCACGGGAGGACGGCCTGCTCTGAAGGGTCGACGTGGCGGTCCGTCCCCGCCGGTCCGAAGCGCTTTTATCGGGGCCGGCGAAACCGGATCGGTAATGCTCGAGCGCGAGCGGCTCATCGAGATCGTCTTCGCCGTCGTTGCCGTCGCCCTGATGCTCGCCACCATGATCTGGATCGGCACCACCTACGGCGGCGAGGGCGGCGTCCTCACCGAGGAGGGCGGCGAGATGCTCGTCGGGGCCATCGTCGGTTTCATCCTCCTTTTGACCCTCGTCGGCTTCGGGCTGGCGTTCGCGCTGAACGACCCCCCCGGGGCCGACGACGACGCCGACTCCCGTGGCGTGGCCTGAGAAGGCGCTCCCCGGAACGTGACGTCCCGCTCGCCGGGCGGCCCCGAGGCGCAACCTCTAATTGGCGACCCGCACAACCTCCGCCATGGACGACGCCGACGTCGATCTCGACGGGGAGCAGTACGAGAAACACCGCGAGGCGGGCCGAATCCTCTCGCAGGTCCGCACGGAGACCGCAGACCGGGTCGAGGTCGGCGCGAGCCACCTCGCGGTCGCCGAGTACGCCGAGGAGCGCATCCGCGAACTCGGCGGGAAACCGGCGTTCCCGGTGAACATCTCGATCGACGAGGAGGCGGCCCACGCGACGCCGGGGATCGACGACGACGCCACCTTCGGCGAGGAGATGATCAACCTGGACATCGGGGTCCACGTCGACGGCTGGCTCGCGGATACGGCGATCACCGTCGATCTCTCGGGGACCCCCGAACTCGTGGAAGCCTCCGAGGAGGCCCTCGAGGCGGCGATCGACGTCGTCGAGGCCGGCGTCGAGACCGGCGAGATCGGCGCGGAGATCGAGGCGGTCATCGACGGCTACGGCTACAACCCCGTCGTCAACCTCACCGGCCACGGCCTGGGCCACTGGGAACAGCACACGGGGCCGAACATCCCGAACCGCGCGGTCTCCCAGGGGGCCACCCTCGAGGCCGGGGACGTCGTCGCCATCGAGCCGTTCGCGACCGACGGAGGTGGGAAAGTCACCGAGGGCGCCAAAGAGGAGATCTACGCCCTCGAGAACGAACGCTCGGTCAGGGATCGCCGCGCCCGGCAGGCGCTGGCCCAGATCACCGAGGAGTTTCGCACCCTCCCGTTTGCGACCCGGTGGCTCGAGACCGACCGGGCGGAGATGGCGCTCCGCCGACTCAAATCCAGCAACGTCGTCCACGGCTACCCCGTCCTCAAGGAGGACGACGGCCGCCTCGTCAGCCAGAAAGAACACACCCTGATCGTCACCGAGAGCGGCTGTGAAGTGACGACGCGCTAGCCCGTCGGCTCGCGGGGGACGCGTTCCCGGGCGTCGTTCGTCCGCTCGCCGGCGCTTTCGGGCGTCGTTCGTCCGCTCGCCGGCGCTTTCGGGCGTCGTTCGTCCGTTCGCCGGCGCTCTCGGGCGTCGTTCGTCCGTTCGCCGGCGCTCTCGGGCGTCGTTCGTCCGTTCGCCGGCGCTCTCAGGCGTTGTTCATCCGCTGGCTCTTCCGGTGGCCACACCGCTGGCACTCGGCGACGCGGTAGGGTTCCCGGGAGAAGTGGGCGTTTTCCGCCCTGTGGCTCTCGGTTCGGATCTGCACCGATACCTCGTGAAGCGTGTCGATCCCACAGTCCTCACAGCGTTCGGTCATCCCGTTCAGTGAGTCGTCCGTCGTTGCCATTGGAGAGACGTTCACCGTAGCATGATTATAAACCCGCCTATCATTTCGGGATATCACTCTCCGAAACCGCAAGCGGGAGTAGGGTTTCTCCCGTCGAGGGGCCCCAGGTAGTGCTAGAGCGTTTATGAACTCTCCCGAGCGTTTATTTCGAGTTTGTAAGGTTGAACACGCCGTCGCTGGCTCCCGGACGGCACGTGGTAGTCCGGGACACCGACCGGTCGGTCGAACGCTTTTGTCCGTCCCCTCCCCAGAGGTGGCATGGAACAGGTGTTCGCCCCCTGGCGGATCGAGTGGATCAGACGCGAGGAGAAAAACCCCGACGTCGAGGGCTGTGTGTTCTGTGAACTCCCCGAGCGAGACGACGACCGGGCGAACCTGATCGTCGCCCGCGGCGAGGAGGCGTTCGTCATGCTGAACAACTACCCGTACAACCCCGGTCACGTCATGGTGATCCCGTCGGTCCACACGGGCG
>LKMJ01002930.1_pt1 | contig 15811 bp, 14 predicted proteins | sample 643391 | NCBI WGS metagenome assembly LKMJ01 (sample SAMN04112250, study PRJNA286221) | soda lake metagenome | biome: soda lake; feature: Kulunda Steppe; material: water; isolation source: sample PL-Br10 brine of Picturesque Lake | place: Russia: Kulunda steppe | collected 2010-07
AACCCTCGCTGAAAATCAGCTTCTAGGAGGCCATACAGTCCATGACCATGGATCGCGACACCGCCATGCAGGTGGCCTCGGTACTGAGCCGGGGTCTGCCTTACATCCAGCGTTTCACCGGTAAGACCATTGTGGTCAAGTACGGTGGCAACGCCATGGAGAACGAGGAACTCAAGAACAGCTTCGCCCGGGACATGGTTCTGATGAAACTGGTGGGCATCAATCCCATTGTGGTCCACGGGGGTGGGCCCCAGATCGGCGATCTGCTGGAGCGGCTCAACATCCGCTCACACTTCATCAATGGCATGCGCGTGACCGACAGCGAGACCATGGATGTGGTGGAAATGGTGCTCGGCGGTCAGGTCAACAAGGAGATTGTGGCGCTGATGAACCAACACGGCGGGCGCGCCATTGGTCTGACCGGCAAGGACGCCAGTCTGATCCGGGCTCGGCAGCTGGAGATCCACAATCCGTCACCGGAAGTGACCAGCCCCGAGATCATCGACATCGGTCATGTGGGTGAGGTGGCCTCCGTTAACACGGAGGTCATCGAGATGCTCACACGCAGTGACGTGATTCCGGTGATCGCCCCTATTGGTGTCGGGGATGACGGCAAGGCCTATAATATCAACGCCGATTCTGTGGCCGGCAAGGTGGCGGAGAGCCTGAAAGCGGAAAAGCTGATACTGCTGACCAACGTGGCCGGCCTGCAGGACCGCGAAGGGCAGGTGCTGACAGGGTTGACCGCACAGCGCGTGGATGAGCTGATTGCCGATGGCACCATTCATGGCGGCATGCTGCCCAAGATCCAATGCGCCCTGGGCGCGGTGAAAGGCGGCGTGGAATCGGCCCACATCATCGACGGTCGAGTTGCCCATGCCACTCTGCTTGAGATATTCACGGATGAGGGTGTGGGTACACTGATTACTCGTTAACGGAGGCCCAGTCCTCGTCCGGGGCGAAATGCGGTGCGTACTGCTCAATCCATTCGCGGGCCGCTTCATCAAGGGTCAGGTAACGGCCCTTCTGGATGACCTGATCGAGGCGGTACTGCTGGATATGACAGGCTTGCTCGACCATGCGGATGCGATAGGCGTCGGCGGAACTGTGGAAGCAGACACCGACTTCGTAACGCTCCCCGGCGCGCTCACACCAGGCAACCTGCCCGGGCACGCTGGCTGGTGGCGAGCAACACCCGATGCGTACATTGACCGCGGTGCCCGGGGACCAGGGCTCATCGCTGGCGAATGACACACCGCCGAGGCTGAGGTTTTTCAGTCCTTCCCGGTGTCGTGTTCCATCGGCCGGTTCGACGTCGATGGGCATATCCACCGGGTGACGGATGAAGGTTCGGGAATGTTGGTGGTTGAGGCTCATGGTTCCTCCGCGAGGATCAGCGTTGCCCCTGAGTACTTCTCTACTACTGTATACGTTATCGGCCGCCTTTGGGGTTGCTGTACCCCATGATGACAGCGTCTGAAGTGCCAATGCCATCGCGGCGTCGGGCCGCTTTTTCAGTTACTGTAGCACAGAGTTTGCGTAACCCATGGATTTCAGGTGCAATTCTCGATGAAAAAACTCCTTACACTGGTGTTGCTGTTGTTTGCTCTCCTCTGGGGAGCCTATCAGGCCACCGCCTGGTATGGGACGCGTCTGGCACTGACGGAACTGGGGCGTGATCTGAGCCGCTGGGGCGATCTGCGCTGGGACAGCATCCGTGTAGGCACCATGGGTGAGCTGCGTGTTCAGGGTGTGCGGTGGCACTGGTTTGACATCACCCAGCCGGTACAGATCGGTGAGGCGACCCTGGAGACGCCCGGGCCTTTGGAGCTGTTGGCCCTGCTCTATGGCGACCATCAGCCCGAACAGTGGACTCTGGCACTGCGCGAGCTGGAAGTACAGCTGGAGCCGGATCTGTTCAGGCCCTGGGCCCGGGCGCATCGCTCGCTGTTTCTCAAGCGTCATCCCCTTTACCTGCAGAGTTGCGGTGAGCGCCAGGCACTGACTCCGACCGATCTGCTCAAGATGGGCATTGACCGGATGGAAGGGGATTTCGAGCTGACCGACGACGGCGCCGATGGCGACCAGCGTCGCTACCTGCTTTCCCTCAACTCCGGCCATCTGGGCAGCGTGGAAGGTATGATCCGAGCCGGGACCCTGGATCGGGTCGGCCGGGATGGAGAGTTCATGCGGATGCCGGAAGTCCACGGCGTTGATCTGGTGCTGCGTGATGCCGGTCTGATGCGGCGTTTTTCATCGTTCTGCGCCGCATCCGAGGACAAGACCGTCGAGGATTGGGCTGAGGCCAGTGCCCGGAACTGGCAACAGCAGATGAGCGAGCGTGGCTACGTTCCCACTGACGCCACTCGGGAGTTCTATCGCCGCTGGCTCAGTGATGGTGGTGAACTTGAGGTTTCCTGGCATCCAGACAATGGCTTTCTTCCCGATTCGGATCAGACGCTGAGCGCAGCCGAGTGGCTCGAGCAGGCCGGATTGTCGCTGGCCTATAATGACGAGCGCCTGGAGGACATCGGTATCAGCCTGGAACCGGTGGAGGAGTCGGGAGAGGATGCTCCAGAGGTTGAGCCCCAGGACATGGTGGTCACCGACCCGGAGCTGAGCCTTTCAACCCGCTACCACGAATCCGAGCTTGAGCGGGCCGCTGCCTGGCTGGACCGGCGTGTTCGGCTGACCCTGTCTTCCGGACGTGAGGTGGAAGGGCAGCTGGTGGCACGGGACGATGAGTCGCTGCACGTTCTCAGGCTGATTGATGGTGGCGAGTTGGTTGCACCCTTTGCGCTGTCTGATATCGAACGGTTTGAAGTCTGGCGACGGCCTGGCGACCCAGGTCGTCCCATGGCCGAGGACGACCTGGATGGCGGGACGGAAGATTTGCCCGGACGCGGACTGCGCGGCATCCACCCCATTCCCTTACCGCCGGACACCCAATGAACCCGAGTTGCCGATCAGGATTGAAGGAGGCCGCAAGTGGCTGAGCAAAAAGACTGGTTGTACTGGTTCCGCCACTCGTCGCCCTACATCAATGCCCACCGGGGACGGGTCGTGGTGCTGACGCTCAGTGGTGATGCGCTGGACCATCCCAATCTGCTGCATACCATCCATGACATGGCCTTGCTGGCCAGTCTGGGCGTGCGCCTGGTTGTGGCCTTCGGAGCCCGCCCCCAGATCCAGCAGCGCCTGGACGGCGCCGGGCGTGACTCCCAATACCACGCCGGGTTGCGTGTGACCAGCGAGGCGGACCTGCCCCTGGTTATGGAAGCGGTAGGGCGTCTGCGCACCATGCTCGAGAGTCGCCTCTCCATGGGATTGATCAACTCCCCCATGCATGGCGCAAGCATTCGCGTGTGCAGTGGCAACTGGATCACAGCGCGCCCCACTGGGGTCATTGATGGTGTGGACCTTGGTTACACCGGGCATGTCCGGCGGGTGGAGGCCGAAACCATCCACCGTCATCTGGAAAGCGGCCAGGTGGTGCTGTTGCCGCCAATGGGATTTTCGGCCACGGGGGATGCTTTCAATCTGTCCCATGAGGAGGTTGCCTGCCAGGCCGCTGCGGCACTTCAGGCGGAGAAGCTGATCCTGTTCACTGGCCGCAATGGCATTGTGGATGCCTCCGGTGAGCTGTTACGTGAGCTGAATGTGCGCCAGGCGCGGGAAGTCCTTGACCGCAAGTATCTCCAGACTGACGACGCTGCCGCTCTGGAGGCCGCAGCCGAGGCCTGTGATCAGGGCGTGCGCCGCTCACACATCATCAGTTACGCCTCGGACGGTGCGCTGCTGGAGGAGCTGTTCACCAGGGACGGGCTCGGTACCCTGGTCAGTGATGACAACTATGAACACCTGCGTGCAGCGCGTGCTGAGGATATTGCCGGTATACAGGAGCTCATTCAGCCCCTGGCCGACAGAGGCGTGCTGGTGAGTCGTCCCAGAGATCTTATTGAAACCGAAATCGACCGTTTCCTGGTGGATGAGCGCGACGGTACCGTCGTTGGCTGCCTGGCGCTCTATCCCTACCCGGAATCCGGCATGGCAGAGCTGGCATGCTTTGCTGTCAGTGATGGTTATCGTGGGTGTGGGCGTGGCGACCGTCTGTTGGCCATTGCTGAGCGCCGTGCCCGCGCTGAAGGGCTGGGAGAGCTGTTCGTACTCACCACCCGCACAGCGCACTGGTTCCGGGAGCGGGGCTTTGAGCCGGCCGCCGCGGGATGCCTGCCGCCCTCGCGCAGAGCCCTCTATGACGGTCACCGCAATTCCCACGTTTTTGTGAAACAGTTGTGATGGACCCGGGCGGCGTCTCGGTAAACCGTGATATCGGCTGCGATGAAACACACGTAATCTTCACGACCAGTTGCTTTCTACAGGGAAAGTTGTATGGGACGTGGAATCGCGAGGGCTATCAGGACGCCCATGGATACAGTCAGTGCGCAACGTCGGATCCGTATTGCTGCTCGGGCTGAACCCGCCGAAGGAGCATCCTGGCCCTGCCAGATCGTGTCTTTCTCGGTTGAGGGGCTCCGGGTCCGGTATCCCGTGAGTCGGGAAGACACCATCAGCCGCGGATTCGAAAGCGGTGAGCGTCGTCTTCACCTTGGGTTCCGGTCGCGCAGCAGTGCCAGGCTCTGCCATATCCGGGTGCGGATGGTGCGATATGCCGGCGGTGTCCTTGAGGCGCGTTTTGATGAGCAGCCGCTGCGCTGTTTCGAGATGCTGCTTGAGGCGGCCGGCCTGGCCAGCCAGGAGGCTGAGAGCCGCTCACAGGCGACGGTGCCGGACGTACACACCATTGTCAGGCAGTGTGCTGGTGCCTGGATTGCTGCCCTGGAACCGCTGTTGCGTCGCAGCTTCCGCGCGCTGCCCAGAATGCTGGCACGCCACGCCCGTGAAGCGTCCACTACCCAGGATGCTGAATCCTTCCGTGAAGCCGCTGGTCTGTTGCTCAATCAACGGGACCGGATCTGGCAGAGCGTGGCCCGCTCACTGCAGGCCGGGTTTGATGAAGAGGCGCAACAGCCACCGGCATGCGCCGATTGGCTCGGTGTGCGTGTCATGGCCGCCCGCGCCGGCCAGCGCTACGAAGCAACACTCGCTCTTCTGGATTGGCGGTTTGAAGCACTGGGCCGAACGGATCTCTCCGGGGATCAGGGCCCGCTGACGCCGCAACGCCTCTGTGCCGCTTTCGCTGCAGCGCTGGAGCAGGAAGGTTTCAGCCGGCATATCAGTCGGCGTATCTATCCGGTGTTTGAGCAGGATGTGCTGCTGGTTCTGGGGCCGATCTATGCTCAGCTGCACGAGGTCTTTCTGCGTCATGACCCGAGGCATGGAGGAACTGACCGCCATACCCTGACCGAGTGTGCCCGTCCAGCGCGTTACAAGTCTCCGGATCAGCGACTCCAGGAGGCTCGCGTGGCTGCACGCAACGCAGTTGTCCGGACTCTGCCCTCACTCATGGAACCTGACGACTGGCGCCCCGAATCGCTCACCCAGGCCGGCAGTTTCGTCACCGCACGCAAGCTCTGGGTCTGTCTGGGAATGATGGATGACCAGACCCTGAGTGACAGCAGTACCTCTCTTACGGTCTCGGCACCCGTGCGCGCGGCGTTGGAGCGCCTGCGTCAGGCGGAAACCAGTGTCCAGGCACAGCCGCTGCAGAAACGCGTTGCTGCGTGGCTTGCATCCAATGAAGAGCAGTCCATGCCGGCTGAACTGACAGCGGCCACCGGGCTTGTGGAGCGATTGGTGCATTCACTCTGTGAAAGTCCGAGACTGACTGAGCGTGGACGCTGGTGCCTGCGTCGCCTGGAAACCGCGCTGCTGGTGACGGCCGTCAGCGAGCCGCAGAGCCTGGATCAGGCAGACCATCCTCTGCGTCGGATCATTGATCTGATCGGTCATCTGGATACGGCCGACCACCATGAAACCCGGGACTGGCCCCGGGACATTTACTACCGGATTGAACGCCTCGCCCGGGGCCTTGCGGGGCACAGGGAACTCGAGGGCACCGTCGCTCTGCTGCGTGAACGCCTCCAGGATCGTGAAGTGCGCCACCAGCGCCATATGCGCCCTGCGCTCAAGGCGGTAGAAGGCGCCGAGAAACTCGCTGAGGCGGCCCGTATCACTGACGATGCACTGGATGACCGTTTGCTCGGCCGCTCGGTTCCGGCCCCGGTACTGCAGCTGGTGGAAAACGGCTGGCGGGATCTGATGGCTCTGAGCTATCTGCGCAGCGCCAGCCAGGAAGGGGAATGGAGTGACTGTCTCACCGTGCTGGATGAATTGCTGGCCCTTGATGAGAAGGGCCCGGCCACGGATCCGCAGGCGTTGATGGAACGTGTGCGCAGCGGTTTGGGAGAGATTGCCGTAGCTCGACCGGAGGAGGTGCTGCAGGGGCTGGAGACGTATCTTTACCAGCCTGATCAGAGCCGCTCGGTGCGGCTCAGTGGTGGCTTCTCTGCACCGGTTCAGGAGCCGGAGGCAGCGGCAACGGGTGAGCACCGCCTCTGGCGACTGCGGCTGGAGCAGATGACACCGGGCGCCTGGTTTCTTGATGACTCCGCCGGTGATGCTCCTGTTCCGGTCAGGCTGGCCTGGTGCAATGAACGCCGCAGCGAGTTTCTGCTGGTAACACCCACTGGAAAGAAGTGGGCGCAGCGTCATGCTGCTGAAATGGCGGAACACCTGGTCACCGAGAAACTCATACCCATTGCCCGTCAGGATCTGCAACTGTTCAATGAGGCCACCAGACGGCTCATCGAAGAGTTCCAGACGCAATTGACAGAGGCCGTCAGCACGGACCCGCTCACGGGCCTGCCATTGGCCCGTGAGTACCGTCGCCGTCTGGGCAGGCTGCTCACCGGTGCCGGTCAGGGCGGTGATCAGGCGCTGGCAGTGGTGGAGCTGGCGCCGTCAGTACGTTCGCCAGAACTGATCAGGAAGGCTGCAACGCTGCTTGAAGAGCAATTGCCACCGGATGGCCTGGCCGGTGTGCTGGAATCGGGCCTGTTTGCTGTGCTCTTGCCGGCCGATGCAGTCGATGTCTGGCTCAACTGGCTGATGGGGCAGCTCAAGCGGGACCTTTCCGAGACCGACGGCGGGGGTGTGGTTCGTGGCGGTGTGGCCATGGCTGACCCTGGTATCGTGACAACCCGCCACTGGCTGAGCCTGGCCCTTGATGCCTGTCGCAGCGCCCCTTTCCAGTCCCACCCCACCTTCCGTTATGGTGCGGTGAGCTCTGAGCGGGCCCAGTACGTGCTGCGCCTGGCCGATCGTCTGGCAGGACACCATGAGCTCGACCACGGGGCTTTTCTGCTCAAGGCCCACAGGGTCATTCCATTGCATTGACAGACCCGCATGGCAGGCCAGCACGAGATTACGCTCAGCATGCACAACGAGCGTGGTGAGCTGGTCAATGCAGCGGAATTGATACCGCTGGCTGAGCGCTATCACCGCATTCGGGCGCTTGATCGCTGGGTAATCGGAGAAATGCTTGAACACACCACGCAGCTCGGCAGTCTCATGCCCGAGGCCGGCGGAGGTGTTGGCATCAACATCTCCGGGCACTCGCTGAACGATCCGGCGTTGCTGGAATTCATCTATCATCTGCTCAGCCAGCAGCATCATGCCATTGAAAAGCTTTGGTTCCGCATCGATGAGGCCCACGCCATTGCGGACCCTGATGGGGTCGCCAGTTTCATTTACGAGGTGCGCGAGCTTGGCTGTCGGATCTGTCTGGGCGGTATGGGGACAGACCCGGACCTGGCGCGGCTTATGCAGCGCCTGCCGGTGGACATGATCGCGCTTGACGGGACGCTGGTCGCTGGGGTGCAACACAGTCGCAAGGACCGGCTGCTGCTGGAGGCCACCGTATCGCTGGCCCACCGGATGGGTTGTGAGGTCATTGCCAGTCAGGTGGAAGACAAGCCGGTCCTGGAGATCCTCCGCCATGCCGGGGTTGATTATGCCCAGGGCCATGCCGTTGGCAAATCCATGCTGGTTAATAGTTGACCGACACCTCTTGCCAGTGCCCCGGGCAGCGTGCACCATGAGCCCCTTCCAACGACGGGGCTCTAACGGATGTCCAGGCGCTACCCCATTATTGCCGTGACCGGCTCCTCCGGTGCCGGGACGACCACCACAGGCCGGACTTTCAACAAGGTCTTTGCCAGCGAGGGCCTGCGTCCGGCGGTGGTCAATGGTGACAGTTTCCACCGCTATACCCGCGAGCAGATGTCCAACGTGGCGGCAACAGGGCGCTATGGTGATTACAACCATTTTGCACTGGATGCCAACCACATCGACAAGCTTGAATCACTGTTTCAGGACTTTGGCACCACGGGGACTGGTCAGTACCGTCAGTACGTGCATGACGAGGACCGTGAACTGATCGCTCAGGGCTATGCCCCGGGAAGCTTCACGCCCTGGCGGGGTCTGACACCGGATGCGGACCTGCTGTTCTATGAGGGACTCCACGGGGGAGTGGTTACGGATACATTCAACGTAGCCCAGCACGTCGACCTGCTGATTGGTGTGGTGCCCATTGTGAATCTGGAATGGATCCAGAAAATCCACCGCGACACCCACCACCGCGGCTATCGACAGGACGAGGTGGTGGAGACCATCGTCAACCGAATGGACGACTACGTGCAGGACATTGTCCCGCAGTTTGCCAACACCCACATCAACTTCCAGCGTGTGCCGACAGTGGACACCTCCAACCCCTTCGCCATGCACGAGGTGCCTTCAGCGGATGAGAGCCTGATCGTCATCCATTTCCGCGATTACATGGAAGTGGACTTCCAGCGGCTGCTGCAGATGCTCAACGGCAGCTTCATGTCCCGGCAGGACACCATCGTTATCCCCGGCCCCAAGCTGCCGCTGGCCATTGACCTGATACTGCGCCCGCGCATACTCGAACTCATGGAGCACCGACGCTACGCTTGGTAGGGCAGGCTTCCCGCACGCTTCCAGAAGGGCTTCATCACAGAGGCGCAGCGCAGCGGTGCCTCCAGCATGGGCAGATGGCCGATATTGCGCATGACCTTCACCTGAGCGTTAGGCAGCAGCGCCCCGTAGCGATAGGCGGAAGAGACGTCCACAACGCGGTCGCGGTCACCCCAGATGATCAGAGCCGGGGCAAACACCCGCCCCAACAGACTCGGTACCGGCTCCTCCGGCTGCAGCATGTCGGCAAAGAGGTGGCGATTGGCCGGCTGGCGATGGGTCATTTCACGCCACAGGGCCGGGGTCATGGTCTGGCTGATCAGCGCCCGGTTACGGTTGGTGATGATGCGAAACAGGTGGCGCACCTCGCGGCGGTTGGTGGGAATCAGCGGGTTGCGGCCCTTTACCAGTTCGCGTTCCATGGGGCTGAGCTGGGCGCTGCCCATGCCGGCGGCGTTCATCAGTGTCAGGGTGGCGACCTGTTCCGGGTGGTTGGCGCCCAGGGTGGCGCAGATGGCCCCGCCCATGGAACTGCCCACCCAGTGCGCGGCGGGCAATCCGATGGCGTTGGCCCATTCGGCCATGCGGTGTGCCTGTGCACCGTAGTTGTAGCTTGCGTCATGGCGATAGGTGCTTTCCCCGAAGCCGGGCAGGTCCAGCACATAGAAGCTGCGGTTGCTCTGCCAGAGCACCGGCAGCAGAGTGGCCCAGTTTTCCTTGCCTGAACCGAAGCCATGCAGCAGCACTACTGGCGTGTTGTCCCCGCTGCCCAGGCGCCAGTAACGGATACGGTGGCCGTCCACGGTGACAGTTTCGGTGTGCAGACCCGGCAACAGTCGGGTCATGTCCTGCAGCTGGCTCCAGAGCCCGTTGTAGGGTTGCCACTCCCGACTCTGGTGCGGGTCGGGCTGGCCGCCGTTGCTCAGGTAGTCGTGTTTGATGCGCTCCAGTTTGCTCAGGGTGTCCTCGAGTACGGAGGAATCCATGGGGCCTCCTCTATCAACGTTTGAAGCGGATGGCAGTGGTCACCAGGCGCTGATAGGTGCCCGGAAGAAACCGCTGCATGAGATCGGCGGCACGGGCATCCGGGCCGATCAGAACCCGCCGCTCATTGCGGCGTACGCCCTTGAGTATGGCTCTGGCGGCGTCTTCCGGGGTGGTCCGGAAGAGCTTCTCGAACTGACCCTGGAGTTGCCCCGGATTACCGCCGATCAGTTCCCCAATACTGTCGTCCATACGCGCCGAGCGTGCAATGTTGGTCTTGATGCCGCCGGGGTGGACACAGGTCGCCGACACATCGGCCCCCTCCAGATCCAGTTCCTGGCGCAGAGACTCGGTCAGACCCCGCACCGCGAATTTGGTGGTGTTGTAGGCACTCATCCCCGGCTGTGAGAACAACCCGAAGATGCTGGAAATGTTGATCACATGGCCGCCGTCCGTTGCCGCCTTGAGGTGGGGCAGAAACGCCTTGGTGCCATAGAGCACACCGCGCAGATTGATGTCGATGATCCAGTCGTAGTCCTCATAGCTGGATTTCTCCACTGAGCCACCATGGGCCACGCCGGCGTTGTTGAAGATCAGGTTCACCTTGCCGTGCTCTTTGACCACCTGTTCCGCCCAGTCCATGACCGCCTTGCGGTCGCTTACATCAACTCGGGTGGTGGTCACCCGCACGCCATTTTTTGCCTCGCACAGGCGGCGGGTTTCCGCCAGCCCGGTTTCGTCCACGTCACTCAGTGCCAGATTGCAGCGTTCGTCGGTCAGCGCCAGGGCCAGGGCCCGGCCAATACCTGAGCCGGCGCCTGTAATGGCGGCGACTTTGCCGGCGAATGATTTCATGCAGGTTGCTCCCGGTAGTTGTTTTTGTGGGCGGCGTCGTTGGTGCTTCGGCCCAGCTCGTAGGCCTCAGGGTCAAAGCGCTGGGTCTGGCGGTGGAATCGGAAGGTGAAACCCGGCCACAGAGCCACGTTCTTGCCGCTCTCTGGATGAATATACCAGCTGGTGCAGCCCCCGTCCTTCCAGATCGAGCCCCGCAGCCGGTCCTGCAGCTGGCGGTTGTAATCCTGCTGCGCCTTGGGGTGTACATCCACGTAGTGCGCGCCTCTGCGCTCCATGGTCTGCAGTGCGTTCATGACATACTGGATCTGGGATTCGATCATATAGACCACGGAGTTGTGCCCCAGCCCGGTGTTCGGCCCCATCAGCATGAAAAAGTTGGGAAAGCCGGCAACGGTAGTGCCTTTGTAGGCCTCCGGCCCCTCCCGCCAGACCTCGTTCAGATCCTGCCCCGCGCGGCCCCGGATCAGCCCCCGGGGTACCGGGTCAGTCGCCCTGAAGCCTGTGCCGTAGATGAGCGCATCCACCGCCCGGTGCCGGCCATCGTCAGTGATGATGCCGGTATCCGTGATCTCCCGGACGCCATCAGTGACCAGCTCCACATTGGGCTGCGCCAGCGCCGGGTAGTAGTTGTTGGACATCAGTACCCGCTTGCAGCCGAACTCGTAATCCGGCGTCAGCTGGCGGCGCAGCTTCGGATCAGCGATCTGGCGCTGGATGTGGGCCCTGGCCGCACGTCGGGCGATCCACAGCAGCTTCGGGTTCAGCACAATGGGTACCGCACGGCTTTCCAGCATCCAGTAGATGGCCTTGCGCTTCAGTGTCTGGGCGCTGGGCAGCCTGCGGAACACCGAACGCTCACGCTCTGTGATGGCCCGGTCCGGCTTGGGCATGATCCAGGGGGCCGAACGCTGGAACAGGTGGAGCTGACCCGCCACCTTCTGCACTTCCGGCACGAACTGGATGGCCGAGGCGCCGGTGCCGATCACGGCAACCCGCTTGCCCCTCAGGTCATAGTCGTGGTCCCAGTCCTGGGAATGGAAGGCCTTGCCCTGAAAGCGTTCCATGCCGGGAATGTTGGGGTAGGCGGGAATGGAAAGCCCGCCCATACCGGAGACCAGAACCCGGGCGCTGTACTCATTGCCGTGCTCATCCCGGATCTGCCACCGCTGAGCGCCTTCATCCCAGCTCGCCTGATCCAGCGCGGTGTTCAGGTGGATGTGGGGGTGGACCTGGTACTTGTCCGCGCAGTGCTCCAGATACCGGCGGATCTCCTGCTGGGGCGCGAACATGCGCGTCCATTCCGGATTCTGCTCGAAGGAAAAGGAATAGACGTGGGACTGCACATCGCAGGCGCAGCCGGGGTAGTGGTTCACGCGCCAGGTTCCGCCGATGCCGCCTTCCTTCTCAAAGATCCGGAAACTGTGCCGACCGGCCTGTTTCAGTCGAATGGCCATCCCCAGTCCGGAAAACCCGGTACCGATGATGGCAACGTCGGTATGCTGCGAAGCAATGGCGCCGTGGTTTTTTTGTGCCGCCATGATGCGTCCTCCCGCGTAGGTGTATACATCTGTCTACAAAGGTAGACGACCGTATACTTTCCTGTAAAGAGGTTGCGGGCAAAAATTACATCAGAGAATGTAACGGTTGCCTGGGCAGGGTTAAGCTTAGGAGCAAGGAGCAAGGAGCAAGGAGCAAGGAGCAAGGAGCAAGGAGCAAGGAGCAAGGAGCAAGGAGATTGTAGGAGCGCGTCTCGCGCGCGATTGCCCGAGACGCCCTGATGCTGGAGGGCCGGAAAACCGGCCCTGCCGGGTTCAGGGCAGGTTACGCGAGTAGAAAATCTCCAGCATTTCCTTCTGCAGGCGCTGGTGGATTTCATCCGCTTCTTTCTGATCCAGATCGTTGGCGTTGACGCCGAAGACGTAATTGTCGAGGTTGAACTCGCGCAGGATCATCTTGGTGTGGAACAGATTATCCTGGTACACGTTCACGTCCATCATCTGGTAGGCCGCGCGGGTATCCTCGGTCAGATAGTCCTGGATGGAGCTCATCTCGTGATCGGTATAGTGCTTTTTGCCATTCACATCCCGCGTGAATCCCCGCACCCGGTAATCCACCGTCACGATGTCGGAATCAAAGCTGTGAATAAGATAGTTCAGCGCCTTCAGCGGTGAAATGAGCCCACAGGTGGAGACATCGATGTCCGCCCGGAAGGTGCTGATGCCCTCGTAGGGGTGGCTTTCCGGATAGGTGTGGACGGTAACGTGGCTTTTGTCCAGATGCCCGACCAGGGTCTCCGGCAGCGGTCCGGGTGAGGCTTCGCTGGTGTCGCCCTCGGGCACTCCTTCATGCTCGGCAATGAGCATGGTCACGCTGGCGCCATGGGGATCATAGTCCTGGTGGGCGATGTTGAGGATGTTGGCGCCAACGATCTTGACCACGTCCGTGAGGATCTGGGTAAGGCGCTCGGCATTGTACATCTCATCAATGTACTCGATGTACGCCTGGCGCTGCTCTTCAGTGCGCGCGTAACAGATATCATAGATGTTGAAGCACAGGGATTTGGTCAGATTATTGAAACCGTGCAGTTCCAGTTTGGGTTCCATCGGCGCGCCTTATACTGATCGGACTTACTGGTGTACAGACGGCCCATTATGCCTGCCCGCTCCGGCGCTGAACACCGTCACGCCGGTCAGGGATTTCCCGGAGTCTTGCCTGCTTTGGTCCATTACTATCGCGCGCGAAGCGCGCCGACTTCCATGCCCATACCGAAACGCCGACCGCCATGCCATATCGAAAAGGCGCCTGCTGCGCAGGCGATCGCGCATGAGGTGCGCTCCTGCAGGGAGGGTCAAGCCGGGGTCAGGTGGACGGGGTAGCGAAAAGCCGTAGGAGCCCGTCTCGCGGGCGATTTCAATGAAACGCTTCAGGCCTCATGGATGCTGTAGTCATGGGTGATGTTTACGCCACCCTTTTCGAGCATGATCGAGGCGGAGCAGTACTGCTCGGCTGAGAGCTTGATGGCCCGCTCCACCTGTTTGTCTTTCAGGTTGTGGCCGATGACGTGGAAATGGATGTGGATTGCGGTGAACACCGAAGGCACGGCATCGGCACGCTCGGCGTTGATCTCGGCGCGGCAGTCGGTGACCTCCTGGCGGGATTTCTGCAGGATGCTCATCACATCAAAGGCGGTGCATCCGCCCAGGCCAAGCAGCATCATTTCCATGGGTCTGGGCCCCTGGTTCTGCCCACCATGATCCGGCGGTCCATCCATCTGCACATCGTGTCCGGATCCGGTCTTGCCCATAAAGCCGGCGGCGCCGGTCCAGTCGATCTGTACTTTCATGGTCTGTCTGTGCTCCTTGGGTGGGTACTGGGGCCTTATAGTTACAGGATGTGAAGGCTAGCACAGAGCGGTGAGCTTGTAAGCGGTATGTAGATGGGGGACGAACCGGCTTTGGTGTTCTATACTGATGCCGTTAATGTGGGGAATGCTCCACCCTTGGCAATGAAGCGAACGAGACAGGATGCTACCTATGACCAGTGTTGTCAGAACCGTCGATACTAAAACAAAACACCTCGACTACTTTCTGTCGCAGTGCCATCGCCGTCGCTATCCGGCCAAGAGCACCATTATCTACGCCGGAGACAAGAGTGACTCGCTGTTCTACATCGTGAAAGGCTCGGTGACGGTCATCATTGAGGACGATGAGGGCCGGGAGATGATCATGGCCTACCTCAATACCGGTGACTTCTTCGGCGAGATGGGGCTGTTCGACAACATGGATTCGCGTAGTGCCTGGATCAAGGCCAAGACCGAATGCGAGGTGGCGGAAATCAGCTACACCAAGTTCCGCGAGATTGCGCAGGAAGATCCGCGTGTGCTGTATTTCATTGGTGAGCAGATGGCCTCGCGGCTGCGTCAGACCACGCGTAAGGTGGGCGACCTGGCGTTTCTTGACGTCACTGGCCGTGTGGCGCGCACCCTGCTGGATCTTTGTCAGGAGCCCGATGCTATGACCCACCCGGATGGCATGCAGATCAAGATCACCCGCCAGGAGATCGGACGCATTGTGGGCTGCTCCCGGGAAATGGTCGGGCGGGTGCTCAAGACGCTTGAGGATCAGGGGCTGGTGCAGGTCTCAGGCAAGACCATGGTGGTCTACGGCACCCGCTGAGTGCGCCCACCGGGCAACAAAGACAACAATGGAGACTCCATGAAGATCTACGAAATGAAGATTGCCCCGAACCCGCGCCGGGTGCGGATGTTTCTGGCGGAAAAGGGGCAGTTGGATCAGATCGACTTTGTCGAGCTGGATCTGCAGAAAGGAGAGAACCTGACCCCGGAGTTCGCTGCCAGAAACCCCATGAAAAAGGTGCCGGTCCTGGAGCTGGAAGACGGCACCTGCATTTCTGAAACCATGGCCATCTGTCGCTATTTTGAGGAACTGCATCCGGAGCCGGCACTGTTGGGGCGTGATGCGTTGGAGAAAGCCAGGATCGAGCAGTGGCTGCGCTGGATCGAATTCTACTTCTTCATGCCCACCGGTATGTGCTTCCAGCACACCAGTGGCTATTTCGACGACCGCATGAACTGTATCCCGGAGTGGGGCGAGGAATGTCGCAAAGGCGTTCAGAAGTTTTTCCACTTCATGAACAAGCATCTGGAGGGGCGGGAGTATCTGGTGGGCGATCAGTTCAGCGCCGCCGACATCAACGCCTTGTGCACCATCGATTTCAACAAGGTGAACCGAATCGGCATTGAGGCGGAGCAGACCAACCTGAAGGCCTGGTACGACCGCATCAGCGCACGGGCCTCTGCCGCTGTCTGATTTTTGTAGGAGCGCGTCTTGCGCGCGATTGATCCGGCCTCCAGCAACCTGAAGCCGTATCGCGCGCAAGACGCGCTCCTACAATCTCCTTGCTCCTTGCTCCTTGCTCCTTGCTCCTTGCTCCTTGCTCCTTGCTCCTTGCTCCTTGCTCCTTGCTCCTTGCTCCTTGCTCCTTGCTCCTTGCT
>LKMJ01002931.1_pt1 | contig 15800 bp, 11 predicted proteins | sample 643391 | NCBI WGS metagenome assembly LKMJ01 (sample SAMN04112250, study PRJNA286221) | soda lake metagenome | biome: soda lake; feature: Kulunda Steppe; material: water; isolation source: sample PL-Br10 brine of Picturesque Lake | place: Russia: Kulunda steppe | collected 2010-07
CCTGGCTTCGTCGTGGCGGACAGTACGGCATCCGAGATCGTTCGCGTGCTTGAAACACATGGCTCACAGGCGAAAATCAAAGATGACCGACCAACCGAAGAGATCGTCGAAGACGATGTCGCTCGTCGATTCTTAGATCAAATCACCTCCGAAATCGATTCCAAGGTTGGTGAAACTGCCGACCACCCAGTGTTGACTACGTATTGGAAACCAGAATCGCTCTCTCCGGGAACTCTTCCTGTACGCGAATCCGTTGAAAAAGCAAATCAAGACGGACAGTCAGATCCTGAACCAGAGTCTGAGCCTGAATCTGAGTCCGATTCAGAACCAGAATCTGAACTGGAACCTGAGCCTGAATCAAAATCAGACTCGCAGACAACTGAGAAGCCGGATAAGTTCGTTGTTGAAGTCAGTGACTCGACTGGTGAACCCATATCAAACGCAACAGTTGTAGTCGAAAATCCCTCGCCGATAGATGAGACAACAACAAACTCTGCTGGTATAGCGATCTTTCGACTTCCAGTATTAAGCGATGATGTGTGTGTATTTATTTCTATGAAAGGATACCAGAATTACTTCACATCGACAACTGTAACGGAGGGCAATCAAAGACTGACAGCAAAACTCACCAGTCAAAGCCAGGAAATAGATATGGATGACTCACCAGAGAAAGTCACACATAGAAGCGAAGATGACGCTGAAGTAGCTTCTCCTAACTCGCCATCGCGTGAAGAAATTATCGCTGAAATACGCGCCGTCAGCGAGACCGTTCGAACCTACCCGATGCGTTCCGATTTTATCGACGAGTCTGACATAGAAATCGGAGCTGTGTATGATCACTTCGGATCGTGGAACGATGCCTATGAAGCCTCACAAGCCACTGAAGAAGAGGAAAAAATAGAAAATGATCACACAAACCAAAGCCAAAATACCACTACTGACACGTCACCAGTAGACGATACACAACAGAACGAAAAAAATTATGCTGAAATAAGCTATTCCGATCCACCAACACGTGAAGATGTGATCACTGCAATACGTAAGGTTAGCGAGACAGTTCGAACCTATCCGATGCGCTCTGATTTCATCAAAGAATCTGATCTAACAATTGAGGCAGTTTATAATCACTTCGAATCGTGGAATGAGGCCTATGAAGCCTCTAAACCAGAAAATGACGAGAACACTACTGAATCTGACTATGAACAAACCAATTCCAGCGATAATCCACCAACAGAAGACACCCGGATAAATGAAGAGAGTGCCACTAACGTGGGTTCCTCAGCTTCTCCGTCGCGTGTGAAAGTTCTTGCTGAAATACGCAAAGTCGACGAGAATATCCAAGGCTTTCCGATGCGCTCAAATTTTGTTGAGCACTCAGAGATGAATGTCGACCACGTATATGAGCACTTTAGATCCTGGAGCAAGGCTTACAAAGCATCCAAATCCCTTTCAAAGGACGATATCCTCTCTGAAGTAGTACGGCTGAACACAGAACTTGAAGCAGATCTAACGAAATCGGTCTTCCAAGACCACTCTCATATCGATATTAAACACGTCTACGAGACGTTTGACTCGTTGCGTGACGTGGTGGAAGCAATTGATTCAACAGAGGCTTCTACCGAGTTGATAGGATCCAGCGAAACATCGGTTGATGAGCAACAAAAAGAAAGCACAACACCTACATCAGCAACAGAATCATCAAACCAGGAGGCGATAACTGAATCTAATTCCGCTTCCAGCGACAATCACTCAACAATTTCAACGGAATCTGACTCTGGTGAAGATATAGACCTCACTCGGCGCGATCTTGTGATCGAATTGGTGTCGTTAACCCAAGAAATCCAACGAGTACCCACAGAGGATGAAGTCAATGAATATGGACAGTTCACATACAACGATTATGTGACAGAGTTCGGTGATCTGTATGAAGCCGCTCAACAGGCAGGTATTATCGGGGATTCAGTAACACGAGCGGAATTCACCGCTGCAAAACAAATATGTGAAAATGGCTCTGAGTCAGCCACAGAGTCAAAAGAAATTACAGACTCTGAGAACAAGGGGGTAGAATATCATGATGAGATGTCAGAAGAGGCGGACTTGGGTTGGATTGATGCTATTCGCCAGGAGCTACGACGGTATCACAGAAAGAATGGAGAGTACATTATAACTCTTGAAGAATTTTATGGATTTTCCGAACACAGTCTTTCCACTCAGTTCCCAGATAATAATAACGTTCAGTCTAAAATCCGTCAACAACTTCAAATTCTACGCGACTGTGGGGAAGTAGAGTTTCTCGATGAGCAAGGCAAATATCAAATTGACATAGGTGATGAAACGAAACAAGAAACCAACATAATAGATAGCCACGAGCAACAACAAATAAAAGAACCAGGCTCCGGAGATTTGATCAGCGAAGTACAACGGTTAGATAATGAGGTTGATGGATACCCACTTACCACAGAGATGCGTCAAAGGGGAAAATATCAACCAGAACAATACTATTCAGAATTTGGGTCATGGGAAAACGCCTTAAAAATCGCAGGAATTGATAAAAAGGAGCGACTCATCAACGAGATACATCGAGTAGCACGCGAACTCGGACGGGAACCAAATACGACGGACATGAATGAACACAGCAGCTATTCTTCTGGTACGTTCTCTGGATACTTTGGAAGTTGGTCAAATGCATTAGAATATGCCAATATAAATCCTGTTATCAAGTCATTAGAATCTGAAAATGAGAAAGATTTGGATGTTAATGATGAAAATAATACTAAATCTGATCAGAAAGATCAAACAGGATCTAGTGACCTCGTTGACAGCATTATGCAGGATCTTGAAAATGCGCTTGAGAACGAATAAGTTTGTGGACATCCAAATTTCACAAAAGGATATAGTGCGAACATTCACCAAAAATGTATTATTGGGATAGTGTAATTTAATTATTCTCCAAACACGATCCGAGAGGCCATATATTTTAGATCAATGACTAGTGAATTAAAATTGGTTCGTTTTGTGTCCGATTAATTGTATGAATATTCTTCAGCCTGGTTGATTTATATTTATAATATGATTCGTTTGAAGAACTGATTTTATATAACGTCAAGTCCGTTGTTATCAAAATAGTAACTACACATGAAATTTGAACAAGCGTCTTTGAGTTATTGACCGAAATATAACCTACGAGCATTGTAATTAGGAATCGGCGTCTCTGTGAGGCGTTCTGCATATCGATTAATGTCGTAAGGAACTCGTTCGAGTGAGACAGTTAATTCATCGAGATCTATAATAGCATAGGCTGCTTTTGGGTCATTGTCACGTGGCTGTCCAACACTTCCGGGATTTACAACGAATTTATCGGTAGTAACACGTTTTGCTGCCTGTTCGTGTGTGTGACCAAGTACGAGGATGGACTCGCCATTTACAAGTAACTCATCAAAATCTGCTTCATAAGTGTAATTGAATCTTTTGTCCGGGTGACCATGGACAACTCGGAGAACGTCATCGAACAGGATCTGCTGGTCTGGCAGTGCGTGGAGCCACTTTTTTTGCTGTGAAGATAGTACTTCTGCCGCATATAGATCACTTTCATGGTAATATCTGTCCTTAAAAAGTGCCTCATCATGATTCCCTATCACTGAGTAACATTGTTCGGACTGAATTCGATCGACACATTCTGCAGGCCAAGGCCCGTACCCAACGGTGTCTCCAGCGTTCACTATTGCATCGACTGCTGGCATATCCGCAAGAACCGCCTCGAGTGCCGGGAGGTTCCCGTGGATATCGGAGATGACCCCAACAGTGCTGACATATGCTTCTAACATCGTAAATAAATTCGCCAAAATAGTAGCTGTGATTGGATAGTAGCTGGCCACCTAAAGAAAAACCAGTTTCCGATTACTAATTGTCTGTTTCGTGTAGTCACCCGAGGAAATTTCAGCCAGTTAGACTGATTACCTAAAATAAAAATTTTACTGGAAATTGAATTCATCTTCGATTTCATTGAGAATAGATCCCTCCTCAGCTTCCTCTATTATCGCATCCCCATTCGACGCAGTCTTTGTCCCGCTACTCGCTATATTTGCCACATCCTTGTCCTCGGTCTGGTTCATTTGATTATCATACGTATTCTCTATTGAAATGTCTGCCATTGGTGGATTCTCTACAGGACTAGGATTGATTGTTGTGCCGAGGTGACGTACAGTTGTCTCTTTTGTTGTCACAAGTTTTCGTTGTATTTTATCTGCCTCTGTCTTCCAAATGTGCCCACGAATTTCCTCAATTACGTACCAATGGCCGGCTTTCCAATCGACATTCACTGGATGAGCGGACCAAACATTAATCTCAACGGTATTGTTATTTCTGTCGGCCACTGTTATAATAGGGGCATCATCACTAAGAGGCGTGTCACGTACTGTGTCAACCTGAACCAGTAAGGGAATATCGACTCGATCGCCATTCGGTATCGTGTCGACTGTACCATGTAAATTTGCTACATCGATGTCTCGAGGGCCTTCTCTAGTCACAACTAAATTTTTATTTCGGCCACAAATAAATACCGCCCCTAAATTGATATTTTTGGGTTATTTGTTATTCAGATGATATTTATATGGATTATTCGAGACACATATTCTCTGCATTATATAATTTTATTATAGTACTAAATTGTTCACTCCGCACGTCTATTTTGACTCTATCCTCATAATTCCGTTAATATTCACCGTAGAGCTTTTTTAATCGGAATAAATGAGAAAATGTGGACGATTATTATTGGCTGTAGTATTAAACACAAATGAAAGAAACACTACACAGAGTGCATGATTCATCATTCATCGAGAATGGCTTGCAGTATCGCGGCGAGTCCCTCATCAACCTCGCCGGCTTGGAGGATAGTAATGGGCTCGTCCTCTTGCTCTGTTACCGATGGTGTTTCTTGATCAAGATCTTGAACGATTAAGATCCCATTCCATCCGCTTCCGAATATATTAGGATCTGTTTTCGTGTCACGGCCGAAGACGTAGTCTTCATTAATTCGAAGAAAGGCAAGGTATTCAAGTGTTTCTTTGATCCCGGCTCGGATGGTGTCTTCACGGGTGCTGTGCTTGACTTCGGCAATGAGGTATTCGTATGTAACTGGATCGTCAGATTTGACTTCGAGAACAATAACGTCAGGGCGACTGGTGTGGTTTCGGAAATTTTTATTAAAATAGTTGCTTGCGGCGTCGCGGGCTGCTTGTTGAACCTTTTCCGCACGGGTGAGTTCTCGGTCGGTAGCGTCGTGTTCGGTGCGAAATGAGAGACCACGATCACTGGCAGAGGTATCATGATACAAAACAAATTTTTGATCGCCACTGACGCGAGCTATTTCTTTACGCCCAGTTTTGATAGTTTGAAAAACCGGCTGCGTCTCTTGAAGGTCTTCCAACGTGGCGATGAACCGGAAGAGGACATACAGTTCAAACAGGCGGGCTTGGTCATCAGGAGTGATGGCAGTTTGGGTGAGCAATGTGCGGAGTGCATCAGGCTCCCCATCAAAGAGTTGTTGACGGGTACGAAGAAGCTTCGCGGCATCGCGGTATATTTCTTGTCGAGCGTGTTCAGCGGTAATGAGCATGCGTTCGGTTGGTTCGTACGTTTCTGGGTCACTGATCCGGCGGAGGTGAACATTACGTTCGACAGTGCGTTGGAGGCCGTCAATCAGGTCCGTGTTGGCTTGCCAGCGGTCGGTGACCCAGTTGTAATTGTCTTTCAAATACTCGTCCGCGTCACGGATTGTAGTGTAAATGATAGAAAGGAGACGTTTGAGAACAATATTCTCGTGAATGTCGTAGTCTTCGGAACGGTTTTCAGTGACGAATAACGACCCGTCGTGGGGGTTAGTGGCGTACCGAGCTTTAATTGTTGATCCCCAGTTGATATGACCATCAATACCACCACGTTGCGTACTAGAGACCATTTTTGTCTCCGTACGAAGGTTACGAAGGCGTTGAGTAAGTTTCTCGACAAATTTGACGACGTCTGGTTTGAGAATGAAGTGTAAATCGAGGAGCAGTTCATAGTCTTCGAACCTCTCGTCAAGAGCTTCGGGTTTGATTGATTTGGCGAGTTCGCGTTTTGGGAAACTCCCATTCATGACGTACGCGAGGATGTCTTGTGTGAGGGCGTCGATGATTTCCTCCCGATTCATGAGTCAGTGGGGAGTGTAACTTGTAGCATATCACGAGCAGCTGTGCTGAGTGCATTGGTATCTATGACGTCGACACCAGCAATTTGTGTAATAATTTGTCTATTTTCTACAACACCTTCTAGCTGTGGAAATATATAGCTGATAACGGCTTCAGTGACGCGTTCGGACAGGTTATTGTTGGTAATGGTTCGACGGTTGGTGACATACATAAGCATATCTCGGACGATTGCGGGACCGATAGACCGGTCGTCAACAGCTTGGTTAGTTTCCCTCCACACGAGGCCGATGGCGTCTCGCTCCTCATCGGTCGGGGCAATCCCATCCCACGCAGCAATGTACGCGTCCATCTTGCGCCTGAGGTCATCCAGTGCATTCACACCGTCATCAGGCGTGAACTCAGGGGCTGGAACACGAATGAATGCAAATCGGCGCATAAATGCGTAACTCATCTCGTACAACGAGGTTTTGTCGTATGTGTTCATGGTAGCGAAGATCCGCCATGAGTTCGGGACTACATACTGATGATCATCTAGAAAACCGTCGAGATGGTCCGCTGTGAGGAGTTCAATTTCGCGGCCGTTTCGCGTGAAAGGGAGCTGGACGGACTGTCCGGAAAGGAGTGTGAACAGCTGTCCAAACCCTTTATCGATATCGGCACGATTCAGCTCATCAATGATGATTGGTTCGTTCGTTTGAACGCCGGTTTGAGTGTTCTTTAATCGGTTGAGTATGATTCCTGGCGTGAACGCAAGATTGTCAGCTGTATCGCCGGTACTGGTCTCGGTCGGCATATACCCGCCGACGGTGTCGAATGTAGACCAATCGGCTGTCGCGGTTGTGAGTTTTGACCCAGAGTACAGGTACGGGTAATTGGCAGCAAGGTATGTGGCAACACGTTCGGCAATCTCGGTTTTTCCAGTTCCAGGCGGCCCGGTTAGGATGATATGGTCACCAGCGCGGAGTGCTGCTTCGACTTGTTTGATAATTGCCTCACCTGTGTTATCAGGAAAGTGTAGTCCATCAAGCACAGCGTTTGATGGAATACTCCCGGCGAATGGTTTCTCGTAGTTGATCGGCGACAGCTCTGTGAGCGCAGAGGTTAGTGCTGTGATGATGGCACGTGGACATTCCATGTCTTGGGAGTTGTCGTCGTGCCGGAAGGTAACGAATGCATCTTGAATTGGAAACCTAGTATTATTTTCTTGAAGACAAATACTGTTCGCACGGTCTATGGAGAGACCGTTTGAGGTGAGTGCATCAATTTCCGTGTTGAGTTGTTCGATACTTTTTATTCGAGAGCTCGTTCCCAGGTCGAGATTTTCAAGTTCACTGGTAACGAACATTCGGTCGAATGAAATGACACGTTCGATGAACTCGTCGGGGGTTGTTTTATCACGGAGCCAAGGTTCTTCCTTCCGGTAGGTATCTCCCAAAACGCCGAAGCCGAAGATGACGTCACTTTGATTGTCGAGATTATCGTCTGAAGTAGATTCTTGAGAGTGGAAGATCACGACGTCGCCTGGTGATGCTTCACGCCAGTGCTCAGTATGTGCTTCTTCAACGGGAAGACTTCGATACTCTATAGCGGTGAGCCAATAGTCAGGTGACGCAGTGAGCTTATATATCGTCAAATCAATTTGTTCCTCAAGATGTGACAACAACGGATGGTCACGCGTGTCTGCCTTGGGCTCAACATCTTCGATACTGTACTGACCTTCTCTGATAGCCCTGAGTTTGTCTACACTAAGATTCGGTGTCTCACCAGCGTCAGATTGTAACATCCGGAAAAGTCCGATAAATAGCGTGGATCCAGGTGACTGCGAAAGATAAGTACCTGACTGTAGTATACTCGCTTTATTTTCAAGCTTGGATATTTGATCATCATACAAAGCTTGTATTTGTTTCAGTTTGACTGCGGTGTCGGTTGCCACTTCATCCTCTGTGTTGAATTTCGAGAGGGTTTTCGACCAATCTCGAATAATTATCTCTGCAAGAGAATCACGCAGCCAGTTGGACGCGCCATGGGTGCGTTCTAGTCTCACACTAATATCTTCAGTTAATTCTTTTACACTGTCGTATTCGCTTGCTGTTTTCAATTCACGGTCAAATGATTCGGGAGAATACCCGCGTGCGACAAGTTCATTATAGAGCTCTGGTGACTGTGCAGCAAGAATATTTGCAAGGGGCTCTATACACTGTATGAAGTACCTATCTTGATCGAGCGAACAGTTTTCATCGCAAAATACAGTATCATATTTTTCGCGTATCTGATTAAGGAGATCACTATTCTCTTGATCAGAAAGAACATCCTCGTAAATATCGAGTGGTTCGTTGAGCTCTTTGTAATCGGTCAACCAGCGTCGATAACCTTTTTGTTCGTCAGCCCAGCCAAACTCAGGGAGCCCCTCATAGTCTGTTTCGAGTTCGGATTCGATGACAGATATTCCTACGAGTTTCCCCTTATTTTGAAGAAGATGAAGTACGATATCACCGACTTCAGCACACCGCATTGTCGCGAAGCAGTCATGCCCTTGTTTATTTTGGCATGGTGAGTAAACCGCATTACCGAGTTGAAGTTCACCCTCTTTCTTGTGCGTTTTACCCTCAATTTCAGTGTTCTCAATCCAAATTTTAGGGTCATCCTTAGTAACTGCCCTCCGTGTTTCGATCAGCTGCTCTCTAACACCCTTTGTAACACTGTCGTGTTCCAAGAGGCCGTTAATATATGTTTGTTTAAAATCAGGTCGTAAATTAACTATTTTCCGTGAGGTTAGTTCACTCACCTCGTCAACATTTGCGTCTGCGACTTCTGCAAACCTCTCCCAGTTTTCGCGGTAAACCGAATTGAACTCGTGTTGAAGAACATCACAGTGAACGAGCCAATCAAAATCTCGTCCAACGATTGACTCATCAGACTCCTTTGCAGGGACCACAGAATTGATTTTCCAAATTGCAGCTATACCCGATTCCTCCGATACAATTCGGGCAAGCACAAGGTCTCCTTGTTTGAATTCATGCTGAGATACCTGGTCATCAACAGTGAATCCGAATACTGGATTTGAGCGTGATGTAGTGTCTTCGTCTCCACTTCGATTTACTTGTCCAAGGCATTCATTCCAGATTTCCGAATCGATATTAAAAACCCAAGTGTTCGTATATCTAGTCATGCGCTATTACTGTCTGTTGGCTACTCCGCAGAGGGCTTGATACTGCTGATTTCTTTTTCGATCTCTTCGAGGACGCCAACGCGCTCTTTCATAATGTCTTCTTCACGGTAGGCTTGGATGAAGTCAATTAGGTTGTTGAGATTATCTCCAGATTTATCAACAACCTCCTGTTTTATTAACCTTGCACCACCTGCTCCGTAATTCTGTAGCACACTAATTTGCGCATGTGGATGAAGAATTACGTCTGGGTTTTCAGTCACGGCGTATGCTAATGAAGCGGTTATTACTGATAGCTGGCTATCTTGACTAACATAATTCCAACGAATTTCTTTGTCTTCATCAGGATTTTCGATTGAATGGTCTTCGGTATAACCAACACTTGCAGCAAAGACTAAGAATCTGACACGGGTGTCAAAGATAGGCGAGTCTCCATCAGCAAGTTCTTCGAATGCTTCGTTGTTTTCGTATTTGAAGGTGAGTGATCCAGATGACATTACTGATCGCCTCCGGTCTTAGGAACTAACTGGGTATACTCATACTCAGTATCAGGATCTTCTGCAGGGTCATGATAGTCAAGATAGTATCGTGCACCGGCGACATGCTCCATCTCACTTGCAACTTCATCACTCCACTGTGACTGTGTTACCATGACGACCACTTGATGTGCCATCTCTGGGAGCATCCGACTCACTCGCTGTTGATACGTAGGGTCTAGTGACCCAAAGGGTGAGTCCATTATCATTGGATAAATACCGCCTTTGAAATATGTCGCATTTTCATCTGATTCATACCGCTCTTTTGCAAGGGAAATGAGTGTGGCAATGAACGAAAGACTCGCCACTTGACGCTCACCTTGTGATTTTGCGACTGAAATCCCAGTGGTTTCGCCAACATCTTTCAGAATTTCTAGAGAATAGTCTTCCGATATCCTTGCATAATAATCTTTTGCAATAATATCTTTGAATATTGTATTCACCCGATTATTTACACTATGACGGACCTCATCTTGATATTTTTCAAACAGTGTAGAAATTTGATCTTGTAAATATCCTGTAGCTTGAGCTCGTTTACGAGCTAACTCTGCTTTTTGATTTTCTTCTTTAGCATTATCAATTTCTTTCTGTAGATCGTTGCGTTCTTTTTCGAGATCTTCAATCTCTATCTTCAAATTCCTGATTTTCTCTTTATATTCACCAACATCTCCAAGTAGAGTATTTCTACGCGACTCTAAGTCGCTGATATTCTCTTGTTTTTTGTCACTCAACTGTGATTTAATTCCACTCAGACGCTCCTCAATTGACTGTTTTTTATCTTCTTTTTCGGCGCGTCTTTCAAGATGTCTTTTAATTTCAGAGTACAATTTTTCTTGATCGCCACCAAGCTCGGTCAACCTACCAACGATCGACATCGCAGCCTCTTCGATTTCTGTCGAACCAGCTCGTTCACGCCATGACTCAACCTCTTTGTAGGGTTCTGTACCAGGTGTTAATGTACGACCACAGATGCACTCCTCTAATCCAAGCAGGTCATCAACGAAGTGTGTCTTGATATCTGATGGAATTTCGCCCTTCTCGCGTTTGTCCTGCAGCATTTTTCCAGTCTGTTCAACTGCTGGCATAGCAAAAGGCAAAAATCCCCGTTCTGATATTTCACGTGCAATGTCGTCATTAATTTCTTTGATGTCTCCTTTGACGTCTGCTAATTCTTCTTGCAACTCGTCTCGCTCAGCTTGAAGCTCTCGACTTCCTTCAAGCTCACTGAGTCGTTGTTCGATTTCTTTGATTTCCTGTTCAGTGGCAGACTTTGACTCCTTGTATCCTTCTAAACTATCTTCTTTGCTTGATATATCACCGCTAATATTTTCTTTATCAGCATATAATTCAGATAGCTCTTCACTCGCATATCGCTTTGCAATTTTATCATAGTTTTCTATAGCAGTTCCCAAATGACGCTTAGAACGTTCTAAAATTGTCAAACCCATTATATTTCTGATAGACTCACGAATCTTCTCTTGACCGCCAATAGCAGAAAGCTCATCGATCGTTTCTCCATCAAAAAAGAAGATCTCTTGAAGTCGTTCTGGCATAATTTGATCTAGGGAGTCTTCTGGATCAGACCGCGTTTTGAGATTTCCATTTTCATCAGTGTACTCTAATCGAACAGTACTGGACTCTTCGACTCCGCTTAATTCGGATTGTCTACGGAAGCGTTTGACTCGCTTTGCCTCGTAGGATATCTGTTCGTGAGAAAACTCAAGTGTCACACAGACTTCCACTTGATCACCGGGCTCAGTCTCTGCCAATGCTCGCTCAGAAACAATTCTATCCGGTCTTGGGAGTGTGATATCCTCATAAAACAACCATGTAAATACATTCAACAAAGTCGTTTTCCCAGAACCGTTCGCCCCGTGAATCACCGTAACGTTCTGATCAGCGTCGTTGGAAAAGTTGATTTCCTGTTCGCTGTAAAACTGTCGAAAATTCTGGATTTCTAGCTTTTTTAGCTCCATCTATTTAATTTCGTCCTCAATAATTGATTGGATGTCGTCGTTAATTCCAATTGGGTTTCCCATATGTAACTTATTTTTTTCAGCATTCAATACACGTTGCATCATTCTTTTAATTGTTTCTTGATCAACATCATCTGGGAGCTCTCGGTCAGTCATTATGCTAAATAATCACACATCGAGCAGATTAAAATCTTTCTTTAATTGTCGTATAGATCCGGTCGATGTAGGGATCCCTTTAAGCTTTGCGTCTGGGTGATTTTTTGCTGATGAAGCGAACGTACTCACACGTTGGAGCTCTTTCTGCACGAGATTGCGTTCGAGTGAAAAGATTGAGTCTCTATCCGCTACGCGGACATCAGTTGGTGGTGCAACAATGAAGTCATGGATTATTGCATGGTCTTTACCTGGATGATTTCGAAGAATACGACCCCGCCGCTGAACGAACTGACGTGGGTTTGAAGAACTGGCGAGAATAAATGCGGTCTGAGTGGCAGGTAAATCAACCCCTTCATCAAGACACCGAATGGCAACGAGTGCCTGTAGTTTACCCGTCTCAAACTCAGTTAGCAGCCGTTTTCTCTCTTCTTGGTTTTCTTCATACGTAAACTGGTGAATCTTTAGTCCTAAGTCATTCCCTAACATGTCTGTGATAGCTTCCAACTGTCGTCTTGTCTCGTCACTCTCACCCTCCACACTCCCGTCACCACTGTAAACGAGAGTATAGCGAAGATCCTCTAAACCAGTTCTAATTAAAAGATTCTGTAACAATGGAATCTTATTCGCAGCAGACCCAACCAGCCGTGCTCGTTTAAAAAGAAGCCGCTTGAGAGAATCATCTTCTTGAGAACTCGCGTCGCCAATATCGCCGCTTGCAGAGGCTAATCGTTTACCAATAGAACGTGAGATTGAAAGATACTCTTCTTGCTCATCTTCTGTCAGCTCAACTATGTGGGGAACATAATAATATTCCGCTAGGTACCCATTCTCAATCGCTTCTTCAAGCCCATACTCAAATACGACACCGTTTCTGAAATATTCGGTCAATGCCCTTGTTCCCTCATCATCGTACCACCGTTGTGGCGTGGCAGACAGACCTAGCCGTGCTCGAATGGGTTGAGGAAGCGATGAGCGTAAATGAGGTGCCCCCATGTGATGTACTTCATCCACGATGAGCATCGTACGGGCACCATTGAGTCGGCCGATAATATTCTGAAAGTGATCACTAGAAAATGTTTTATGTGTTGTAATAATCGTGACTAAATCACGTACGTCAGAGTTGTACTCCGTAACTTGTGCCGTTAGCGAGTCTGTCCAACTAGTTCGTGATTGATATGCAAGAGTAGGGCTGGCACCGTAATCATTGAGATCGGTTTTCCACTGATCAACTAAATGTTGATAGGGAACAGCGACAATGAGTGCTATCGAATCATTCTGAAGCGAAGAGAGCTGTGATGCTGCAAGCAACGACGTAATTGTCTTGCCTGTTCCTGTCGCCATATTTAGTATTCCCTGCCCAGAGTTATTCACCCAGGCCTGAACAGCCTTTTTTTGATAATCTCGCGGTTCAAGCCAATCAGGTGGGCGCAACATGGTTATTCGACTTAGATATAAGATGATTCGCGTTAGTACTTATATCATTGCAAGCTCATAACTTGACACTCTGTCAGAGCATATTGTTAAATTTTCGAAGCCGCTGGACGTTCGAAACAATTATCTTAATAGCTTCGTCGACGTCCTCTTCATTGATATCTTTCCCAAGGCCGAACCTGATAGCAGACTGTATGCGAGCGTCGTCGGAGAACATAGCTGTTAAAACGTGGGATTCCTGGGTCTCCATCGTTGAACATGCAGAACCTGTCGCTGCATATAGACCGTTATTGCTTAGACGTCCCACCAGGCGCTGGTTGTCGACACCCAGGAAGCTCACATTGAGATTGTTTGGGAGTCGCTTGTCTGGATGGCCGTTAAGCAGAACATCGTCTAACTGGCTATTGATCCCATCCCAGAGCCGGTCACGCATTTTCTCAACCCTGTCGCTCCGGGTTTGTTTACTCGCTTCGGCCAGTTCGACTGCTTTGGCTAAGCCGACGATACCGGGTGTATTGAGCGTCCCAGAGCGCCACCCGCGCTCGTGGCCGCCGCCATGGACCAACGGTTCGAGATACGTTGAACCATATCGAACATACAGGGCGCCCACACCTTTTGGGCCGTATATTTTGTGCCCAGAGATCGACATCATATCAATCTCGAGTTCCTCGACATCGAGGTCGATGTAGCCCACCGCTTGGACAGCATCTGTATGGAAGAGGACATCTTCCTCGCTGGTGAGTTCGCCTATCTCTTTGAGCGGTGCGATTGTTCCCACTTCGTTGTTCGCCGCCATTAGCGAGACCAACACTGTGTCTTCGTTGATGGCGTCACGAACGTTTTTTGCATTGACCTGGCCATACTCGTCAACCGGAACGATCGTCACTTCGAACCCTTCTTGAGAAAGTATCTCGGCAGTATCAACGATGGCGTCGTGCTCAGTCGCGCCGATAATCAGGTGGTTTCCCTCATCTTCTTTGCGAGCATATCGCATTGTTCCCTTGAGTGCGAGATTGTCCGATTCCGTCGCACCGCTCGTAAAGATGATTTCTTCTGTTCGGGTGGCATTAAACGTTGAGAGCAACTGTTTACGGGCCTGCTTGACGTGTCCATTTGCCGTGTCGCCCGCTCTGTGATTATTGCTACTCGCGGGGTTGCCGAAATCCTTCGTCAGGATGGGCTCCATTGCCTCGACAACACGATCATCAACTGGCGTGGTGGCGTGATGGTCGAGATAGATTCCTCCCTCGTTTTGAGAGCTCATAACGGCTAGTTAGTCACCTTCGATTTCAGGTCTTCGGGAATAAGCGCCTCAAAGTCACTGAGATCAGTGACACGACCTGAGAGCCGTTCAACGCCACGATTCAGATGACCGAGGAAGTAGTCATACAGCTCTTCGTCCGGATCTTGGCCATCATTGAGCATCCGCTTTCGGACCAGAGCCATGTACAGCGCGTCGTGTTCACCCAATAGCGTATAGCGGTTGATCGTCTGGCCGTCCATATCATACTGAGCTGGATTCGGTGGACGAGGTTCATTGAGCGAGTAACAAAGCCCGATCCGAGCTATGTAGTTTGGTGTCAATCCGGTATTTCGTTTCAGTGTCTCTAGCTGATTAGTTACCTCACTATCCAAGCTTACACGGTTGAAATCTTCAGTCATCGCTGAATCCCTTGATATTTACCTGCTTATCGCTCTCGTATTCGTCTGAATCGATTACAATTCGGTCGGTGTCCTGTGTCGCCTCTGAGGCGGGGATATCGAAGTAGCCAGGCGACACGGTGGTCTGACCGGTCTCGGTACTATTGGTGAAGTGGAACTCGGCTGTGATGTCGTCTCCAAGTAACTCCCTGTATTCCTCTGTGATTTCTGTATCGGTCGAAAAGAGGAACACCTGATGGGATGCTGTCGGAAAGAAGTTCTCGACGAGCTTCCGACGGTGTTCTTTGTCCAACCGACCCAATGGCGTGTCGATAATAAACGGCAGCGGGCGTCCGGAGATATCGGCTAAAGCCCATAGTAACGCCGTCGCGAAGATCTGCCGTTCGCCAGCTGACAGTTGAGACTGGTGTTTGAGGTCCCCGTGTATGGTCCGGATGTGGATTGAGATCTCCTCGGAGTCGATCTCAACGCCCTCATAGTAGTCTGCCTTGTTGGAGATACGGAGATACCTGTCAGTGAGCACGCTCTCGAGTTGCTCTAATTTCTCTGCCACCAAGCGGTCTTGATAATCTTGGACTACATTCTGGACGTCTGCAGCGAGTTCAGACCGCTTGGAGACGTTCTCAAGTTCGTCTTGGTCATCGAGTCTGTTCTGCAGTTCAGACTCCAACCGTCCGATGTTGACCTC
>LKMJ01002932.1_pt1 | contig 15799 bp, 20 predicted proteins | sample 643391 | NCBI WGS metagenome assembly LKMJ01 (sample SAMN04112250, study PRJNA286221) | soda lake metagenome | biome: soda lake; feature: Kulunda Steppe; material: water; isolation source: sample PL-Br10 brine of Picturesque Lake | place: Russia: Kulunda steppe | collected 2010-07
CTATGGCTCACAAAATTACTGTCAATCAGACTGGAGCTTTTTATTTCTCTCAAGCTTGTTCTGAAGATGTCTTCAATTTTTTCCAGAAACAAACTAATGATTCCTGTCGTTTTATTTCAAAGCTTATTGATGTTTATATGATGGCTGCTGTTCACCAGCAACCTGATCAGTCAAACTACCTGGCTGAAGGTCAAACCTAAACTTGTAACTTGTAAACCTTGTAACCGTTAACAAGGTGACCTTATTTCCTCCCACTAATTCCCACAATGTCAGCAGATTATCACTGATAATTGGCAATAAGCTATAGTTTTTCCTTTGTGTACTTATTGCTTTTATGAGCAGGCTAGCTGCCGTACTTCTTGAATGAAGGCCTTTTCTTGTGAACCGTTTACAAGACCCCATGTGAACCCATGTGAACCCTTCTCCCTCCTTGGCACCTGCACAGGGTTGCAGGCTCCGGGCCGCATCGGAACTAAGCTGGCAGCTAAGCTGCTCTGATACTGGATGCACAGCTGTGCGACCCTCAAGGGGGCTGTAGATTTAGATCTCAAATTTTCACTTAACATTACTTTCACTGGAAACAGCAAGCAAGCGCCAGAGATCAAGTGTAAATGTACGAAAATTATCAGTTCTTATGGACTGCTTATTGGGGCCAGGAAAAAAAAGGTGCAACAATTTTGGTTTGCTTGCAGCTGGGTATCACAAGAAGATCATTTAGCTGCATTCGAGAAATTGCGTGCTGGGCATTCAGATCTGCTGCCCTGACACAGGAGATACCAATTAATTTATGAATGGATAAATTTGACCACCACAGCAGTGATGTCATCCACAACACCCTCTTCCTCCACAAGCCACCTCTGGTAAGCTTCGTCAACAAGCTGCGAGCAGGATAATAGAGAAGGGCCAGTCAGCATGAACTAACACATTGTCGGGGATCGACCTTGAACACCCTTAGCGCCCAGGGTGTGGAGTGGCACAGCAAGCAGGTCCTGCCTGGTGTGGCGACCAGGATGCTACGCCAAGCCCAGCCAATCGGAAGTTGCCATTGAGCAATGCAGGGGCAGAGATCCCCACAACAGCATGCTGATACAAGGAAATGCAGGGTTTGCATTATTTGACAGACATTGGGAACAAACTCTGCTATGCATTGATCTGCCTGTCTAACCTAGCCAGAATCACTTTCTCACTTTGAGGTTTGGATGGTCATTTGGTATGATGGGCCTAATCTAGACACATCTATGCCCTGGATTGGAGGGGGCAACCCTTGGGAGGTATGCTTGAAGCCTCAAGTGCTTGATAGGTTCAAGCAGTCTGAACATGTGCTCATCATGATTTTTTTGTTGTCCTTCCTTGCGTCATCGCAGCAGATTTGAACAACAGGCAGCGCTGTAGCCCTGTGGAGTTGACTGCACTGCTGCGGCTGCTACCTTACTCAATGCATCAACTTCCCTCAACTCATCCAGGTTAGGCTGCAGAGAACGCTACACCTGCTGTCTGCCTGGACGTCATCCAAGCAGGCGTCAGGCGGAAGTGTGCTCTCTGATGCTGGAAGCATCACCTTTACAGAGATACTGTGACAAAGCATCAATGACCCCACAGCGCAATGCTTGAGGAAATACAACATCATACCTGCCGGCAAGCTTCCTCCGCACCATCGCATTGCGAAACAATGTCTACTGCCTCCTTGCTGGTGATGAACTCCCACACACCATCACTGGCCAGGATAATGAAGCAATCTTGGTCGGTGAGCTCTACAACTGAATGATCTGGCTCTGAAGACACGCCCACCCTGGAAAAAGGAATGAAAAGCATCTTATGAGCTGTCATGGTGCCCTTCTCGATGTTGCTGGTGACTGTCAACAGATAGAGTGGGCAACGCACGTAAGCAACCACGTACATCAGCTGGCTTACTTTTTGCAGCAGGACATGCCGAACTGCTACGGCAAAGCATTGAAGTGCTACCACGCTGTGAGCTGACATAGCAGAGACTTCTCACTGGAAGCCAGGCTAGGGGACACTTACTGGTGAGCTAGTACATCTCCGAGGGCGCGACTCATAGCAAGGCCTGGGATCCAAGCATACTGAAGCCATACACGGTAAGGGCCCATTGGTTGACCCATTTCGTCAACAAGCCTGTTAAAAAAGCAGGAGAAAACACCAGTGTGTGAGCAACATGAAGGGCCTGACATCTCTCGTTCCCCCCAATGCCAGCACTTTCATAGCGTGTATCACTAGGGTATCCATAACACAGACATAACTCGCATAGTTGACAGGGCAGCTAGCATGCACTTGCTGTCGCTGCAAGCACCCCCTCCGAGAATTGGGGTTAAAGTTAAGGCAAAACGCAGGGTTAGGAAAAGAAAGTCTGTACTCTGCAATTGCCAGCAGCCATGCACCAGCCCTGCTCCTCATCTTCTATCATCCGTGTATTGAACATTTCCTTTTCATCATAGAAGTCACCCTTTTTTCCTTCTTGTCCACCCAGCCTGTGAAGGCTTTTTTATGTTGGCCAAAGCTGTAGGCCTGCAGGTGAAATGCACATCCGCCTGAACCATGGGAGCCATGCACACCAAACAGGGGCGCTGGCGCTCACCGCTCAACACGCCCGTTGCTTGCCAAAATCCTTGCCCGCTCCTCGGTATTGGTTGGCTTGTGGTCGTCTGTTAGGTCAATAGCCTCCATTTCCCCAGACATTGTCTCCCGTCCCAGCACTCCTCGAGAGTCCCCCACCCAAGCTGTCACCAGTGTCCGCCCCTGTGTGCACACAAGCAGCGTGGGGTGCAGCAGTGGACAAATCATCACGGCCCAATGCTCATGTGCATCTGTGTATCCTGCCAGGCAGCCTGAGCCTATCAAGCGCTGCTTTCGGGGCAAGAGGCACTGGACAGGGATTTGGCATCCTCCCTGCCACCACGTACCTTGAGGTAGCTCACAACAGCAGTTGTACCGCTGAATTCACAGTCGATCCGGCTGTTAGACAGTGATTTGTCCACCTCCACAAATCCGGAGGTCAGCGTCTTCTGGACGTTTTTCTCCGTCGTCATGTGGTTCACTAGGATGATCGGCAGGTGCTGCTTCACATACCCTGAGACCAGATGGCCTAAAAGCAGCAACAACAGAGTGCAAGTGTCAGTGCATGAAACCGTTCACAGTCAGTTGATGTCCTAAAGCTGAATTATTGCGAGCAGACTCCAGCCCTTGCCTGAGTGTGTGGGTCAAGCAGGCTTCCTTGGGGCTCAGCTGCTTGGCTATTGGTATGGAGACAAAGCGGACAGTGGCTTTGCTGCTTTGCTCCTAGAATAGCTCCAGATGCGCCACTGCGTACCATTTGGCCCGTGCCCATCCAAAGCCCCAAACAGGGACTGGTCTTCCGTGATGTATTTTTCAAAAGCAAAACAGTTGTCCTGGTTGGTCTTCTTGAAGCCAGGCTCCCGCCCAGCTCTTGACATGCAAGCCACGTTGAGCATCATGCGCTTAGATTCCAAGTTTGAGCCTGTTGCCATGACCTGCAGCAAGCAGCAGGCCCCATGAAGTACTGTCCAGACAGTGCCAGAACTGTTATTGCTGGTGGCATGCATGCACAGGGGCTCCCCTTCCCTATGCGAGTTTTGAGATCCAGCACAGCATGCAGTGAGCGGCAAGCCAAGCCTCAGCGCCCCATGGGACCCTCAACTGAATAACACCCTGGAATTTCTCACAAGTCAACCAGCAACAAAATAAAGATTACGAGCGTTTCGCGAGTGTCCAGGCTCGCATGGACTAGCGTCTATAATTAAAAGCGAACTCCAATGTAACATCTAGGGAGATGGCAAGCAAAGACAGGCCTTGAAAGAGCAGGATTACGACAAGGGGGGAGTCCAGTTGGGGAATTCCCCGTTGTTGCTCCCACTAAGGGAGTGGGTGCAGCAATGCCCCCCCCTACTCCCCCAAATCTCAGACCAAGATTCATGCATGGCTCCTTCAAGGTGAGCCAGAAGCTCATGGGGCATCTTAGACAATGTGTGGGGTGAACAAGCGGCCGAGCGTCCTGCAGAGCAGGCTAAGAACGCACTGACGCACCAAAGCACAAGCCCCTGCGACGCTTGCTGTTCTAGCGGTCCAAAACGAGCTGTATGATGCATGCACATACAGACGAGCAGCCTGACTGATCCTTCTTGATGTTCCTTTCATCAAGGAACAAAGGATGATAAAGTAGGTCAGACTCAAAGCACAACAGCGACTGTTGGAATGCCTTGTACAGCATAACACATCCATGACTGTGAAAGTGTGCACTTGCAAGGATGTCTACATGCATGTCAATGTGGAAATTGACTGCACACAGGTACCCTCCAAGCGCTTGCGCACACGTGACTTGCATGTGCGCAAAAGCACTGGCACTCACATGCGCGCCTTTGCCTGGGGATGCGGGTCATGCTTGAGAGCGGCTGCTGCCCCTTCGCTAATGTTATCATCTATTGGACATGAAAGGCCAACATGCCGAAGCCTGTGATGCTGCTGCTGCCAAGGCAAGCAGCAAGCAGGCAGGCACAAGGGCCCAGCAGCACTATGCGCACCTCAGCAGTTGCATGCGCACCCTCTTCCATTGTGCCATCATCAGCACCCTCCACATCTGGCACCGCAGGCTCAGCAACTCTGGCGTTTGCATTGGGCTGCACGCAAGGAACGAGCAGGGTGGCATGCTTGCATCGAAAGGGTTTGCATATGCTGAACGTGCGTTACGCTTGCAATCCATAAAGCTCCCATCCACTTCACCCACGTCGTTCGTAATCATAGACAGACGACGAGCCCGGGTGCTGCCGGCCTGCGTCCCGGGTGCAGCCATCGCGTGCGCCTGCTGCTTCGGTGGAGCTCCATCGCCCGCGGTCGGATCTTCCGGCTGCTCATCAATGTCCAGTGTACATGCATAGCAGAACGCACGATAGTCAGTCCATGCGGTCGTCCGGTTGATCCGCCGATGTGGATGTAGCGTACCTATGACTGCTAACACGCGGTGCCTTCCGTCGAACACCGTGAACGTGCACCTTCCTAAGCGAGTCATAAACAGGGCTGAAACTTCCTGCGCAACAACCCACCTGTATGCTTCCATTGGCATTGGCCGTCACGTAAGAAAGGCGCCTTGCCCTCGTGGAGCCTTTCGCCCCTGCCTCGCCATAAATGCCCGGCTTCTGATTCTCCTGGTCCGACTGCAGCTGTTGTTGTTGTTGCTGCTGCTGCTGCTGCTGCTGCTGCTGCTGGTGTTCACCAGGCTGCTGCCTTTGTTGGCTCGGAGGTCCATCTAAGTTGAGCAGGGCATCACAAGTTCACCATGTGAGCGAGCAGGACCAGGAGGTTGGCATGTAGGTAGCAGATAGAGCAGCAGAATTAACACCACCACACACCTGCCCTGTCAGCCTGCTCATCTACTGGCTGGGATGAACCGCATCCCATTTTCTGTCCTCGATTGCTTGCCTAGAGTCACCCTCACTACGTAATACACATATTATTTTTTTACACATTACCTTGGAGTCCATGTTGTCATCACAATTGGTATCGATACGAGATGAACCAAACGTTTTGGACTCACGACATTTCTACATGTTGATAAGCAGAGAAAGTGAGCTTGAAGTGAGAACATCTAGACTTCATCCTCCGTAAGATAAGTGTTTGCCGCATGCGGACATCCATTCCACGAGCCCACGCACGTAGGAAGTGCATCTTGTTAAATTCCAGAGTTATGATGGCACACGTGATGATGTGCAATTGAGAAACTTCAGGGGCAAAACAGCTCCTCAGGGCAAAGGGAATCCCTTTAAGGGATGCATGCCCTGCGCAGGGCGAGGGGTGGCAGGAACAGTCAAGGCCGATCAGTGAATGAGAAAGTCAGGGTTGAATCACCGTAAAGTTTTAAAGTCTGTGTGCTGCAGCTGAAGCAATTTGACAGCATCATAGGGGTGGCAAGAACAGTCAAGGCCGACCAGTGAATGAGAAAGTCAGGGTTGAATCACTGTTAGGTTTTAAAGTCTGCGTGCTGCAGTTGCAGCAATTTGAATTCAATGTGTGTTGAGGTCTAGTGTAAACTTTACAACGGTCCAGGCCAATCTAACTGAGGGGTAGCTCAGTGTGACATTCATGGATGGTCCGCATTGGCTCACTTTGTGACATTGCTGTGCTAGTTTGCGTTTCAATCTATGATGCTGTCCGGTTGCTATTTGCTGCTCTGATCATGTGCCATCACAATATTTGCCTTCAACAAGGTGTACATCCCCGTGCTAAGGGCTTAATGCCTGACACGTCGGTTGGTAGAATAACAACAGCATCTGGTCTAGAACATGATCGAACGTCATCTGCTGAAAGACTTGGTAAATTCCAATGTGATACGCCTGCTCAACAGTGTTGGCAATTTATGCAGGCAAAACCAGGCATGTTGAGGTGTTTGGGTGCTTTAATAAAAATGATGCTTCATCCAAGTTCACCTTTGCTCAAGATTTTGTTAATAAGCTTGGAAGCAGTGTTGTGCCTTTCAATAATGTATTTTAAAGTGAAGCTTGCTGACTGCCAGAAAGCATGCGTTTGGGTATTTCCTAAAGCATGCATTTGGGTATCTGGTTGACGACACAGCGGGTCTAATGAACTTGTGGCTCTGCCATAGAGGGGAGCCTGTTTCTGAGTATACAGGGTGCCTATTCGGATTTCATGACATTTTTTCTTTGTCATACAATTATTCTTGTTTTGTCCGAGAAAGACTTGCTAGTTGTAAGGATAACTGACATAAGCCATCTTGTCCGATGATTGTAGTAACCTGAGTCAGTGTTAGCATCTCCAAGTTTGTAGCTTGCTCATGTGCGCTTTTAGTTTACACTTCATCTTTTGTGAGGAAGCAAGAATGGCCCTGGTGGTAGGGTGGGTACACCCAAGACTGCACAGTATACGGGAAAAAAATTTGCCATCAGGTGATGGTGGTGGGAATGCTTCATCGAGCCCAGAGTTATGGACAGCAGCATATATCTTACTATAGCATCGGCAAACTCATTCCCAATATACCAATGTTTTTTTAGCAGTTCTTCAAAAAATTTGCATGCTTGTTGGAAATGAATCCAATGCTATAGCGAAAGCATGCTGCTCTCCATAACTATGGTGGGCATGATTGAGCATTCGAAGAGAAAAAAAGCTTACTCACCCTGCCACTAGGACCAGCCTTACTCCGCTACAAAACATGAAGGACAAAGATGAAAGCTCACATGAGCAGGCATCTTAGACTCGGAGATTGTAAAGAATGCTATAAGAAGTGTCTTTTATGGGCTGGCCGGGGAACGATCCTGGTTAATGAACTGGCCTGACCCCAGTCCAGCCCGAAGCCTGAGCCTGATGGTTGGTAAGGTAGTTGGAGGTGATCTGGTGATCAAGGAAAGCCAGGTTTTGTTACAGAGATACTAATACCAACTCACGTCACTGTAACTATTGGATGAGACTGCTCACGTCAGTGTACCTTACAACTAGCGATTGGTTTTGGAACAATACAAGAATGAATGAATTATAGAAAAGGTATGTCATGAAATTCAAAACAGGCGCCCTTTACACTCAGAAACTGGCCCACCCCTATGGCAGAGCCACAAGTCCATTGCGCCTGCTGTGTCATCAGCCAGATAGCCAAAGGCATATGCTATCTACTTTTATCAAAAACATGGTGACTGAAAGACATGACAGTGCTTCCAGGCTTATCATCAAAACCTTGAGCAAAGATGAATTGGAGGAAACATCATTTTCACAGATAGTGGAAGAAACTGCCACTAGGACATCAGAATGGCCACCAAAGTGACATTCAGGCTTATCACCCTTTGCGCTGGGATGTACAACTCATTGAAGTCAAATTCTGTGATAACACACGACCAGAGCAACAACTAGCAAGAACACAGTGAACAAATTAAAGTGAAATACGCACTTGCACAAGGATACCACAAAGGAATCCTTCATACTATCCTGATTGGATTGATGGGGACCATATATAATCCATAGTAGGCTACCCATCAATAAACTTAGCCTAGATCGGTGTAAAGCCAACCAATTTGACCTGAACACTCATTAAATTCAATATGCTGCAAAACAAAATCATGAATACAAGTAAAAGGTTGAAAGTAACACAGACAGAGCACGCAATTCTATTCAGAACCCTTAACGACCATCTTCCTAGTTTGATGGTGGGTTTTGCCTGGTGCTTGCACCAGACGTAAACCACTTCCTTAATTCATGCAGACAGGGGTTTCCCTGTTAATGTAGTCTTTTCTTTTCATGCGTGAAACTGCGCTTCCTGTGTAGTTCAGCAAGTAAGAGCTGTTTCTTGATCTGAAATAACTTTTGTTTCAAATAAGGAACAAGCACTGATAGTGGCTTTTTAGTGCACTTGGCCCTAGAAGGTTTGCCAGTCATTTCTGCCCTGTTTATGGAGTTGCTTTTCTCAACTCACCAGAGTCAACATTAAGGGCTATTCTAGGCAAAAACACTCCTGCTCCAACAAATTGTTGATACCTGGCCAATCAAATATCACTGCCAAATTTGTCACTGCCCATTTGCGGTTAGTTGGTTGGTTGATATTGGTTGCCACAACAGTGTTGTGACTGGATCGCCCTCTTCCATGTATTGTAACCTTCCTCACTTGAAGCCTGGAGCACTCCCCAGAGGCGCTGGCCGCCCAGCCAGGGGCCTGGCGTCCCCATGGAACACAAGCCCGGCTTGGTTGGGTCTGAGCAAGGCAGAGAGCAGAGAGGCAGCAACGCCTGTGGGACATGGATGGGTGGCAGCAGCATTAAATGCCCCAACAGAGAACCAGCTAGATTGCACAAGCTTAATTTGGGTCCTTTGTAGCATAATTTTAAAGATTAAGGCTACTCTGGACGGGCAAGACCGCCTCTTCTTGCCACGCCCCACGTCATGGTGCAACATCCGAGAAGCGAGAATTGCAGGCATGCTTCTCGCTCAGACATTGACCTTCAAATGTAAGGCAACTACCATCAGTGCAGGTCCACACTTGCCAGTCTGGGATCTAAAGTATAAGGTTGTTGTTTGTAAGTGCTGTGAGGATGCTAACAAGAGCTATTGTGATAGACAGGGCTGTTTGTCAGAGCTGACACCAGCATGCGTTCCTTATGACCAGTACGTGCCTGTCTCTATAATCATTATAACAATCATACCTCCTTGAAGGTCGTATTGAGGACTGGGATGCGTAATGTTGCATGGTACTGATTACATGCCCCTACGTTGCATGTTGAGGCTAGCACCTGGCAGGAGCATAAAAGACTGAAAAAAGCTGCAAATGAGGTCCAAGGTTAAAAACATGCTTTGTTCATACGTCAGTGAAGCCACCCAGAAGCGTGTGCCCTACATTGCAAATTCTCAGAAAGAAAGAAAGAAAGAAAGAAGAAAAGAAAGAAAGAAGAAAAGAAAGAAAAACTACGCAAGCAGCATAAAGCTCCTCACATCAATTTAGGAAAAGGGTCCACTTGGGAAGAAAAGCCCCTTCACCAGAAAAGAAAAGGGGGGGTCAGTGAGGATCAGGAGGGTTGCGGGGAGACAAGCCAGCAGACCTCTCCTGATTGGTTTGAAGGTGGAGAACGCTCAAGAAAACATCTGGTCTGAACAAGCTTATGAGCATGGTGCACAGAATGAGCATGGAGTTTGAGAGCAAGTTTCTTGACTCTTTGCGCTGATTCTCATACTTGCGCCTCTTTAAATTAGCTCTCGGTCGCAAGCCTTTGAGGTTTCAGCCCAGCTGCTCTCGTTTGATGGATACAGCTATGTAACCTAACCTACTAGGTTGTAGTACATTGCAAACATGAAGATGACTTTGCAGCGAAGGTTTTCCTGGTACATTTCTGCTCATGGCCAAGGTAGTAATGTCGTGATTTTTACTTGGGTGGTATTGTGATAGCCCTGAGGAAGTGCATTTTTTCCTTTCAGTGTTCAAACAGATCTCTTCTCTACATTTCAGGCTGGCAACTTGAATGCCCAGCTTTCACCCATCTGGCTATCGGGCTAACTGCAATGTAAGCTATACCTTTGAAGCCTGGCCCCACAGGTGACTTGGGTGGCAAATATTCAAGGGGGGGGGGGCACTGTCTAAGATGAGAAGGGGGAACTAGTTTGAAGAGGGAGATGGCTCTGAGAGGAAACACCACCCAGCCATATCTCTACAATCATACCCATAGATTCACGAGAAGCCCAAACCGACAAGAAAACAACCAACTCAACCTAGATCTTGCAGCAGAATTGGTGTGACAGATCAAGACAAGTGTATTCCATCTAATTAAGTTGGGCATATTTCAAACACAAGGTAAAACCAGGCAGCAGAGTCAAAGATAGCAAAACATATAAATGCAAGGTCACTTAAAGCTTGAATGGCAGCAGTTTCATCTAGATGCCAGTGGCAAGGCCAGGCAGCAAACTGTCTGGATTAAAATCTGCTTTGCAGCAAGTTCCATGAACAGAGCCAGCCAAAGATGAAGCAGCACAAGGGCTCAGACCGGTAGGTGGACATTGGGTGACCGCTGGATCAATAGTCATCGTCGTTCACTGCACGTGACACGTCAATGGTCATCAGAATCTGCATGGACCAAATGCAGTGGGTCACGGACAGTAAAATAGCAAGGAATAGCATGCGCCTCCTCTTCAGAACATGTCACTGGTCCCAACTTATCCAAACTGACATAAAACAGTCATGATATTGAAGGGAAAACATATATTTCTGCCAACATACAGGCGCTCCTGAGCACTTAATTTGCTGAGCATATTTAGGCTTCTGCAAAACAACTTCACAGTATTGTAGACTCTGCTAAAACAGTGCTTCATTGGAGATGGCTGAGCAAAAGCTCCTCACCGTTGCTGTTGAGCAATTGAAGGTACAGAGACATGGGGTTAAATGAGCTTGCAAGAGTCTCAGGGACTTTACTACTTGGCATCTGTAGAGCAGCCCAGGTTAAGCTTGAGAAGCTGCAAGGAGCACGGCGCACATGAAAGGAGGATGAAGCTTGTCGAAATGAGGCCAAGGCCACTGCCAACCAAACAACGAACAGTGGACAAGGTTCCTTACAAACTACTCAGCACACTATGTCTGGAGAGATGCACCATATCCTACCTTTGCTTGTCCAGACCAGCTGATGCTTGGCAGCAGGCCTGAGCCTGATGAGCGCCCATGCTACTCTGCCACATACAACTTATGCTGGGTGCTACCCGCTGCACGTTTACCCTCGCCTGCCCTCCAAGGCGGTGGCACAAGAAAGTCAGAGACATGCGTGAGCAAGCGGAAGAAAGCCCTTCGTATCTAGCTAGACGTCCAATTCGGGAGGTGTGAGCTTTATGCACATACACGTAAATTATCGCAATTTCATGAATAAAGTTTCATCTGAAAAACTGGTCTTTTCTTCTTTCCTTGTCTCACTTGTAAACTTGTTAACTTCCTTTTCTCACGGCAGCTAGCATCCCCGGGTGGCCGCTGGGCTCTGGGCCTTGCTGTCCAGCGCTGATAACTACTGGAGGCTGCAGCAACTCCTGCTGCCACACTCATGTCAGGCTTATCAAGCCTCACGGAAGCGTTTTGACACGTGCATGCAAGGGGGCTGGCGCAGGGATCAGGGACGTTGAGGGCAAGACCAGCGGTAACACTCAACATACCACATGAATCTGCACCAAGGAGCTCTAGGTACATCCTTCCCAATGGCAAACCCAAAAGCGACTGCTGTCACTGTCTACTCAGGTCCTTCCTTCCTAGAAGCAGTCTGGTGCAATTCGCATTGGGAAGGCTAAACGAACACCATCTTCAAAAGACGGGACTGCTTAGCTCACAATAAGAAGTTCATGGGCAGGCCAGACGGAGAATTGGGATCAGGATGGTGCACAACATCACACCTGGAGGCGGATCACAACCCGCCTCGCAATGCAAGAACCTGCGGACACGGGTGCAGTTGGTTTGTTTTCTTCACAGAATGCAGGAAACAAAAGCCCTGCCCCTTACGATGATCAGCAATAACCTTTCATACAGTTTCTTGTCAAACTCTCACATCTCAAACACTTGCAGTGTACACTGATGCCAGGCAGGGTGGAGAAATTGATGCATATGTGACCAATTTAAAACAGGTGCTTTGACTCCATGGCAAGGTACTCGTGTTTAATCATTCTCTCATTTCCAGTAGACAGGCAGTGGGCCCACGTCATGATAACTTTCTTTCCTGTTTCTTTTGCTCAAAGCAACAGAGCAAAATTTTCATTTCAATCCTCGAACATCCTACGACCAGCCAGAATCATTAATCTGCCAACCAGGCTGAAATAATTCCAGCCCAGGATCTGGCGCGGATTTGAAGGTTTACCAGTGCATGATGATGCGGAAGTCGGGACGTTCAAAACATCAATGGTGCACAATCACTCACCAAGTGCAGCACCGAACCCCCTTCAATGTTGTAATCCCGGGCAGTTTTGTCGTCATTCATCTGCCGGCCTGCAAAAATGAGCCTGGAGGCGCAAGGTAGCCGAGGGCGTGCTTGTGTCACTTTGTGCCTGTGAATATCTTTAAAATCAGCTGTATGTAGCCAAGCAGGGGTGACTTGTCAATCAGCAGCTGCAGGATGCAAACGACGGAAAATAAAAAAGACTATGCATATGGTCAAAGCTGTTGACAGCTGCAGGAGTTCTCAAGGGTTACAGTTGGAAGGTTTTCATGATGTGGCGTCAAGGCACAGCAGCTGGTAACACTTTGACCTTACATTTAGTTTCATGTTTCACATTTTCAGCCTGCAGCTGCATCAGACATTCAGTTGAATGTTTGAGTTTCAAGCCTGTTGCTGCTTATGGCGTTAAAAAAGCTATTCAATCCTCAGTTTGGAGCAACTCCAAGCTGAGTATGAAATGAAACACAGCAGTATTTTAGAAAAATACACTGCTGAACTCCGCTCAGCATGCGGGAGCTTGCTTGGACCTTCCTTCAAGGAACCCTGGCTGATTTGCCACAGTTAAGTGATGAGTGCAAATCAGAACTAACTAATCCATCATTGTTGCATCAGTAGATGCGTGCAGCGTACACAGCGTACACTCCCTGGCACAGTAAAAACAACAGAAACAGCTGATCAATGAAATTAGGTCTGCAGAATTCAAAATTATGAGCCATACGCAGACAAGAGAAAGAGCATTCCCGGAAGGCACAAAAATTATCTGCATACACCAGTCAGCAGGCCTGAACGCTTCATGCACAGTCGAACAAAATGTGCGCATCATGCGGACCTTTGCTGCACAGGTGGAATGCCCTCTTTCTCTTCTACCCGCTCCTTGATGCGCTCAATGGTGTCAGAAGGCTCAATGTCGATCTCAATCTCCTTGCCTGTCAGCGTTTTGACCTTTATTGTCATGCCTCCCCTTCAAACCAAACATGTTGTAGACAAGCAACCTTGTCAAACAAACAGCTCAGGAAAAGCAATGCACAAGGCAGGCCGTCCTTTATGCACTGCAGCAAAACAGTATAGCTCTCATGCATTCGCTATGCCAATTTTACGTGCCAATGGGCAGCATTCAACCAGCTATTACATGGATGGCAAGGCAGACGTATCAGAAGGTCGAATGCTCAAGGCCTCAATCGAGTGTGCTCCTTGCATGCTCTCAACATAGGTTCTGCCCATTGCACACCTCATTCGTTTTGTACAAGGATGTAAAGAGCGCAATTTTTGTATTTTTCGCTGGGGACGCCTTAGATTCGCGCTGTGGACGTTTTGCCTTTTAAAATACTGTTAGATTCGAGAGTAAAGGGGGGGGCTGGCAGCCACAGCCTTGCTCAAGGACGCTCACCTATTCAGTGTTGCTGTGTTTTTGCATGAATAAAAAATTCATATCATCAAATGCAGTTCTAGCACTTCCTCTCTAATCCTCATCAAGTCCCCCCCACTGCTGGACCCCCCCCCTCCTCCTCCTCCTCCTCCTCCTCTGAGAGCACCAATCAGGGCCCTTAGGTGGAGGCATTTTATATTTAATGACCCTATCATCCTTAAACTTTTGAGGATACAATCAGCAGGGGCACAGGCTCCCTCCCCTTCCATGGAAGAACCGGCAGCCCATCACCCTATTTCCAGGTCCAGGCTCGTCATTGAGCTGATTATTTTTTAATGGTCTATTGCTAACAATTTCAAAGTTATAACATTATTATCTGTTTGGGGGGGCAGAGAGATTTCGGACTCGTTTGATGGAAATTCAGCACTCCAATCTGAAAAAGGTCTTCCCCATCCGCCAAAGAGACAGAGACTCACTGAGCCTCATCGTTGGCAAGTCTTGGCGATATCCCTGCCCAACCTAACGTACGTTCTTTGTACTAATAAATGCTAGGTTCACATGAGGACGTTTGGTATGACACCTGCCCAGAGCACAATTTTCCCTTGCCTGCAAAAAGCGCACCAAGACCCTTACCCAAAAAATTTCGTTTTTGACAACTTCAAGGACACATGCAGGCAAGACTCGCTTGGTCAACTCTATTGACACAAATCTCCAATATTTAAACAACCAATCTGTCAGGGGGCAGCGCGAGAAAATACTTGAGGGTGCAAGTGCAATAAAGCACAATGTGCTTGCAATATTTGAAAAAATCCCGTTCAAGCTTTTAGACTCTTTTCAAGTGCTATGCTCTGAAGTGACTGTTGTCATGAACCCACCGAAGACGCAGCACCAAGTGCAGTGTACTCTCCTTCTGGATGTTGTAATCTGCCAGTGTTCGGCCATCCTCCAGCTGCTTGCCGGCAAAAATGAGGCGCTGCTGGTCAGGGGGAATACCTATACAGCACAGAAGTAGCGATTGATTGGCATGCGTCACCCAAGCTCCGATGTATCCCATGCACTTGGGCAATCCACCAGACCATTTGCCTGAGATAGAACATGCATGCGCTGCATCAATTTACAAAGGCTTATGCTTTATTGAAGGCATATTCATGACACACAGATTCATGAACTGCGCAGGTGGCATAATGGTGTACGAAGACATACAACAGGTATGCTTAGCAGAGATACACTTCAAACAACTCACCTTCCTTGTCTTGGATTTTGGACTTCACATTGTCAATTGTGTCACTACTCTCCACTTCGAGCGTTATTGTCTTCCCTGTCAATGTTTTTACAAAGATCTGCAGCAAGCACAGGCAGGACAGGTCAGTGATAACAAACGCAAGCTGCGGTCTGGCAAAGGGTGGTACACAGGAGCAGCCAAGTTTGAATATGCGGCCCGCCTGCATAGCAGGGGGATCTTTCAGGCACTTGCAAAGTGATAGCGTTGAGGAACTGGGCCTCAAGTGGCCCCTGGGATACTGATGTCTGCCAGCCAAGCATATGCCTAGGCCATCACGCAATCTCAACATCTCAATAGCTAATGGCCAAACGATTTTCCTTGCAGTCTGTGTGCATGCACTGTGCATCGTGCACCTGGCAGTACTGAGTACATGAACTTCTTGCCCCAGGACATGGCACGTGCTTTGAGTCTGCCTGACAGTGAGTGTGAATGGGAGGTACAGCTCCACAACACGTGCAGCCATGGGTGATGGCGCTTGGCAGACAGTCACTCAAGCTCACCTGCATGTTTGAGCGCGTGAGCAACTCAAATGCGGGCAATGATTTCAAATATAACTTTGGATGTGTAACGTGAAATTGTATTGATGTTATGATGGAGCACGATCAAAATCTCGATCATGAAACCGAGGACCGTTTGCATCACCCCCCTCGCTACAGAACAGGCTTTCAATGGACAAGTGGCATCTTGGCAGGAAGTGTGGCGCTGTTCATTTTGGCAGGTGGCCTTATGCACGCGCTCGCA
>LKMJ01002933.1_pt1 | contig 15797 bp, 15 predicted proteins | sample 643391 | NCBI WGS metagenome assembly LKMJ01 (sample SAMN04112250, study PRJNA286221) | soda lake metagenome | biome: soda lake; feature: Kulunda Steppe; material: water; isolation source: sample PL-Br10 brine of Picturesque Lake | place: Russia: Kulunda steppe | collected 2010-07
ACTGTTTCAGTAGCCGCTGCATTCAAAAACTCGTCGACCGAATCAACGTCTTGCAGGGTTGCGGTTGTGCTGGACACACTTTCCGCACCCTGCTGCTTCGTACGTGACGCTTTCTATGACACGCTCCTCTGAAATCAACAATGTGCTACACAAGAGCGAGCCGGATTGTCCCGTGGGGTGTTCAATCGATTGATGCCGACGACCACGTAGCTGCCGATACGATTCTCTGGGGGTCCTCGACGAGTTCCTCGTCCAAACGGATGAAGGAGTCGATGCAGAACCGGTTCTCCCAACGGGTCCAGAACGGTTCCAAGAATACGGTCTCCCGCTTTTGACCCGTCAACGCCGGTACTATCTGTACAATGAATGGTTCGCCTATCGGCGGAACTGTGTGACAATTCTCACTACCCCGTACCGGCGGGAACCGGCCACGACACACGTTCGGCCGTCTCAATCGTACTCTTCGATCTCGGCGACCTGCATCCGGGTGTCGTCGATCGACCCGTACACCGTCCCGTCAGTCCGTTCGAACTCGATTCCCTCGGCGGTCACGCTCTCGTTTTCGGCCGGAATCTCGACGTCCGTCGTCGAGCCACCCGGCTCCTCGAGTTCCAGGAGGAACTCGCCGTCGGCGGGGACGACGCTCACGTTGTGCGAGTCGATCCGGAGGTCGGCCCGTGATGGATCGGAGACGTACGCGAGCCCGCGATCCTCCGTGTCGGGACCGGAGAGCCAGACCTGGTAGGCCGTCTCGTTGCCAACGGGGGTCCACCCCTCACGCTCGGCGACGACCGTCTCGCGCCAGCCGGGGCCCCCGACGACGACCTCGACGTCCCCGGAGAACGCCAGCCGGTTCGCGGAGACGGCCTGCTGCCAGATCTGGCGTTCGGGACTCGAGACGATCACCCCGCTCGCGGTCACCGTCCCCTGTTCGCCGAACGCCGAGACGTTCACCACCGAGACCATCCGGTTTTCGACCCCCTCGTCGTAGCTCACCGTGTAGTCGCCGACGACGACCGACCGTTCCGGATCGAGCGCGCCGTCGTCCTCCACGACGAAGACGTTCAGCGGGACGGCAGGACCGGCCACGAGTGCGAGCACGAGCAGGACCGACACGAACGCCGCGCCGCGTCGACTTCGCCAGGAGAACCGGTCCGGTGCCGGCTCGCCGCCGTCCGGGTCCGACCGACGGGACGTGTCTGCCCCGTCCGTCCCGGCGTCCCCGACCCACTCGAACTCCGTCGCCGACTCCTCGGCGTTCGCGTCGGTCCCGGCGGAGGCTGGAGAGTCGGCGACGGTTCCGGCGGAGGCTGGGCTTTCCGTCTCGGTCCCGGCGGAGCCGGAGGGAGCCGCCCCGGCCGTGTCGGGTAATTCTCCGCCGCCGAGCCGGCGAGGGAGCCGCTGTCGGACCCCCTCCGGGAGGAGCGGCCGGTCGGAGGCCGTGACCGCGAGCGTGACGACGACCGCGAGCGTCAGAACGATCGCCACTCCCGGCCCGCGAAAGAGCACGTACGTGCCCTCCCCCCGGAACCAGTAGATCGCCCACAGTGACTTCGAGAAGGCGTAGATCACCACCGCGATCCACAGGCGGAACGGATCGGGACGGTAGCCCCGGCGGTGGAACACCGCCGCCGCGAGGAGGAATCCGACGAGAAATCCGAGCGCGTGACCCTGAATCGCCGTCGTCGCCCACCCCGGCGGCGACGGGGGTCTGGGCCGGGCGACGTACTCGAGGATCGGCGTCCGGAGCGCGTTGTAGAGGGTGATGGCGACGCTCTGGAGACCGACGGTGGCGACGAGCGTCACGATCGGGTACCGGACGATCGCGAAGCCGGCGAACGCGAAGACGACCCCCGAGAAGCCGATCACCGGCCCGAGCGCGAACAGGCTCGTCGCCAGCCCGACGCCGACGACCGCGAGCGGGAAGACGACGAACGCCCGGACCCGTGGACGGTCGAGCCACCGCCGGGAGCCGCCACGCTCTCTTGGGTAATGTCCCCAGGCGTACTCGGCGATCGGCGCGGCGATCACGGTTCCGACGAGGTTGCCGATCAGGTGACCCGAACTCGCGTGGGAAAAGGCCGCGGTCGCCATCCCGAGCGGGTAGAGATACGACCACGCCCGGTAGGGGACCACGACGGGGTCGCGAAACGCCGAGATCCCGTCCTGGACGAACAGGTACACCGAGAGCACGAACGCGACCGTCACGAGCGTTCCCCACGGAACGCCGAGGTAGAGCCGCTCCTGGAGGACGTCCCGCCATCGACGCGGCGAGCCGTCGAGCCGTCTGACGATCGCGATCGACAGCGCGACCGCGAGGACGACGACGAGGATCAGGGCCCCCTCGAGTGGCTCCATCGTCCGGGTGTAGGAGTCCGGCGGTAAATCAGTGTCGCGTCCGTGATGGTTCCGAAACCGATCCGATCGACCCCTCCCGGCAGATCGGTCGACACCTCCGAGGCCGAATCAACGGTCGGCGGCCGTCGCGCCCTCGACGAGCCGACGGCGGTTCGACGACTTCGACGAGCCGACGGCGGTTTGGCGTCAGTCCCCGACGAGCTCCCGGGCGCTGTGACGCCAGGTGCGGACGTGGATCACGTCGAGGTCGAGCAGCGTCGCGACCAGCCCGGCGTCGACGGTCGCGAGCCGCTCGGCCGAGTGGATCCCCGCCTCCGCGAGCCGGTCGGCGTCCGCCGGACCGACCCCCGTGACGTCGGTCACCGGCGTCGGACGGGGCCAGGGACGGTTCCCGTCGGCGGAGTCTCCCTCCAGGGAGTCGGCCCCGTCGGCGTGGTCCGGAGTGTCGGCTCCGGCGACGTGGTCGAGGCTCTGCCAGTCGCCGTCAGCGCTGGCGGCGACCCACTCGCGTTCGGCCGGGCCGAGCCCGCTCACCGCTCGCGATCGGGCCGCGAGATCGCCGTCCGGACGGAACGTCCAGGGCAGGGAGAGCCGCCGCCGGAGGCCGTCGGCGATCTCCTCCTCGAGGCCGGCCTCGCGGAGCTGGCGGAACGACCGCTCCCGGCGACGGACGGCCTCGGGGTCGACGCCTGTGGCGACGAGCGCCTCGCGCTCGTCCGGGCGGAGCGTCGACCTGCCCTCGTCGCGGCCGTCGTCGGACGTCCCCGATCGGTCGGCGATCGGCTCCTCGTTCACGGTCGCCTCTCAGATCACGCCGGCGGGGCTTGAACGTTGTCCCCGCGAACGCCAGCGCTTTGGCCGTCCCGACGAAAGGGACGGACGATGACGGAGATGGTCGACGTCCAGCCGACGACGATCGGCGTCGGGACCGTGATCGCCCTCGTAATCCTGATCTACGGCACCCTGTTCGGGGGGACGATCCTGGGGCTGGAACCGGTTGCGGCGGCGCTCTGGGTGCTCGCGGCGACGTTTCTCGCCGTCGCCCTCCTCCACGGCGCGTACGGCCGGCGGGATCTCGCGGTCGCGTTCGCCGGTGCGGGGGTCGCCCTGGCGACGGTGTTGCGGGCGGGGACCGGCGCGAGGGTCGCTCTCGGACTGGTCGGGCTGGTCGTCGCCGGCTCGTACGTCGCGATGGCGATGGTTCGGGCGCGCCGGAGGGCACGGCCGTCGGCATCGGCCGACGGACCGGGCTGACGCCCCTCGCCGGACGGCTCACCGCGGGAGGTCCTCGGGGGGTCGTCGGTCGGACTACTGCGAGAGGGCCTCGGGCGGTCCGCCGGGGAGCCGACCGCGGTCGTGTGGGGCCTCGAGGTCGAGATCCGGACCGCGGGCGATGATCCGGCTGGGGGTCACGTCCGGATGGGTCGTGTAGTAGTGTTCTTTGATCTGATCCATCCGTACCGTCTCGGCGACGCCCGGCAGCGAGTACAGCTCCCGCAGGTACGGCCAGAGGTTCTCGTACTCGCGGATGTACTGGACGTTACACATGAAGTGTGTGTGGTAGACGTTGTCGAACCTGATCAGGGTGGTGAACATCGCGACGTCGGCCTCGGTGAGCCGATCGCCGGCGAGATAGCGCCGGTCGGCGAGCACCTCGTCCCAGCGATCGAGGGCGGCAAAGAGCTCGTCGATAGCCTCGTCGTACGGCCCCTGCTCGGTCGCGAAACCGGCCCGGTAGACGCCGTTGTTGACCGGTTCGTAGATCTCCTCGATGATCCGGTCGACCTCCTCGCGGTACCCCTCCGGATAGAGGTCGACCTCCCGGTCGGCGACCGCGTCGAACTCGGTGTCGAGGTCGCGCATGATCTCCCGTGATTCGTTGTTGACGATGGTGTCCTCCTCTGTGTCCCAGAGAACGGGGACGGTGACCCGGCAGGTCGCCTCCGGATCGGCCCGGACGTACAGCTCCCGCAGGTAGTCGACGCCGTGGAGCCGGTCGGGCGTACAGCCCCCCCTCTCGGGAGTGAACTGCCAGCCGTCCTCGTCGCGGTAGGGGTCGACGACCGAGACGCCGATCGCGTCCTCGAGCCCCAGGAGCGTGCGGACGAGCAGCGTCCGGTGGGCCCACGGGCAGGCGTAGGAGACGTAGAGGTGATACCGACCGGCCTCGGGACGAAACCGGGCGCCGGGTTCGTCGCGTATCCGATCTCGGAACGTCGTCTCCTGGCGTTCGAAGGCGCCGTCCTCCCCTGTAGCCCGGTATGCGTCCGTCCGCCACTCGCCGTCGACGAGGGTGTTCATGGGAACCCGTTGTGGCGTGACACGTAAATGATCTCGCTAACCCCGGCGTTACCGGTCCGCTTCCGGAGGGACGTCACCGACCTGCTCCCGGGTGATCGATCCCGGTCGGCTACGTACAGGGCAGCGAGGCGAAAGCCCACTGGCCCCGACGGCGGTTCGCGACCGCCCCTCCGACGGCGAGCCTGAATGTAGTCGGCACATACTGAAACCGGCCCGAACGGAAGGCTCGCCCGTTCGAGATGGTGTCACCAGACGCACTCCGGGCGGTGGTCGAGTTGCGCGACGGCGACTCCGAGGCGTTCGAGCCATCGATCGACCTCTCGGGACAGGTCAGCTACCCCGATCTCGAGGCCCACCTCGACGGCCGGGAGGACGATCCCGTCGCCGTCCTCGAGCGGCTGGCCGCCCGGGACGCACTCGACTCCCAGTTCGTCTCGAAAGCCTACGTCTGTCCGGACTGTGATACCGAGGGGATGCAGTACGTCACTGCCTGTCCGGCGTGTGAGTCGATCCACGTGATCCGGAAGGAGGCGGTCGTTCACCCGTCGTGTGGATCGATCCTCGACGTGGCTCCCGAGGACGTCGACGACGGCGTCCGCTGTCCGACCTGCGAGGAGACTATAGAGCGCAAGTGGCTCGACCGGCAGCGTCGACACCGCTGTCACGGCTGTGACAGCTGGATCGACGACCCCGAACACCGGCTGCGGTGTCGGCGCTGTGAGACGGTGTATCCGCCCGATGAGAGCCGCGAGCTGCCGCTGTACCGGTATCCGATGGCCGACGCCGGCGAGCGGTGGCTCGACCGACAGCTCGAGGCACGCCGCTCGCTCGCCGAGGCCCTCGAGTCGAGACGGTACGAGACCGAACTCGACGTGACCGTCTCCGGGAGCCGCGTCCACCTCCTCGCGGAGGATCCGTTGCTCGACGACCGACTCGTCGCCGACGTCCACGACCGGCCGGACGAGACCGACCTCCGTCGGCTCGTCGAGGCCGCGACGGCCGCCGACGCCCGGCCGATGGTGCTCTCGACGGAGGGCTCGTTCGACGAGGCCGCGATAGAGCTGATCGACCGCGAGGACGTCACCGTGCTGACGGCGACCGACGACGGACTCTCACGGACCTCGATGGACGTCGATCAACCGGCAGGGACCGACTCGTTGCTCGACCGGGTGGTCTCCGCGATCGGCTCGCCCGAGCGGTGACGGTTACCGTCCAGTTCGACCCCCGCCGACGCCCGACCGGCCAGTGTTTGGCCCGTTGCCGGTCGACGCCCGACTGGCCAACGTTTAGGTCGACGCCGGCCGAACCCCGACCGTGGACCACGAGCTACTCGGCTGGCCGCCCGACGGACCGAAGCTCCGGCTCGATCACGAGCGGTTCGGCTACGCCGGCAAGTTCGTGATGACGACCACCGGGAAGGCCGTGAGCCGCGACGGCGGGGAGATCGTCGCGGCCGTCGCCTTCGACGAGGACCGGACGGAGCCGTCGACGCTCCGGCTGCGGTACGTCACCGTCGCCCGCGACCGCCACGGGGAGGGGATCGCGCCGTCGCTGGTCTCGTTCGTCCGCGAGCGGGCCGGCGAGCGGGGCTACGACCGGCTCGCGATCGCCGTCAACAACCCGTACGCATACGAGGCGCTCTCGAGAGCCGGCTTCGCGTACACGGGCGAGACGACCGGCCTGGCCGAACTCGTCCTCGAGCGACCCGTCGAAGGCTGGTCGCCAGACCGCGACGTCGAGGGAGGGTCGTCCGACGACGACACCGGCGAGAGGACGGACGACGCCGGGGCGGTAGACGAAGATCGCTACCGGGCCGGGCTCCGGGCGTTTCGCGACCGGGAGCTCACCGACGAGGAGGCCGCGTTCGTTCGGCGGCGTCTCGAGCGTGGCCGACCCGGGCCGCCCGACTGATCAACCCTCGGTCCACTTGATCGAACAGCCACGGGAGGGGAGCCACTCGAGGTCGACGGGGTCGCCGGCGAGGACGGCGTCGATCGCCTCCCGGATCGGGAACTCGGTCGGCTCGTCGTCGGGGTTCGGGGCGTCGTCGAGCCGGCCGTGGTAGACCAGCTCGAACCCGTCCTCGCGGTTCGCAAAGAGAAACGGATCGGGGGTACACTCCGCGCCGTAGGCGGCGGCGACCTCCTGGGACTCGTCCCGGAGGTAGGCGTCGTAGGCGATCGTGCCGTCGGCGACGTACTCGCGCATCTTCTCGAGGGAGTCTTCGGGATACTCCTCGGCGTCGTTCGGGTTGATCCCGACGACCGAGACGTCCTCGTAGCTCGCGGCGAGGTCGTTCAGGAGGTCGAACTTCGCTTTCGCGTAGGGGCAGTGGTTGCAGGTGAAGACCACGAGCAACGCCGCGTCGTCGGCGAACGTCTCGAGGGAGTATCGCTCCCCGTCGACGCCCGGCAGGTCGAACGGTTCGGGGGCGTCTCCGGCCTCGAGCGTGGAGTCGGATTCCTGTAGGACCATAGGGGGGATACGTTCCGGTGCGGCCTAAATCTACGGGACGGCCCGGACGGGGCGTCCCGCCGCCCAGTACCAGTAGCCGACGACGGCGACGAGGACGACGAGCCCGCCGAGGAAAAAGAGCAGTCCGGGCGGGAGCGTCGTCACGGCGTCGGCCGCCTCGACCGGGCCGTCGGTCACCAGCGTGACGTTTTCGGGGTCCGCGTCGTAGACGTCGTCGGTCCTCGGCTCCTCGATCGGTTCGGTCTCCGGCGTGTCCTCTTCGATCAAAGCGTCCTCGTCGTCGGTCGGGGCGTCGTCGGTCTCGACGTCTTCTTCGGTCTCCGGGGGTTCGTCGTCGACGTCCTCCTCGTCGGTCGGGGGGTCGTCGTCGACGTCCTCTTCGTCGGTCGGGGGTTCGTCGTCGACGTCCTCCTCGTCCGGATCGTCGAAGATGCCCACGTCGTCGGCCTCCTCGTCGTCCGCGGTCGGGTCGTCCGGATCGTCCCCCGTCGGGTCGTCCGGACCGTCTGCCGCCGGATCGTCCGGGTCCTCCGCCGTCGGATCTTCCTCCGTCGGGGCGTCTTCGTCCGCGTCGTCGACGGCGAACGGCTCCTCGGCCGGGGACTCCCCGTCGGCCACCTCGACGCGTTCGGGGCCGAAAAACCGGTCGGCGAGCGCCTGGACGAGCAGGCTCCCGCCGGCCAGCGCCGCGACGCCGCCGAGGAATCGCGAGAGCGCCTCGCGGAGCCGGCCGGCTTTCGTCTCGTCCCCGGTGACGATCAGCGGGCCGTTGGCGGGCGCGTAGACGCTCATCTCGTTGCCCCGCGAGGAGTACCAGGTGTCGACGACCTCGACCAGCCCCGCCTCCTCCAGTTTCTCCAGGTGATAACGGACGTTCTGGATCGAGGAGTCGACCGCGTCGGCGACGTCACTCGGCGTGGCCGGCTCCTCGTTCAGGCGGGCGTAGATCCGTCGGGCGGTCGTCGAGGAGAGCGCCGCGAAGACGGCGTCGGCCTCCTCGTCCTCGAGTCCGACGACCCGCGGTGGACCCTCCTGGCTCGGGGTCTCCGAACGGAGGGGGAACAGACGGGCCATTGGGTTATCCACGGGTTGTTCGTCGAGACCTATACCCCTTTCCGTGGGTGAAACGTGCGTTTTAGCTTCGAAAATCGCCCGAGTGAAGCCCCCTCGGCTGATGTTGATCCGATCGGCCAAAATGAAAAATAAATCTCTTCGGAAACCGGTACCGAACAGTAAGAATTTAAAACGTCTGGCCGTGAGTGGATTCCATGAATCGGCTCGAACGCGTGGCGTGGCCTCTCGCCGCGCTCGTACTGGTCGCGTTGACGATTCCGTGGTTCCTCTGGGGATCGACGACGGTCGTCGCCGGCTTCCCGATCTGGCTGTGGTGGCACGTCGGCTGGATGCTACTCGCCTCACTCGTCTTCTGGCTGTTCGCGACCCGCGCCTGGGGGCTCGGGATCGAGCCCTCCGGGCGGGCCGCCGGCTGGGGTGATCGGCCGTGACCCTCGCCGTCCAGCTCGGGATCATCGTCGGCTACCTCCTGGTCGCGCTGGCTGTCGGGCTGGTCGCCTACCGGCTGAGCGAGCGTACGGCGGAGGACTTCTACCTCGCGAGCCGGACGTTCGGCACGGTCGTTCTCCTGTTTACGACGTTCGCGACGTTGCTGTCGGCCTTTACGTTCTTCGCCGGCCCGAACGTCGCCTACCAGGCCGGTCCGGAGTACATCCTCGTGATGGGCCTGATGGACGGGATCATCTTCGCGATCCTCTGGTACGTCGTCGGCTACAAACAGTGGCTGCTCGGCCGCCAGCACGGCTACGTCACCCTGGGGGAGATGCTCGGGGACCGCTTTGGCTCCCGACGGCTCCGCGGGCTCGTCGCCGCCATCGGCCTCCTCTGGCTGTTCCCGTACGTGATGCTCCAGCAGGCGGGTGCCGGCACCGCCCTCGCGGCGCTGACCGACGGGGCGGTCCCGTACGCCGCGGGCGCCGGATTGATCACCCTGTTTATGATCCTCTACGTCGTCGTCGCCGGGATGCGCGGCATCGCCTGGACGGACACCCTCCAGGGGGCGTTCATGCTCGTGATGACGTGGCTGTCCTTTCTCTGGGTCGTCGTCGTCCTCGGCGGGCCGGGTGCCGCCACCGGAACGCTCGCCGCCTCCGACGTCGGGACGGAGTTTCTCGGCCTCGGCAGCGACTTCTACTCGCCACAGTGGATGCTCTCGACGGCGATCGTCATCGGCTTCGGCGTCGCGATGTTCCCGCAGGTCAACCAGCGGTTCTTCGTCGCGGGCTCCGAACGCGTGCTCAAACGCTCCTTTGCGCTCTGGCCGATCCTCTGTGTGCTCCTTTTCGTCCCCGCGTTCGTCCTCGGCTCGTGGGCCCGCGGACTCGGCCTCGAGATGGGGGCCGACGGCAACATCCTCCCGGTGATCCTCGCGGAGTACACGCCCGTCTGGTTCGCCGCGCTCGTGATCGCCGGCGCGATGGCCGCGATGATGTCCTCCTCGGACTCGATGTTGCTCTCGGGCTCGTCGTACTTTACCCGGGACCTCTACCGGCCGTTCGTCGACGACGGGCTGAGCGAGCGACGGGAGGACACCATCGCCCGGCTCGTCGTCGTCGCCTTCGCGCTCTCGACGTTCGTCGCGAGCCTCTATAACCCCGCCACGCTGTTCGAGCTCGGCGAGGCCGCCTTCTCCGGGTTCGCCCAGCTCGCACTGCCCGTCATCGTCGCGCTCTACTGGCGGAAGACGACCCGTCGGGGAATCACCGCCGGCATCGTCGGCAGCCAGGCCTTTTACCTCTCGAGTCTCTTTACCGCGACGGTGCCGTCGACGTACGCCGGCTGGACGGCGGGTATCGTCGGTATGTTGCTCGGATTCGTGCTCACCGTCGGCGTCTCCGCGCTGACCGCCCCCGACGCCGACGAGCGTCGGGCGATCTACTTCGAGGGAATGCGTGCGGACTGAGTCGAGCTGTCGGTCGTATTCCTATCGGCCACCAGATCACTCCGTCGACGTCTCCCTGTCGACGCCGGGAAGGTGTATCTACTCCGATGTCAATCACGGGTCCGTTACAGTCCCGAACCTGTTTATGTTTCGATAGGTTTACGGATTCCAACCGAGTACCGTCGGTACATGTACTCCGGCTCCCGGGAGTGGCTCCACCTCGGCGAGGACGAGTCGGTCGTCTTCGAGAGCCGGCCACACCCGGTCGCGATGGGATGGGGGCTGCCCGCGGGCCTCCTCGGGGGGCTCGGCGGGCTCGTCCTCGCGGGGTGGGCGACCGCGGAGGGGTGGACCCTCGCGCTGACGATCCTCGGCTTGCTCGCGGCGCTTGTCGGGTTCACCGTCGTCGGCGTCCGCTACCTGCTGTGGACGAACACCCGCTACGTGATCACGACCGCCGAGCTCTACGAGAAACGCGGGGTGTTCAGCCGCGACGTCACCCAGTTTCGCCTCGACCGCATCCAGAACACGAGCCTCCGGCAGTCGGCGGTCGGCCGGCTGCTCGGCTACGGCGAGCTGACGGTGTACACCGCCGGCTCCGGCGACCCGGAGCTGACCTTCGAACGGCTCGCCCGGCCCGCCCGGGCGAGTGCCGTCCTCTCCGAACAGCTCGGTGGCGACCGCGCCCCGGCCGACGAGCGCTGAAGGAAACGCCTTTGTCCGGTCGACCCCCGTCTCCGTCCGATGGAAGTCGCCGAGGTCCTGCCCGAGTTCGCTGAGGCGTTCCCGTTCGAGGAGTTCAACCGGATGCAACGGGAGGCTCTCCCCGTCCTGCTCGACTCCGAGGAGAACGTCGTCGCGAGCGCGCCGACCGCCTCGGGGAAGACCGCGCTCGCGGAGCTGGCGATCTGTGAGAGCCTCGCTGCGGGAGGAACCGCGCTCTTTGTCGCCCCGCTGCGGGCGCTGACCAACGAGAAGGAAGCCGACTGGGATCGATTCGAGGCGCTCGGCTACTCGGTGTACGTCGTCACCGGTGAACGCGAGCTGAACCCCCGTCGGGCCCGGCGTGCTGACATCCTCGTGATGACCCCAGAGAAGCTCGACTCCGCCACTCGGAAACACGACTCCAGACGGTACGGCTTCGTCACCGACGTCGACGTCTGTGTGATCGACGAGGTCCACCTGCTCGACGCCGACCGCCGCGGCTCGGTTCTCGAGGTGACGGTCTCCCGGCTGCGACGGCTCTGTGAGCCCCGCATCGTCGCGCTCTCGGCGACGATGCCCAACGTCGACGACGTGGCGGCCTGGCTCGACGCCCCGCCGGAGACGACCCTCGAGTTCGGCGAGGAGTACCGCCCCGTCGAGCTCAACGCCGGGGTGCGGACCTACACCCACGGCGAGAACTCCTTTGCCGACAAGTACCGCCGGCTGTACCGCGCGCTCGACCTCGCCGAGCCCCACCTCCGGGAGGACGGCCAGGCGCTCGTGTTCGTCTCCTCGCGGGGAGACACCGTCCGGGCCGCCGAGAAGGCAAGAGACGAGCTCGCGGAACGGGACCTCCGGATCGGCCCACGAGGGGACTACGAGTTCCACGCGGAGACCAAAGACCTCCTCGAGAACGAGACCCTCAGAAACTCCGTGCTCGACGGCGTCGCCTTCCACCACGCGGGGCTCTCGAAGTCGGACAAGGACCTGATCGAGCAGTGGTTCAAGGAGGGGACGGTCGAGTTGCTGTTCTCGACGTCGACGCTCGCCTGGGGGGTGAACCTGCCCGCACGCTGTGTGATCATCCGCGATACGAAACTCCACGACCCACTCGAGGGCGAGGTCGACATGAGCCCGCTCGACGTCCTCCAGATGCTCGGACGGGCGGGCCGGCCGGGGTACGACGACGTCGGCTACGGCTGGGTGATCTGTGACGGGGCGGACGCGGAGAAGTACCGCCGGCTGCTCGTCGAGGGCAAGGAGATCGAATCGCGGCTGGCCGAGAGCCTCGACGCCCACCTCAACGCCGAGATCGCGATGGGGACGATCGCGGACCTAGAGGACGTCATGGAGTGGCTCGAGACCACCTTCTACTACGTTCGTGGCCAGTCGAAACCCGAGGAGTACGATTTCCCGAACCTCCGTCGGCGCGTTCGTGACTGCGTCGAGCGGCTGGTCGAGGAGGGGTTCGTCGAGACCGGGCCGGAGCTGTCGATCGAGGCGACCCCCCTCGGAAACCTCGCCTCGCGGTACTACCTCAGACTCGAGACCGCCGTCGGCTTCGGGGCCGTTTGCGAGCGCGAGGAACTCTCCGCGGACGACCTACTCCGGGCGGTCGCCACCGCCGCCGAGTTCGACTCCGTCTCCGCGAGACAGGCCGAGCGCGAGGCGATCGGGTCGGCGCTCGCCGGCACGGCACTCGGCGACGCCGACGAGCTCGACGCCGGCAGCCGGAAGGTGCTCGCGATCCTGTGGCTCTACGCCGAAGGGCGCTCCCTCGGGGAGCTCGGTAGCGACGCCTGGGTGATCAGACAGAACGCGTTGCGGCTGCTGTCGGCGCTACGGGCGTTCCTCGAACGGTTCCACGGCCCGGCCGCGGCGAACCTCGCGCGCCGGCTCGAGGCCCGGATCGAGAACGGCGTCGGCGAGGGGGCCGTCGGCCTGACGGCGATCGACGGCGTCGGCTCCGGCCGGGCGAGCAAGCTCGACGCGGAGGGGCTCTCGACGCCCGGCGCCGTCGTCGAGGCGGGGATCGACGGCCTCGTCGCCGCCGGCCTCTCGGAGGGGGTCGCCGAACGCGTCCACGAGGCGGCGACCGCCCTGCCGGCCCCCGAGCTCGACTGGGGGTCGTTCCCCGATAGCGTTGCCGCGGGGGAACGTGACCTCCGCGAGGTGACGGTTCGAAACTCCGGTGGCTCCGGCGCCGCCGCGATCCGGGTCACCGTCAACGGGGTCGAGATGACCGAGACGGAGACGTACCTCCGTGGCACCGAGACCGTCCCGGTCGTCCTCTTCGGGGCCGACGAGGACACCCTCGAGTACGCCGTGAGCGTGACTTTCCCCGAGCTCCCGCTCGTCCCGCTCGTCGAACGACGGACCGTCGAGGTCGTCTGAGCCACTCCGCGGGCGGTCTCTCCGGGGGAGCGAGTCGAGAGAGCCGGGCTAGGGGAGTCGAACCGGGAAGCCAACAGTCAAGTGAACGCGCGAGGAGCCCGAGGTATGCGAGCCGTACGCTACCACGAGGGGGGCGGCCCGTCCGTCCTCCAGCTCGAGGAGGTCGATCGTCCGACCGCCGGCGCCGGCGAAGTGCTCGTCGACGTCCGTGCCGCGAGCGCCAACCCGGTCGACGCGAAACGGCGGGCCGCCGGCGGCGGGCCGCTGCCGAAGACGAGTGGATCCGACTTCGCGGGCGTCGTCGAGGCGGTCGGTCCCGACGTCTCGGCGTTCGCCCCCGGGGACCGGGTCTGTGGGACCGGCCTCCACACCTCCCGGTTCGAGGGGGGCTCGTTCGCCGACGCCGTCGTGGCGCCGACGGACGTCCTCACGCCGCTCCCGGATGGCGTCGGCTTCGAGGAGGGCGCCGCGGTCGCGCTCGTCGGCGTCACCGCCTGGCTCGGCCTGCTCGAGTACGGCGGGCTGGCGCCGACCGACCGCTGTCTCGTCCACGGCGGCACCGGCGGCGTCGGCCACGTGGCGGTCCAGCTCGCCGCGGCCGTCGGTGCCCACACCGTCACGACGGCGAGCCCGGATCGGACGCGGACGGCCGAGGCGTTCGGGGCCGACGCCGCCGTCGACTACGCCCGCGGGGACCTCCTCGAGACGGTACGGAGCCGCGCGACCGACGGCTACGACGTGATCTTCGACCACCGGGCCGGGGAGTACTTCACGTTCGACCTGGAGGCCGCGGCCTTCGACGGCACCGTCGTCCTCTATGGCGGCCTCGACGGCGAGGTCGAGCTCGCACACGCCGCCCTCTCGAAGGGGCTCACCGTCGAGGTGATGAGCATGTCGAACCTCGCGACGGCACCGGACTTCCCGACGATCGCCGGCGTGCTGAGACGGGTGCTCGAGCTGGTCGACGACGGAACGATCGCCCCCGAGATCGCCCGCCGGTACGAGCTGGCGGAGGCGAGCGAGGCCCACCGGGCGGTCATGGAAGACAGCTTCGTCGGGAAGCTACTGGTCGTCCCCTGACCGGTCGACCGGTAGCCGGCGGCCGTAGCCGGGGTCGCCCCGAACCTCGCCGTCGGCGTAGACGACCTCCCCGCGGACGACCGTCGCCGTCGCCTTGCCGGTGAACGTCTCGCCCTCGAACGGCGTCACCGGGTGTTTCGAGTGGAGATCCGACGCGTCGAGGGTCCACTCGTGGTCCGGATCGACGATCGTGAAGTCGGCGTCGGTGCCGACCTGCAACGAGCCTTTCCGGGGGTACAGCCCCCAGATCCGCGCCGGCTCGGAGGAGTGACGCCGCACCCACTCCTCGAGGCGTAGCCGCCCGTCGGCGACGAAGGTGAGCATGACCGGCACCTCGGTCTCGAGCCCGACGAAGCCGGCCGCGGCCTCCCAGGTGTCCCCGAACGGGTCCGCGGCGCCTTTCTCCTCTGGAGTGTGGGGGGCGTGATCGGTGGCGATCGAGTCGATCGCCCCGCCGTCGATGCCGACCTCCCAGAGCGTTTCGTGCTGCTCTGCGTCTCGGATCGGCGGCTGGATCCGGGCGACGTTGCCCTTCCGTTCGAGCACCTCCTCGGTGAACCAGAGGTAGTGCGGGCAGCTCTCGGCGGTGACGTCGACGCCGCGGTCTTTCCCGCGGGCGACGGCCGCCGCGGCCGACCCCGAGGAGACGTGGTACATGTGAATCGACGCGCCGGTCTCCTCGGCGAAGGTCGTCATCCGCTCGACGGCCTCGCGTTCGGCGATCACCGGCCGGGAGTGGGCGTGGTCGATCGGCCGGTTCCGCCCTGCCGTTTTGAACCGGCGGGTGTAGTGGTCGATTATCTCGCCGTTTTCCTCGTGAAAGCCGAGCCGTTTTCCGGTCTCGCGGACGGCCTCCAGCGCTTCCAGGATCTCGCCGTCGGTCGGCGCCGGCACGTCGCCGACGGTCGAACCGAGGAAGATCTTGAAGCCGACCGCGCCGGCGTCGGCGAGCGCGGGGATCTCCCCGAGGTTCTCGGAAGTGATCACGACGAAGCTCCCGAAGTCGACGTGTGCCGACCGGTCGCCGCGTTCGAGTTTCAGCTCCAGGCGGTCGGGCCGGTCGACGATCGGATCGGTGTTCGGCATCCCGACGACGGAGGTGACACCGCCCGCGGCGGCCGCCCGCGTGGCGCTCTCCCAGTCTTCTTTGTACTCGAGACCCGGCTCGCGGTTGTGAATGTGGGCGTCGACGATGCCGGGAACCAGGAGCTTCCCGTCGGCGTCGAAGCGCCGATCGGCCGCCGGGAGCCGGTCGGGCCGGCCGACGGCGACGATCGTGCCGTCCTCGACGGCGACTCCCGCGTCGGGGACCCGACCGGTCTCGGTCACGACGGTGCAGTTGTGGACGACGAGGTCGACGGCCATCGATCGGGCCTGCGCGCCCCGGAACCAAAAGTCCCCCAGTCTCCCACCAGCCAGCCCGTCTTCCACCGACGCGAGACGGGGTCTTGAAGCAGCCACCCGTGCAGGCGAACCGTCTGGTATCCCGGGTGGCTCCCGTCGTCCGTGGTGTCTCTCTCGCCGGCCG
>LKMJ01002934.1_pt1 | contig 15789 bp, 16 predicted proteins | sample 643391 | NCBI WGS metagenome assembly LKMJ01 (sample SAMN04112250, study PRJNA286221) | soda lake metagenome | biome: soda lake; feature: Kulunda Steppe; material: water; isolation source: sample PL-Br10 brine of Picturesque Lake | place: Russia: Kulunda steppe | collected 2010-07
AGATGAATGCAGCCAGGCCCTCCAGGCCAGAGGCGCTGCTGGCAGGAGCAGCTGGGGCAGAGTAGCTGGCAGCAGGGGCAGAGGCAGGGGCTGGGCGGGATGGCTCAGGGGTGGATGACCGGCTGGGGGTGCGGGCCTGCAGACAGGGCAGCCATACAGGAACATCTCCACGCTAAAATAAGGTAGAAGAGGACAGGGGCTCCTGTTAGGCTTGCACACAGGCCCAGTAGTGAGTACAGAACTGTGTGTACGCCTGATCCGTGCTGATGAGTGCGCACTTCTGCTGTTTTCTCAGTAATACGGGTGGCTCTCAACCAGGCAAGTTGTATAAACAGTTATGAAAACTGAGACAACAAACCTGCAGGCGGAGGGCATTGGCAATGCCAGCAGCGTCCATCCTCTGTCCGTTCATGAAAAAGCTGTTGCCGCTGGTGGTGATGCCCTTGCGGCGCAGCTCAGGCAGAGCGTCAGCAGCGCTCTTGCCCATGCCCATGTAGTTGGCGGAGATCCAGGCGGCCAGGCCCTCCAGGCCAGAGGCGCTGTTGGCGGGAGCAGCTGGGGCGGAGTAGCTGGCTGCAGGGGTGGAAAAGCTAGGGGTGGGAGCTGCAGAGCGGCCATTGTGTGAAGAACCTCCCATCTGCGCGTTGAAATGAAGGCAAGGCATGGCGTCTTGTATGCAAGTGTCTAGGGGTGTAAGCCTGCTGGGCAGCAGAGAGCTTTGAATTCGCTCATGCCGTCAAATACAATGTGTGTAGTTTGGCGGTTGTGAAGATGGCCTCCGGTGACTCAGCTGCATGTGCTTGAGTCTTCCGTGAGCGCACACCAGCGACCTTGCTCAAGAGCGATGGAGGCACTTCAGGGGCAGGGGCATTGTGCGGCCGTGCCACTGAACAAATCTCCCAAGCTTATTGCTGTCTTAGCTTCACCCATCAAATGTTAGGAGGTATTAGCATGTCATCGGGTGTTGTCGCTCACCTCCTCTTGCAGAGACCGGATGACCTCTGATGCATACACTTGGATGCTCTCCCCAGGGACGCGGAACAAACGTTTCCTGTTCTTCACATAGCTGCACTCGATGCCGCGATTCTTCAGTGCCCTCAGCACATCCTCTTCAGATGACCCAAAGCCCTTGCACTCGGCAGCAACCCTGGCTGCAAGCCATCGCATGGCATCCTCCTTCGTCTGTGTCTGTATCGCCTGCATGCATCACACACCGCAGTACTTCAAGCTGCTGATGCACACTGTGAGCACCAGGGCCCTCATGCCCGCCTCTCCTTGCATGTCTGCAAATCTCCATATGTGTCTCAGACTGATGAAGATGCTGTGTCAGCACTTGAGCGCCCATGTGGCAGCTGCCGCAGGCATACATCAAACCTCTAGGGCGCCAGTGCCAGGCAAACTCGGCCTATAGGCCAAGCAAACACAAGCCCTGCACGCTGTGTGCAACACACTTTGTAACACCCCCCCCCCCAGATGTCCTCACTTCTTTGCACAACCCTGTTTTTTCTAGCTCACCGGGCCTGCAGAGACAATCAGCCTGGACGCAAAATTCAAGCCAGTAGATGGCCTGGCCAATGGCGACAGGTGTAGACGCCGGACTGGGGGCGGGGTCGGGACCTTCGGCAGGCCCATCCGGCAAGACGCTCCTCCTCCTCCCTGGGGAGCATATGCACACACATACACACGCACGCACGCGAAGTTTAGGACGTCTAGAAAATGATACAATCGAAGCAGGAGGCCGAGCAATGTGCGGGGGGCGCCAGCACATCGGTTGCGGGCAGCTGCTGCATCACACGCACAGTTACTCTCGCGCCCATCACTGCTTTTATAAACGCTGGTCCCAGCACGCACCAGCGAGGGGAGGTTGAGGGCCATCTTCATTCTGCTAACTTGTTGCTGGCCTGTCGCCGCAAGCGTTGTGCCCTCCACTCCAGGATGAGATGGACCTGTTTCACGACTGTGGAATCGACCTTCTAAATAGAATGGAGTTATGAAAGTAGGGGTTGACGGTTATACTGCAACGGGGTCTATCGTGCAGTCCTGTTACACACTTGGGGATCACCCATGTAGTCCTTTAAACAAGACATTCCTACTGTATTTGTGTTGTGCAACGTGAAGATCACTTCCAGCAATCACGAGCGACCAAAGCCTTCGGTCAGGAAGCAGGCTTGTCTAATTTCTCGGGCCTGCCGTCTCTTTAGCTCCTGAGCTGTCCACCAGTGTTATGTTTCTATAAGCAAGCTTTTCAGCCTGCCCCAGCTCACACTCTTGTCTGTCCCATGTGGAAACCTGAGAGTGCCCCGCACTTTAAACTCTTGAGTCAACGGGTGTGTGCCTCTGGCTTCTGCCCGCTTCTTGGCCTCTTGCATTGTGATGTCAGCAGCACCTGCACGTGCTCGTGATCCAGGTTACTCGAGTGCATGCAGCAGTAACTTGCAATGCAAGCAGCTCCAGCTCTAGTGTATGAGGCAAATTGAGCCAACATGCGTGCCTCCAGGTCATCGCTGCCACTGCACGAAGCGAGATCAAGTGACAAGATTTGAGTACTTTCATCCGTAAGCTGAGAGCGGGTGAGCAGCGTAAGCACAACACGCACCATGAGCATGACCGCATTGCAGACGAGGAGCATCTGGCCCGGCCATCGGCCCCAGACTGCAGCCCCCACACGCGCTTCATCCCATGGCGTCTCTGGGTGCGCCCTCCCCCTTCCCCCCTCGTCTCCCTCCTCTGAGTTGTCAAGAAGCCGGTTTTGGGTGCGGTCGATCTCCAGTGGCTGGTGGGCTGCCAGCTGCTCTGCCACAGCCTCTGCTTGCTGCGGAGGGGTGTGCAGAGGAAGCCCAAACATCTCCCTGAGCTGTTAACAACCTTCAGGACCGCTCAAAGAATCTCTGTACCACGCAGTGTTTGCCCGCAGCAGTTTGCTGAAAGGCGCCCCATGCAAGATGCGTTTCTGCCGGATGCTGCACCCAACACACAGGGCATCAACGATCAGGCTATCCATGGCGGTCAAGCTGTGCAATGGAAGCGCGTTGGGGTAGGAAAGCCTCACCTTGATTTTCGCAGAAAGTTGACTCAGACGCCCGTTGGCAGTGGCCAGATCAGCAGACAGTTGTGACACCTGCAGGATAAAGACAGCGCAAGCAAGCGTTTGAACGTGAGCTTAAAACAGTGTCAGCATTGCACGTGCAGGAAAACCAGGCACAGACAAAAATACTGTGGGGTAGGCATGGTACGGCACGAGTCGGACGCAGCTCGTGCATGCCCATGCCTGCGCCCAACAGGCGGTGTGATGCCAGGTTTTCCTTACGACTCGCATTAAGCAGCTGTGAAGCATGAGCATACAAGGTATGCTAGTCGAGTGCACACGTGGGGCGGATGTCAGCCAGGCGTGACGCTGTTTGGTTTACGGCTGGGCTGGTTGTTGCCCACAGAGACCAAAACCAACAAGTCTGGCATTAGGTGGAAAAGTTATTCCCCCGTTTGGATGAGCTGCCCCATGCAGGGGAAGTGGAGGCCACCTTGAAGCGGTGCGGAACTGTTGGCGCAGCCGTAGTCAAATGCGCACCTGCATCTTTAGCTCTTCTGCGTCCTGGGCACGGTCGTACAGTTCCCTGTGGGCCATGAGCAAAGCACACCAGGTCTTCTGATGAGAGGCGGTCCATTCTGCACGGCGTCATCGTACCACAGTTGAGCCTTCAAACCCCTCCTCCAAAAGCGAGCACACCCCTCATCCAAAGTTCTGTCGAACACACTTTGACAGCCCAGCATCAGCCAGCCAGCCAACCCCAGATCCACCAACTGCCACCCACGTGATCATGGGCGACCAGCCAGCCAGCTGCCCAACCAACTGACTCTTTCCCGCTTCAATTGAAGTAGCCCTGTCCCACCGTGCACCAGTGCTGCCCCACAATGCATATATGTGCTATGTCCAGATCCAGCCCGGCTCCGCACAGCCCAGCATTTCTGCATTCCTAGCTCAAAAGCGGCATGGTTGGTGTGACGGCAGGTACAGGGCTGGGTACATGTCTATGCACCAGCCAGATGAGGGCCAAGCCTAGACTAGGAAAGCAAGAGCACTATAACATGTCCAGCAAGGTAGGCTTCAATGTTGGAGTGCAAACTAGATTCGTAGTCACTTTTGGCGTGGCCAATGCCGGGATCAATCCCAGCTAAGCATGCCAAGCTCATTCAGCCCTGTTCAAAAGGCTGGGGAGTGATGAAGACGCAGGTAAGGTGGAGGGGGAGGGAAAGCGTGCATGTACACACAAGAGCTTTTAAGGGCAATTGGTGGTGAGCTCGCGAAATGCCAGAATTCCTCGTGGCTCACTGCACCACATCTGCATGCCTACCTGCGAGAGGTGTACAAGCCAGCTCTGGATGCCCCCGTAACCGGCTGCGCCAAGTTGCTCGCTGAAGCCATGCTAGGAGCGCGGGCTATCAGAGATGTATACCGGTGCTTGCGCTGATGCTCAGCCCACTTCAGTGCATCTGCTGGCTCGATGAAGTTCAGTGTCAGAACTCTGGGTAGCATGTGCATATGCAAGAGCAAAATTCTATGATTGTTGCACGTTTGTGTGTGTGTGTGTGTGTGTGTGTGTGCGTGTGTGTGTGCGTGTGTGTGTGTGTGCGCTTGCACATGCGTGCATGCGTGTGCACGCACACAAACATGCATCTGTGCGTGCATCTGTCTGTGTGCGTGTACAGGCACGCACGCGCAAGATTACATGTGCGTGCTCGCGTGCATGCACATTCGCATGTGTGCTGCATGCGTACAAACCGACATTTATTTGGGGATAAGGTCAAATGTCCATAAGAATGCAAAAATTTAGAAATGGAATGGCATTTTGGACGCAAGCACTGGACAAGTTTTAAGGCAATGCACATGCAAATGTCTCTTATGGCAAAGATCATCACTGATCGACTGGCAGCTTTTTATACAATCAGTGATGATGCATGCTGTGCTGAGCTGAGCCAGCAAGTTAATAGTCAATCCCTAGCACGCACACTTGTTTTCTTAGCAGTCTCTCGTAAATACCTTGTAAAGGTTCATACATCAACAGCCTGATGTCTGTTACCTGGCTTCATGTGGCTCAACAAGATGGGCAATAAATAGCCCCGTGGCAATCCCAAGATCATCCTCCTGCAACCAGAAGCACAAGAGTATATAGGCAGCTGCTCAAAGCTAGGAAGAGCTGCATCTTACCACGCCCTTTAGCAGGTCTAAAGATGCACGGGTTTGTTTTCATCAAAAGTTGTACCACGTCCATGTACGATCCCATGCGTTGAGCTGGGCCACATTCACAGCAATCCCAACTGTCCACCCCCAGATGCTAAAAAAACTGAGAGACCTGCTGCTTATGTGTGCACGCGCACATGCAGACACCGGGGACCCAAAGCAGGATGCTGTCACACTGCTTTCATCGCTCCCGCGCACCTGCCAGGCATCCCTGATGATGGCAGTTGCTTTGGGGCCTGGGGGCAGCAGCTCTTTGGGGCACGCAGCGGGGCAGCTGGTGCGACACTGTGCCCACATCAAGGCTGCAGGCACATTGATAAGGGCACCACAGTGTCACACAGGGGTGCATGGGATTGTAGGCGATCAAAGGCTGGGCCACATCAAGGCTGCAATCTGTATTGTGGCAAGGCTGCAATCTGTACTGTGGCAAGGCTGCAATCTGTATTGTGGCAAGGAGGGATCCCCATACGGAGGCTTTGTTGCCGATAGCCTTGACTTGGTTTAGTGTGCCTAAAACCGGGGATGCTGAGTAAGGGTGAATGAGAAGGCGTGGACCCATTCAGATTGCAAGTTCACCGACACAAACGCTGATGGCCATTATGGCAACTCCATCCTGCTACAAAGAAGCCACCACTTGCCTTTGTGGTGGTTAAGCAAGGAGTGTGCGTTGCGAGGCGTAGGAAGTGATCTTAAGCGGAAGAGAAGAGTAGGGTGAGATAGGGAGAGAATTGATAGAATTGCTTGCTGGACGCTTAGTGGGCTTGCATACATGCCAGCTACCACCTATTGGTTTCGCCACTAAGCTGTCAATTGCAGCTGTCGGGAATTTTACAGACGTAGCAGCAAGTAAGTGGAGGCACATACTGCCCCAAACAAAGGCCGCATCACTCACGAGAATTACCCTCGCATGCCCCCTGTTGTGCCCATTCCGGGCATTGCGGGTTCTTGTCTGCGCAGTCTGGTCCAGGCACTTCACGCGCCCACGCTTGCGCCTGCTCTGGCATGTCGCGGCTGCAGGTAAGGGGCAGGGGGCAAGCTGCGCTGAAAGCTGCGCTGAACCACTTTGTGTACAAAGCCAATGCAGGCGCGGTGCAAAGGCATTGCGCTTTTAAACACATTCTTTTGAATTGCCAAAGGTCTCATCAAAGTTAGCTGGCAGCAGGTAGCTGCCAAACTGCAGCAATCTGATGAAAGAAGGCAACACAATTAAGACTCACCCTCCCCCATCCAATTTATCTCATGGAACGCAGGTGGGAGATCAGAAACCATTCTTCATCCGATGCCTAAAAATATGAAACGACAAACAGTGCACTGACAGAGCCGCTAGCCAGAGGACACAGCCAGACTCAGTAGACTTCAAAAAGATCAGTAGATCTCACTGATAGAGCCACTAGCCAGGACACGTCCGGAGTCAGTAGATCTCAATAAGTGCAGACAGGCACGCACAGATGACCTACTCCCGAGTGAAAAACAGCGCAACCTCAAAAAAAGGTTAATTTTTGCCCTCAGCCTGGTCGCTCCTGCGCCTGCCCTTTGCTCAACTGCGCATGCCGCACCAGCATTGATCTCCCTTGAAGGATTGATTGTCAGTCTTGCAGCGTTTTACAAGGAGGGGATGGCAGCCCCCATTGCAGTCGGACCCCAATGAGCCTATGGGTGTTGGAGGCTTCCCAAGCCCCTGCAATCTGAACATAGACTTGCCTGAACACAAGACTGATGTCGATCGCCTCCGAGCCTTCATTGAACAGCAGTGCAGCCATCCGTCCATCAGCCAAGGGCTTCACCCAAACAGAAACCTGCTCCTCCTTGTGTACCTGGGGGTACACCAGAATGAAGGTAGGCAACCCAGCAGGCGTGCACCAACTTGTGCTGTGGTTTGCAAAGATTATGAAGCAGACCCAGAGCAGGCGTTGAATACTGTTGATAAGCAAATAAGTCTCAGGAAGATTTTGATCAACCATGGGCCGAGGCTTGTGCAGCATGGCCATGAACATCGCTGCAGCCATTAGAAGAATACTAGCAATGAAAAGCCTCACCTTCTTGGCTTGCTTGCCAAGAGGGTCCTGGCTGATGGCCAGGATCTCTGGAGCTGTCAGAATGGACAGAGTGGCCTTGGTCATTGTTCGTGGGTCATTGCCGAGCATGAGTGGGGCAGAAAGCATGCACCACAGAGCAAAATGGGCCTTCTGCTCCGTGTGCGTCAAACCGCCTACCTGCAGGCACATGCAAGGCAAGCGCACTGTGCTCCCTGCTTGTGTGTGCACCACTGTGGCCAGTATGATACGATTCATAGTGTGCTGTGCATCTTTGAATTCACATCAAAATAGCAAACTTTTGGTCTGGCAATGAGCGAGTCTGCTTTTTTCTTTGCCTCTAGTATGCTTTGGGCATGACCAGCAGACCTGACAATGTTTGCATATTTTGCACATGTTTGTGGGTTCGCAGAATGAAGATGGCAAAATGGCTTGATTCACAGAACTCTGCCTCTGCACCTTCCTTGCCCACCCACCACGCCCCAGCGCTCTCGGCTTATGAAGGTGCCAGGCACACAATCAGTTATGTGCTCAGGGCACTCATTGACGACACCAAAAGGGCTCATCCCGTCAAGCCCAACCACAAGCATGTCAGGATCGTTGAAACCACCTGCGGTACACACGCAGAACACAGCACAATATACAACACATAATGCAATGCAATGCAAGCATATATACACACCACAAACACATCATGTGTGGGTGCAGGAAGTATGCCTGGCATAAATCCATTTGAAACATGCGCCAGCTCATCCACTGCACTCAAGGACAGCAGTACAATGTGCTCAATGCCCTTGCGGCCACCTGGCCGGAAGCTCATGCTTGACTTCATGCAGACGTGAGTTGATGCGGCTTACAGCAAGCTGGGCATCCTGAGACGGGCCTGCCTTGGGCCGTGGGCAAGCATGCACACATTTGGGAGACCATATGCTTGCTGCTCGGCAAGCAGTAGCACCCATTAGAAGCGCACGTGTTCGTTGTGCACGCATCACATCACATGATTCATGTGTGAGAAATCATGATACACACGGCCAAACCAGGCCCGCACGCCCCTCACCCACCAGGGCCTGCGTGCTCGCTCAGCCCCTCCACCACCTGCAGTGCCCGCATGACAGGCTTCAACTGGGGAGGCAGCTTCAAGCGCGCGGCCGCCTGTGCATCCCAAACCGCAAACAGGTCAGCATCCGTCCTCCAGCTGTTGCCCACCTGCGCAAGGGACCGCAGAGAACGTGATGAGCAGGGAGGAACCAGAAGCACAGAACAGGTGAGGCACATTGCCATCAATCCAAGTAAGGTGCAGTAGGCGGCACGACCCATGTGCCCTCTCCATAGAACTTAGGGGTAGTCCACAGGAAGGTCTCAGGCAAGCCCACAGAAAGGTCTCAAGCAAGCCCATGCAAAAGGCTCAAGTGTGCTAAAACAAAGGTCTCAGGCGAGCCGATAGAGAGGTCTCAGGCAAGCCTGTAGAAAGGTCTTATGCAAGCCCATGCAAAAGGCTCAGGTGTGCTAAAACAAAGGTCTCAGGCGAGCCGATTGAGAGGTCCCAGGCGGGCCCATAAAGATTTGCGCATAATTTCTGATGCATACTTACGTGAGCAAGTGCACATGTGTGCATGTACGCATTGATTTATTCCTCTGGGCTGAGGTGGTTTAGCGCCGATGGATGCATGATGGATTACTGTTTGGTCCTCTGCTGTGCAGCAAGTCCTCACCTTCAATTCAACTGCTCGGAGGCACCCTGAAAGTTGCCCGCGCAACACAGGGCGTAAGAGCCACACTTAAGACCAATTCTCTTCATGGCAGGCTAACACCACATAGAGGCACCTAGTGTTCTAGATGACCCTCAGCACATGTGCGCAGGCACATGAATGTGGTGGACCTGTGAAGTGCCCTTGTATCACACTCCAGCCTTTTTCCAGTTTGATGCCTGATGACCAGGGCTCACCTTATTCCCCCACAGCCAAGGCTTGCCTGTGCCCCAGGAGCAGAGAGAAAAAAGGATTGGCCTGCCTGTGGCGTTGAGGGCGCGTGACATGCGCGTGTAAGACTCCTGCAGTATGTATGTGTGCATGCACGTTTGCATACGTGTGCCCGTGTGTCTCTATGTGCGAATCTGCGCACGTGCGCGTAGACGCGTGAGCACTTATGCCTACTGGCCCAAGTGAACCAACAAGTCATGGTGAGTACCTTTGTACAAGTGGGCGTCCGCGTGAGGGAGCACTGATCAATGCAGGTGCCGCCACATTGATCAGTCCAGATTCCGATCAGAGGTGGTGTCATGGGGCTGATGACAAGGGCACAGGCCCCTGCCCTATTTGCAACAGATACCAATACAAGTGGGATGGTGAAGAATATCCTTTCTCTACACACTGCACTTAGTACACTATAGATATCAATACAAGTGAGATGATGAAGAATATCCTTTCTCTACACACTGCACTTAGTACACCATGCGCTGCCTGCTGCCACACGGCCCACAACACAGTTTATAGAGCAGCTTGGTCATGCAAGCCGCTTGCATACAATACACAGCATGCAAAGCTGCATTATCACAGGGCATGGGGTTATGCATACACTGGAATCGCACCTCAGCGGGCTCATTTGCATTCTCCATGTAGCAGTAGTCATACTTCAAGTAGTCCACGCCCCAGGAGGCGTATGTGTTGGCATCCTGCACTCAACCCCATCAACCATGCCATTACACAATTACCTATTACAACTTGCCCTTCATGGTTGCCTACACAGCTTGGGCCTTTGTTGCTCCTTTCAAATCCCCTCATCTACTACACCGCTCTCATGGATGTTAGATCTGGCAACCAAGCCTGACCATGACACGAGCGCACGACCGTGAGAAGGGCGCGCGATAACACGCTGATAGCCGTCTTGAGGGGTTCAGCGAGGTGCGAACGGCCCGCGGACAGGCCCAGATCTGTCTTTGCATCCATCTGACATCTCAAATTGTGAGCATCCATTGGTTGCAATGCTCCACACCCAATGCCCAAGGGCATGGTAGCTGACATCAGGAGGCTCACGGTGCACAAGGTCAAAGTTCAGTGTGCGGGCACAGCACCGGATACACATGGTACATGACCGCAACTTGCTGTAGACCAGCCCTGCAGCGTGGCATGCAGGTTGGCCTGCGGCTTGAAGGCTGAGGGCATGGCCCACAAGTGGACATCCAACAGGGCATGAGCCTGCCACAGGGGTTGGCTCTGCAGCCCGCATATGCGCTGGCAACAAAGATGCACTGGTGACGGACACACCGCTAGGTCCACTGAGTCCCCAATTCACAGTTGGCTCGCACCCAAACAAGGCCACCATATAGCCTTGTGGTGGAGTGCAGGGCTGTAACAGGCGCCCGCAGGACGCAGCTGCAAGGGGCTCATGCAAGCGTGCGCCTCGCTTTTAGTGCAGGGCGCTGTCTGCACTATAGGTGCAGGGGGGAGCGCACACGATCACAACAGTTGGACCCGCCCAGCCTTTATGTGTGTGAACGTGGGCGCCATCGCCGGTTTTGCGCTGGCAGAACACGCAAGCTCTGCGCACACCTGCTGTTCATGGCCCCAGCTGCCAGGGTACCCCTCACACGTCTTGTCGCCTGTGTCACTGTACAGCCCAAAGAGCAGCCCCTTGGAGTGCACGTAGTCTGCAAGAGCCTGAGACCGCGGGCGAGCGTGGCAATGGGAGGTGCTCAGGTGCAGCAGCGCCAGCAGTCGGAGCTTGTGTCTTCAGATTGCCAAAGGCTGAGACTGTGGGCATCCCCAGTGCACGCCACACGCATCCTGCCAGCTGCAGGGCAGTGCCTGCCTCACATGGGCACACAAGCACGCACACAGGCGACGCTCCACCTGCGGGGAGGCTCCCAAACCTGGTTTAGGCTGACGCTTGCAACCTACTTCCCCCTAACTGTGCCCTTCTGTCTGGCACACAGCCCACGCAGCACATACATGAACATCCCTAACGGACATCAAACTGTGGCCCTGGGGGCTCGCAATGGTGCTTCATGAAAAAGGCACGACAGTGCTTTGTGGAAAAGTCACGATAATGCTGTGCGGGAAGCTTGCTGTTGGGGTGGTCTTACCCCCAAGCAATCAGATGCATCGCTGAGGGTCCCAACCAACTCACCAACCAACTGTTCCAACAGAGGCATCAATTACCACAAGGGCCCCTTCGGGTCCCACAAATGGTGCATCAACACAAAACAAAAGCCCGCTACCTTGACCCCGCTCGGAAACTTTTTGTAGTCAGGCACAATGTTGCCAGCCTCATCACGTCGCTCTTGCCAGCAGTCGTCAAGGTTCACATACTTGTACCTACAAGCAGGTGTGATGGCGGCAGCTGTGCATCAGCCTGCTGGCTGTCTGAGTGCACTAAATGACCTCGCAAGCTGCCATGCGGACAGCTGATGAATTAATTTATCATGTCATGACAAAACAAGTCAGTTCCCCGTTGTATACCTTGCACAATGAGAAGAGCACAACCTGTCATGAAAGCCAAGAAGGAGAAACTACTCGATCTTGCAAACCGATGCACAGCATGAGTCAGAAATCCAGGAGCTCCTATCGGCGCTTGGCCAGTCAACCAACTCGCCAACCGACAAGACATCCATTCCCCCAACAGCGGCATCTGCACCCCCAACAGGAGCAACCGTATCCCAACATGGCATCAGTACAATGTCTGGATCAACATTCACCAGCTGCTTCCCTTGGAACGTGGACACGTGGTTAGCAGGCCAACCAACTCTCCAACTGCCAGCTCTAGCAGGCTCTTATCGCATACACACTGTCCCACAAGACATCGGTACTATCCAATAAATGCATCAGTACCCCAACAAGGCGTCAGCACAATGTCAGGATCCATCTTGCTGCAGCAGTTCGCGACCGGAATCGGAGGTAGCAGCTGGTGAGAATCGAGCCCCCACTCACCCAGCGTCTCTCAAACCAGACTCCACCATCACATCCGCCACCTCCTTGATGAGCTGCTCATCAATTTCACACCGGAACCTGCGCACGTGTAGCACACAGGACACCACTTATGCACCTGTTCTGAGACCTTCTTAAAATGTGCATCTGTGTTCAAGTGCAATGTGCATCAGCCTCACAGCCGTAAAACATGTGCGCTGATGCTGATCAGTGGACACGTGCTAATGCCGATCTGTGGACTCATGCTGTGCACGTCACGCTTACGAGCATCGTTTGTACTGTGCTAATGCCAAGCATCAGCAATGAAGCTGGCACCTGGAGCTGACACATTGGTTTGATGATAGAAGACAAGAGGTGATCGTGCTCGGGCACTCTAATCTCATGAGCATGCTCTTTCCAAAAGGGGCACCCGTTTTGCACGCTGGGCCTAATGAGGACACGCTGAGTGCGCTGAGCACTGGATGTTCATTTTACCTGTTCCAGCTGTTCCACTGCATTTGAGCAAAAAGTTAGGGAAGGAAATTGAGTAGTGGAAGTGCAAAGTGCGAAGTCTAGTCGGCAGGGGAAACGAGGAAGAAAGGCTGCTCCATGAATTGTATAGCTTACCCCCATAGCTGGCGTGCGCCCAACCCCATTGTCCAGCGAGAATGAAGAAGGAAGGGCGAGGAGCAGGGCTGCTGCAAGCACTTGTTCAAAGCCTCTCATATGCAACAAAATCTTTCGAAAAGCCTATGTACATGTGCTACGAAGAACCGAAAGCCCAAATCGGTTTATAGGTTAGGCTGATGAGTAGCATACGCATTGTTATGAATGGTGATGGACATTTTTAATAGCAAATGGCGCTCTTCACCAGTCTGAGCAGCTGAGTGAGACGTGCAGGGGCGAGGCGGGTCAGATGGCCAGGAAGAAGGGGAGGGCTCTCCTGGTGCTTCTCTTGCTTGCAACCGTGCTCACTGCACTGTCCAATGAACAGGTAAGCCACCGGGTGCACAGTGTTAAGTGGAATTCTGAGAAATGTGCTGTGGTATCCATTCATGTAGGCCTCTGCCCGTCCCAGACATCAGCCAGCCCCTGCGTCGTATTCTTTCAGGAGCAGGGTGGAGCTACGGAAATGGAGGAGGGGGCTGGGCAGAGGTACAGCTATCAGGAGTCGCGCTTGCATGCGCAAGCTGGTGGAGACACGGCTTCAGGGGAAGAAGAGAAAGCAGCCCAGGCCCAGAATGCTGGGGGCAGCTATGCAGCTGGAGAGGAGCAGCATAACGAGGTCTTGGAGCCGCAAGATGAGCAGGCAGCGGTACAGCACTCCTCACCCAGGCCCCTGGAAAACAACCTGCATGCCTCTCTAGAAGCAGCAGCACAGAGGAAGATCAAGCTCCTCACCAAGGATGACATCAAAAGCATGTGAGTCTTGGCAGTGAGGAGCATCGTGAGATGCAATGCTGCTGGATGTAGCCCCTGACACACGCTCCAGCGCGCCAAGCAAGTTGGCAAGCTGAGTTGTGCTTACTTTTCTTGCTGCTTGTGCTAGGGAGGTTTGACATCCGTGTCCAGGGCTGTACTCCTAATTGCTGAGATAATCTATGCATTTAAGCACGCTAGCTCGTGAACGGGTTGCATGGCACCCATGTGTACCCTTGTTATGGCGCTGACTGTTTCACCACAAAGCACGCTCTTTAGAAGCTGGGCTGCCTCTCCCCTTGGCAACAGCGGGGAAGCCACATTGCATAAGCATGATTATTGTGGCCAAGGCTTGCAAATACAGGCAGCGCTTGGCTGGCCTCGGTCAGCAATGGAGCCCTTGCCTTCCACCCGGCTGATGTAGCTGCGGGGCTGGAGCACCCTCTTGCATTTTGCCCCTCTGTGTCGCTGTCGTGTAAGAAACCCAGGATTCCCCTTATCAGCAGATCACCACCAACTACCCAACCAGCCATCAAACTCAGGCTTGGGCTGGACTGGGAAGTGGCCAGTTCATTAGCCGGGATCGTCCCCTGGCCAGCCCATTCAAAGACCACCCTTACTTATAGTATTGCTTACATGCGGCCCGCAGGGTGGCTGAGAGCCAGGAGCAGATGTATGGCGACCTGTCACGGCGGAACCTGCAGGCGGCTGTGGCCACCATGCAGAAGCTGTCAGCGCTCGTGGAGGCCGCGCTCACGCAGACCATCCAGGCAGGTGGCTTGTCCAGGCTTGCATGAACACAAAAATATACATGCACAACACACCTGCAAGCACGCACAAAACGCGCACAGCATGCCCACACACGTGCACGCACGCACGCACGCATGCATGCAAGCATGCACACAAGCAAGCAAGCAAGCGCGCATGTGCTTGCTTGTGCGGAGGCACACATGCACGCTCACACAGGGCATCGTGTGTGTCTGGATAAAATCATTCCCGTGTTCACGCATGCATACAGACACACAGACACGCGCACATGCACACACATTTGACAATGTGCTGTTGCATCAAGGATCCGCAGTCCCCGATGCCTAGGAAAGTGGTGTGTCGTGATTGACGGAGGTCTGAAAAACGTGGTATAAAAGACACAGCGCACCGGTGCCCTGCGCATGTGCTGCACTGATGCAGGGGCTGCTTGCCTACTTGGCCCTCGTGTGCAAAACTAGTCCTGCAAACCAGCATTTGCGCGCAGGTAGCACTGACTGATGCACGAGGGCGCCAGCTAGCAGATCCACTAGTTCAGGCGCTTACCGACCAGTGGACGTGCTCCGCCAAGGCTCATGCGTATGCTGTCAGGTACACAGGCGCAGGCAGGTGCCATGCTGGCAGGCGCTTGGCTGACATGTGTGCTGTACGCTGTGTGTGTGCGTGTGCGCTGTTGCCATGCAGACTGTGCAGTCAGGGACACCAACAGCCCGGCCCCCCAGTAGGGAGGAGTACAAGAGCGACGGCAGGAGGGCGGCAACCACATTCCCTGTTGGGGGCGAGGAGGGGGGCCCGCAGCCGGAGGGAGAGGGGGACACAGAGGGCAGGGAATTGGGACTGGACCAGCAGCAGCAGCAGCAGCAGCAGCAGCGGCAGGATGAGGAGTGGGAGGAGGAGGCCTGGGAGCAGCAGGGGGAGTGGGGCCAAGGGGGTGGCATGCAGGGAGAGCCGGCGGGTGACCACATGGATGCGGGCGCCGAGGCTGCAGAGGAGGAGGTGGGAGATGGGGATGCTGCGGACTATGATGAAGGTGGGGCAGGCGTGGAGGACGTGAGCGAGGAGGGCAGTAGTGCTGAAGGCTATGGGGAGGACCTGGCCGGGGGTGCCAGGGGTGATGGCGGCGCGGGCCACAACGGGGCATGGGCTACAGGGCAGGAAGGGGGGGAGGACAGCTGGCAGCCAGGACGTGGGGTTGGCCGGGAGGCGCAGCCTGCTGAGGCAGATGTGCAGCAGCAGCAGCAGCAGCAGCAGCAGGAGCAGCAGCAGCAGGCGCAGGAGCAGCAACAGCAGCAGCAGCAGTCGCCGCCTGTGGTCAAGAAGGTCATCTTGAAGGGCACCGGTAAGGGGGGGCGGCTCCCGTGTCACCAGGATCAGAGGCCGCGGCTCCCAGAGCACAGGCCTAGGCCTTCTCCAACTCTCCCCCCCCCCCCCCCCC
>LKMJ01002935.1_pt1 | contig 15782 bp, 15 predicted proteins | sample 643391 | NCBI WGS metagenome assembly LKMJ01 (sample SAMN04112250, study PRJNA286221) | soda lake metagenome | biome: soda lake; feature: Kulunda Steppe; material: water; isolation source: sample PL-Br10 brine of Picturesque Lake | place: Russia: Kulunda steppe | collected 2010-07
AGCGAGTCGCTCCTCGCCGTCGAACTCCCGGCGCGTGACGCTTTCTGGCAAACTCATTCCGACTCACCCCGCGTGCGGATCCGCTCGATACGCCGATCGAGTTCGGCTTCCAGCTCGGCGTTGTACTCGCCCGAGTAGTAATCGATCCGGGCGGCGATCGAGAGCTTCCCGGCGAGGGCGCGCGCAGCGGAGCCGCGTTCGTCCGGTTCCGTCGCGCGGACGTACTCGTGCGTGAAGATGACGCCGTGTTTCGGCGAGGTCCCGTGCCCCCGGAGGTGGGCAAACAGCGCGTCTTCCGCGCCGAGAACCTGAACGGTCCCGCTTGGCTTCTTTGCCAGCGACTCCAGATCGCCAGCAAGCGAGATCAGTCGTGCGGCAAGGACGGGTCCGGCGAGCGCCGCGAGGTTCGGTGCGACGTCCGGCGCACGGCGCTCGATGAACGTGCGTAGCTCTTCGGCCTCGTCAGTCAGGCCGACGATGCGTTCGGCGAGCGAGACGAGCCGTGGCTCGTGGTCGTCAGAGCCCGCAATCTCGCGGGCATACTCGACGCCAGAACCAGCCTCGTCGTCCAGACTCCCAGCCCACTCGGTGAGTCGTTCAGCGAGTTCGTTGGCGACCCGGTCACAGTCATCCATCGAGCGAACGGCGTGGATCAACTGACGGTCGTCTGCCCGCTCTCGCTCGGTGACTGTATCCCGGGCGGCCCGAAGCGTCGCCGCTCTGAGTGTGTCGTAGTACGCTTGCTCGTCCGGTACCGCTCCCGACTCGACTGCGAGTACTGGCCACGCCTCCGGCGTCTCTGCCTCGCCGGTCCGGATCCGTGCTGCGGCAGCCTCCGCCTCCATCTGATCTACATCGGCGAACCAGCCGGCGGACGCAACGTCCTCGTTCATACCCATGCTTGTCGGTCCCGCCCCATATCCCTCCCGATACGTTACGCTCTCTCGGACGAAGAACTGTTCGGATCCGTGCCCTGGCGCGCCGGTACGTTCAACACGCCACACTGGTTACGACAACACAATGGCGACCGACTCGGAGCCGCTGGCGTCGACCCGACTGCTACTTGCAGGAACCGAATCGTGGATCGGGGAGTTCGAAACGGCACTGGAAACACGGACCGGTGCCACAGTCCAGTGCGCGTCGGCTGCGTCAGCAGCAGTAGAAGCCGCGCGTGCCGGGAGGATAGACTGTCTCGTGACGTCGAAGGAACTGGAGGACTCGACCGGGATTGATCTGCTTCGAACGGTTCGAGACGCCTCGGACACGATTCCTGTCATACTCTGTACGAGTTTCGGCGACGAGTCCGTCGCTAGCGAGGCGATCGCGGCTAACGCCTCCGGGTACCTCCCAGTCGATACGTTCGGTGACGCCGAAATCGAGTCGCTTATTCAGCGTATTAAACAAAGCGTCGGGAGAGCACGTCGTGAAGAACGACAGCGAGACCGGGCGAGACAGTTCGATGCCATCTTTCAGGACCCTCGTACTGCGACGTGGGTGCTGGACCCGGACGGGGCGCTACGGCGAGCGAACAAAACAGGAGGTGAAATGATCGATGGGGATGTCGAATCGGTTCTCGGTGAAGAGTTCTGGCGACTCCCGTCGTGGTCTGCCGACCAAGGAGTACAGGCGGACGTCCGCCGGATCGTCGAAACGGCTATCGAAGGGCGGTTCGGCAACGCAGTCGTAACCCGGACGTTCGATCCGGACGTGCAAGTCGTCGACCTCTCGGCCAGACCGGTCCACGACGATCGAGGGCAGGTCCGATCGATCGTCGTCGAGGCAGTCGATATCTCTGAGCGAGTTGCGCTCGAACGTGATCTTCGGCGATCCGAAGAACTCCACCGGGTCACGCTCAACAACATGACGGATACGGTATTGATAACGGACGAGGAGGGGGAGTACACCTACGTCTGTCCGAACGTAAACTTCATTTTCGGCTACACTGCAGCGGAGATCCGCGAGCTGGGTTCAATCGAGGCTCTGCTCGGCGAGGACCTGTTCAACCGCGAGGAGCTGGCCGAGGAAGGTGTATTAAAAAACATCGAAGTCACCGCGACCGACAAGGCAGGTCGCGAGCACACGCTGCTCGTCAACGTCCGTGAAGTGTCGATTCAGGACGGGACGCTCCTGTACAGCTGTCGAGACGTGACGAAGCGAAAGCAACGAGAGGAGGCGCTCGCAACGCTACAGGAGACGGCGAGGGAGTTCCTGTACGCGGAGACCCAACAGGAGATCGCACAACAGGTTGTGGACGACACTGCTGGCGTACTGGATCTTGACGCGAGCGCAGTGTACCTGTTCGACGCGGAAACAAACGAGCTACACCCTGCAGCACAGTCGTCCACTATGGAGCGACTGGACGGACCGCTTCCCACTACACGGGCCAACGGTGAGGGTCTGGTTAGCCACAGTTTCGTCCAGAACGAGGCGATGTTCTTCGATGACGTCCACGAGTCAGCACGCCTTCAGGATCGGGTAACTGGACTCCGGAGTACGGCACACATCCCCCTCGGAGATCATGGGGTGTTCGTCGTCGGATCGTCATCCGTCGGTGAGTTCGACGACGTGTTGCGAGAGCTGGCGGATCTACTGGCTGCGACGGCGGAGGCAGCGCTCGACCGGGTTACCCGAGAGAGTCAACTCCGGAGACAGGACAGGGAATTACAGCAACAGAACGAGCAGCTCACCCGTCTGAACCGTATCAATGAGACGATTCGTGAGATCGATCAGGCGGTCGTACAGGCAGAGGCCAGCGAAGAGATAGACCATGCGGTATGTGATCTACTAACAGCCGATGATCGGTTTACGTTCGCCTGGATCGGCGAAGAGAATCCAGCAACAGGAGTCGTAGAACCGCGTGCCTGGGCGGGGGTAGAACAGGGATACCTGGACAGTGTGACGTTTACTGTGGATGAAACGGCAGTCGAGCCCGCGGGAAGAACAGCTTCCACGCGCGAGATTACCAACATTCCGAACGTTGCGGGCCGCCTCCGGGAGGAAGACTGGCGGACGGAAGCCCTCCCACGTGATTTCCTGTCGGTGATCAGTATTCCACTGGAGTACAATGATCTCTCATACGGGGTATTGAACGTCTACGCCGAGACGCAGGCTGCATTCGACGGAACGGTCCGTGCTGTATTACGCGAGCTCGGTGAGACAATTGCGTCCGCAACGAGTGCGATCGAGCGAAAGAACGCTCTGGTCACACGTTCGGTGACCAGTATCGAGTTCGAAATAGACGATCCGGGCTTTGTTCTCTCGAAAATCGCTCAAGAGAGCGAGTGTGAACTGTCCTATCAGGGTGGGATTCAGCAGACTGCCGACGGAAGCTACGTGATCGTGACCGTCGATGGGGCCGCGATCGATCGGGTCGAACAGGTTGCAGAGAGCCTGATCGGTGTCGACGAGGTTCGACAGATCAGTGGGGACGAGTCAGGAGGTGTGCTCGGTCTCAGACTTGCAGAGGCGTTCCTCGCCACCGAACTCGCCGATCACGGGGCCGTGTTCCGAAGCGCACGGGCGACGCCGGACTCGACGACACTGGTGGTCGAGGTCCCCGAGAGTGTCACGCCACGCCATATTAGCCAGCTCATCCACGAGTTGTTTACCGGCGTGGAGATCCGATCGAAACAGGACATCGATCGATCCTCAACGGGACCGGTTCGTTCGCGCGTCTTCGACGAATTGACCGACCGACAGCTAGAAGTGACCCAGACGGCTTACTACAGCGGATTTTTCGAGTCACCACGGGAACATACCGGGGCCGAAGTGGCCGAAATGCTTGGAATCTCCCCGCCGGCATTTTCTACACACATCCGGACAGTCGAACGAAAGCTATTTTCGGCACTGTTCGAGGAGGTGTAGTTCACGAATATGTTTGTGGAGCCCATCTACGCACGGCTGTCGTCCGCTTTGCCGGAGATGGTTAATATATTAATAGCATGATTGATTTCTGGGTTTTCATATTAACAAGCATCTATTCCCTCATCCCAGCGTAATGGATGTATACAGCACATGAGACTCGTGTGCTGGGACTACCTATGAGAGATGTCACCCAGGACGCCGGAACGGAAATGACGTATGAGTGCTTCGAGTGTGGAAATATCATCGTTGATCCGACCACGGCAGGGAACTGCCCGGAATGTAGTGGTGAACTTCGAAACCGGGGAATGCCGATCGAGTAACGATGGCCTCCGAGTCGAAGAGGCGTACTGACCGGGCAGCTGTTGAGCCAACCCCTGCGGAGGAATCAGCACTCGAGACGGCCCGACGACAGTTGAATCAGGCAGCAGCAAGACTGGAGATCGACCCGGCGATCGTCGAACAGCTCAGCCATCCAACGGCAGTACACGAGGTGACGGTGCCGATCGAACGGGACGACGGCTCAGTTGAGGTGTTCACCGGCTATCGAGCCCAGCACGATAGCGTCAAGGGTCCGTTCAAAGGAGGACTCCGATATCACCCCGAGGTAACCCGGGATGAGTGCGTGGGTCTCGCGATGTGGATGACCTGGAAGTGTGCGGTCATGGACCTCCCCTTCGGTGGCGCAAAAGGAGGTATCGCTGTCGACTCGAAGGCGCTGAGTGCTGGTGAAAAGGAGCGACTGACGCGCCGATTCACACAGGAAATCCGCTCCGTAATTGGTCCGACGAAGGACATCCCTGCTCCGGACATGGGGACGGACCCACAGACCATGGCGTGGGTGATGGACGCATACTCGATGCAAGAAGACGAGACGATACCGGGCGTCGTCACGGGCAAACCACCGGTCATCGGGGGGAGCGAAGGACGTGAGAAGGCCCCTGGCCGGAGTGTCGCGATCATTACTCGCGAGGCGATCGAGTACTACGGACGGGATATCGAACGGACCGATATTGCCGTTCAGGGCTACGGCAGTGTGGGGGCGAATGCGGCGCGCCTCCTCGACCGCTGGGGCGCAAACGTCGTCGCGATCAGCGATGTCACCGGCGGTATCTACGACCCAGCTGGGATCGAGACACACTCGGTCCCCTCTCACGACGAGGAGCCAGAAGCGGTGTTGGACCACGGCGCTCCACGTACGGTTACCAACGACGAGTTGCTCGAACTCGACGTCGACGTCCTGATCCCTGCGGCGGTCGGGAACGTACTTACCGAAGCCAACGCAGGCAATATCAGTGCGGAGCTGATCGTCGAGGGGGCCAACGGCCCCACGACGAGTCGGGGACAGGAAATCCTCACAGACCGAGGCGTCGCAGTAGTACCGGACATCCTTGCCAATGCTGGCGGCGTCACTGTGAGCTACTTCGAGTGGCTTCAGGATATCAACCGCCAGTCGTGGTCGCTCGAACGCGTCCACGAGGAACTCGAAAGCGAGATGCTTGCCGCATGGGATGCCGTCCGAACGGAAAAGGAAGGAGGTGCCCCAACATGGCGCGAAGCAGCCTACGCGGTGGCACTGTCCCGCATCGCCGAAGCCCACGACGTCCGTGGGCTCTGGCCCTGAATTGTCCTTTCTCAGTCGCCCGCCTGTAGTTCCAGCGACGGGTTCAAACTCCCGGTTTCGGCACGGATCCCGACCAGCAACACGACTCCGGCAACGAGCGGGATCAGCGCACAGGCGACGTAGATCGGCGCGAATCCGATACTCTCGCCCAGGGGGAGCGTGACGAGCGGTCCGAGCCCGCCGCCGATATCACCGAGCACGTTGTTCGTCCCCATCGCTCGTCCCATCCGCTGGTCAGGGGTGAGATCCGCGAGTAGTGCCATCATTGGCCCCCCGGTCCCGCCCTGTCCACCACCGATCAGGAGACAGGCGAGGATCAGTTGGGAGACAGAACTAGCTCCAGCCAGTAACACGAACCCCACGCCGGAGACGACCAGCGAAACGAGGATGATCGGGACACGATAGCCGTACAGATCGCTCAGTTTGCCGCCGCCGAGCATACAGACGGAGCCGGAGAGAACGGTTACCGCCATCAACAGCCCCGAGGTACCCTGTGCATCCAGGCCGAAGATCCCGATTTCTAGCTCGCCGAGGAAGACGACCAGCGTGGCGAACAGGGCACCGATATACGCGAAGAAGACGCCGAAGTTAACGAGTCCGACCGTCAGTGCGGGCGTCGACGTATCGATCTCCCACGGTTTGACTCCTCCCTTGCGACGTTCGATCGCCTCGCTGTGAGTTTCGGGCACGATCCAGTACGCGAGGACTCCCGCAAAGAGTGCAAAGGCTGACGCAAGGACGAACGCTGCTTCGACGCTGTACAGATCGCTGACTAGCCCGCCGAGCACCAGTCCGGCGGGGAAACCAAAGGTGATCCCGGCACGGACGATGCCCATGCTCGTCCCGCGTGATTCCGACTCGCTGACGTCTGCTGTAATCGTGTACGCCGTCGCGAAGACGAGCGCGCTCCCGACGCCCCAGAGGATTCGGGCGAGCAGGAACCAGATCTCCGGAGCTGGAGCGATGACGGCGACCACATAGCCAAGCGTTGCGATCCCTTCGATAAACAGCCCCGCGACAAAGGGCGTCCGCGTGCCAATCCGGTCGACGAGTGCCCCAGCAGGAGCGTTTGCAAACAGCCGGGAGAACCGGTTGGCACTCAGGATGACACCGACGAGAAACGGTGAGATACCTAGCACTACCCCGAGATTCGGCAGGATCGGGAAGATAACGCCGCCGCCGAAACCGACGAAGAACGTGCAGGCGATCACCGCGTAGACGACTCGACGCTCGGAGCTCACTCTATTGACTGACTGGTCAGTCAGCCTGTTAACGGATTCGGTATCCGCGAGCAATCGCTCGGTCGGGCTCGACCGGACTGCTCCCATTCGGCGGTGGCGGGACTGCCGCGTCCGGGAGTTTATTGATTGTTCAGTGAGAGTCGTAGTCGAGATGAGTGCAATCGAGATGGTCAACGTCGGCAAGCGCTACGGTGACTTTCAGGCGCTTGACGGACTCTCCCTGGCCGTCGAGCGTGGCGAGCTGTTCGGGCTGCTCGGCCCGAACGGGGCCGGAAAGACGACCGCAATCGGCCTGTTGACTGGGCAGTTAACGCCCGACGAAGGGTCGCTCTCGGTGCTGGGGACGGATCCAGCGACCGAACCGATCGAGACCAGACGGCAGGTCGGGATCGTCCCCGAGAAGGAGTCGCCGCCGAGCTTTCTGACTCCTCGCGAGTACTTCGACTTCGTCGGGCAGGTACGCGGAATCTCAGAGGACCGGCTGACAGAGCGCGTTGACGAGTGGGCCGATCGGCTCTCCTTTGCGGACAAACTCGACGCGATGGCGACGGATCTCTCTCGTGGGCAACAACAGAAGGTGATGATCACGCAAGCGTTTCTCCACGACCCCGATGCCGTCTTCATCGACGAACCGCTCGCGAACCTCGATCCGATCATGCAGGAGCGAGTCAAGGAGTTTTTTGAGCGATACCGGTCACAGGACAACGCCTTGCTGCTTTCGACCCACGGTATCGAGGTCGCCCGCGAGCTCTGCGATCGAGTTGGCGTCGTGGGTGACGGCCGACTCGTTGCGGAGCGTCGACCTGCCGAGATGAACCCCAACGAGTCGCTCCTTGACGCCTTCGAGCGTGAGGGACCGGCCGAACAGCCGACGATTGCATCCCGATGACGATGCCGGGGATAGACCGCACCGACCGTATCGTCTTCGTCTGGATGCTCCGCGAGGAGTGGCGACTGCATTCGTCGCTCTTTGGCGGTCGCCGCTTTGCGGCGTTTCCCCTGCTCGTCGCCGTACTGACGGCGGGGGGAGTCGTTGCGCTCGTGGAGACGGGAACGAGCCTCGATGCCGTGATCGCTGGACTGCACGCACTCGTGTTCGCGTTCGGGCTCCACACGGGGACGATCGGTCTGGTGGGCAGGGACGCTATTGACGACGTCCTCGGCGACGTGACGCTGCTGGTCTTTTCAGCACGGACGCTACCGATCTCCCGAGAGCGCCTGCTCGGACATTTCCTGGCCAAGGACGCGCTCTACTACTCGACCCTCTTTCTGGTCCCGGTCGTGGGTGCCTTCGGCGTCGCAGTCGGTCGAACCGGCCTCGAGCTCGTCGATCTCGGTCGACTCTGGCTCTCGACGACCGCGACGTTCCTGCTCGGTCTGGTCGTGACGCTAGCGGTGGTCGGCCTCGCCACGCGGGGGATCGCTGGCTGGCTGACCGTCGGCGTGTTCGGCGTGGGCAGCGGTGTACTCTGGTACTCAAACGTCGATCTCTTCGCCGCGACGCCGTACGCGCTGTACGCCGAGCCGTCACTACTGGCCGCCATCGGGACGCTCGTGCTGCTCGCGGGTATCGCCGTTGTCGGCGTTCTGGCGTACGACCCCGTGGATTCCACACCGACCCGTACACGCGCGCCAGCGTTCACGACGTGGCGACGACGCCTCCGGGACGACACCGGGCTGACGACCAAAACGCTGCTTGATGTCGCGCGAAGTAGTGGCGGCCTCTGGAAAGTCGTCTTCTCCGGTGGCATAATTTTCGCCGTCTGCGTGGGGTTGGTCGAACTCGCCGAGCGGATTACCGGCGTCGAACCGTCCGTCGGCGTCACGTTCGGCCCGCTGCTCGGCCTCTCGGCCTATACGACGTATAACTGGATCACACAATACGATGATCCGGCCTCATACCTGCGGTATCCGCTCGAGATCCCTGATCTGTTCGCCGCCAAGCGGGCTGCGCTGGTACTTGTCGGACTGCCGACTGCGGCGGGTTACTACCTGCTCGCGGTGGTCCTGGTAGGAACGGGCCCCGTTGACGCCCTCACTGGACTCGTCTTGCTCATCGGGTACCACCAGTACCTGTTCGGCCTGACGGCAGCACTGGCTGGCTTCGATCCGAACGAGTTCCTCTTCGACACTGTACTGTTCGTGGTCTTTACAGCCGCCGTCGCAATCGTACTCGTACCGGTGCTCGTTGTCGGGCTCGTCATCACGCCGCTTACCAGTACTGCTCTCCTCGTACTGGTCACTGTCGGCGTCGGCCTGTTCCTCGCAGGGGAACTGTGCTATCGATACGCCGGTATCCGGTGGTCAAGTCGACTCGAGGAGTGACAGCATCGATTCCACGAACGGCCACCTGTGGCCGAGAAGTCGATCTCAACTCCCCGGTTTCCGCCAGTATGATTTAAGTATTGTTATTTGGTATCATGTACCATGGACATTCGTCACGCAACTTCAGCCGACCGGGACGCCATCAGGAACATTGCCACCGACTCGATGCGGAGTTCCTACTCGATGAGCCCGGATACCATCGACAGCGCCGTATCGTCGTGGTACGGCGATGACACCCTCGACACGCTGCTGGCTGATGACGAACGAATCCTTCTGGTGGCTGAAGATGACGACACGCTGACCGGATTCACCGACGCGATCTTGCACGGTCCGGAGCAGCCGGGCGATCTGCTCTGGCTTCACGTCCATCCGGACCACCGTGGACGGGGTATCTCGAGGGAACTTATCGAAGAAACCAGAGCGCGTCTCGTCGAAGCAGGGGCTTCACACCTACGCGGACTCGTCCTCGCGGACAACAGCGAGGGTAACTCCTTTTATCGACACTTCGGGTTCGAGAAGATCGGAGAACGACACATCGAGATCGATGGAACCCGATACGTCGAGAACGTCTTTCAGGACGACGAGCCGACGGGTCTGACGACACTCGCCGTCGACGACGAAATCGTCTACGTGGCTGACGACGAGACAGAGCGAGGGTCGATTGCACCATTCAACACGATCTACGCCGACCCGAATCGCGACGAACGCTGGGCGTACTACTGTACGAACTGTGAACGGGTCGCCGCGGCGATGGATGCGATGGAGCGTATCGAGTGCTCGGCGTGTGGGAACACGCGGAAACCGACTCGATGGGATGCAGCGTACCTCTGAACACCCGCTCCCGTTGAGAAAGACGAATATAAGGCCCTTCTTTCCTAATCGCCGGGTATGCAAGCACAGGTCAGAGAGCACGTCCCCGCTGTCACGGCCGTGCTGACCATCGTTTCGTTGATACTCGTGTTCGGCGCGGCGCTACAGGCGTTCCCACAGGAGTCGATCCCGACCGCGCCCCAGTGGGTGCTCGATGCGATCCCACACCTGAACGCCGCTGTCAGCGCGGTTGCTATCGTTACGATTCTCGCTGGGGTCCGAGCGATCCGCGGTGGGGAGATCGAACGTCATCGCCGCCTGATGGTCGCCTCCTTCGTGCTGTTCGCCGGGTTCCTCGTGATGTACCTCTATCGCGTCGCGCTGCTCGGACCCTCGTCGTTTCCCGGCCCGGAGACCATCGAACTCTACGTCTACCTGCCGATCCTCGCCGTCCATATCCTGCTTGCCGTCCTCTCGCTTCCGTTCGTCTACTACGCTCTCCTGCTTGCGGCCACACGATCGATCCACGAACTCCCGAAGACGAATCACGCACGCGTCGGGCGGATCGCGGCGACGCTCTGGACCATCTCCTTTGCCGGTGGGATCGTGATCTATCTCATGCTGTACGTCCTCTTTTGAACGTGTAACCTGTCCTGAGCGTCCACAGGTTCATATACGAATCCGCGGCCAGAGCGGTGTATGTCGTTGCACCAACGGCGCGATGTACTGGAGAAACTGGCTGCACTGTTCGGAACCGCGTCCGTCGCTGGACTTCCGTTCCGCGAGGAGAACGGCGAGATCCTGACCGGCGTCGTCGATCGGATCGTCGACGATCTCGCAGTCGTCCTGCTGGAGGATGACGGGGAACTGGTCGACCAGACGACGCTCCCGGTCGACGAGCTACCGGGCCCTGCAAAAGAGGAAGGGACAGTGCTGGAGTTAGTGATGGACGGTGATGATGTTGACCGAGTGCGCTACGACAAACCGGAGACAGAGCGCCGACGAGAAGAGGCCGAGGACCGGTTCGACGAGCTGGCGGATTAATCGTCAGCGATCGTCGATTCGGTCGAAATCTCTGGGCGGGTCACCTCACGGTCGGTTGCCTCTCCCTCGATGTCGTAGGGGTACTCCCCAGTGACACAGCCGAGACAGAGATCGCTGCGGGAGGACTGAAGCGCGCTCGCGACGGCGTCGATCGAGAGATACGAGAGGCTATCGGCGTTGATCTTCTCGCGGATCTCGTCGGTCGATTTCCCGGCCGCGATCAGCTCGTCGCGCGAGGCCATGTCGATTCCCATGTAACACGGGGCGATGATCGGCGGTGCGCCGATCCGGACGTGGACCTCTTCCGCGCCGACGTCCTTCAGCAGCTGAACGAGCTGGTTCGAGGTCGTTCCGCGGACGATACTGTCGTCGATGATCGTCACGGATTTACCCTCGACCGTGCTCTTGATCGGGTTGAGCTTCAGACGCACGGCGCGTTCACGCTCGTCCTGTGTCGGCATGATGAACGTCCGGCCGACGTAGCGGTTTTTCATCAGCCCTTCGGCGAACTCGACGTCCGAGCCGTCGTCGGTCGCAGCTTCGGCGTAGCCGCTCGCAAAGGATCGCCCCGAGTCGGGAACCGGCATCACGACGTCGCTTTCGACGCCGCTTTCGGCCCAGAGTTCCCGGCCGAGTTCACGACGTACCTCGTAGACAAGTTCTTCGTCGATGACGCTGTCGGGGCGGGCAAAGTAGACGTGCTCGAAGAAGCAGTGTGCCGTGTTGTCCTCGTCGAACAGTTGATAGGAGTCAAAGCCAGTTCCGTCGCTTCGTAGAACAATCAACTCGCCGGGCTCGACGTCCCGGACGAGTTCGCCATCGAGCGTGTCGATGGCTGCGCTCTCGCTCGCGAGGATATACCCGTCGTCGAGTTCACCGATACAGAGCGGCCGATTGCCCTGCGGATCGCGCACCCCGAGAACGGTGTCGTCGTGCATGATCGTCAGCGAGTACGAGCCATGGATTCGCTCCATCGTACGCTTGACTGCCCGGACGAGATCCTCTTCGAGCAGGTTCCGGGCGAGGTCGTGGGCGATGACCTCGGTATCGCCGTCCGAAGTAAAGGCGTGGCCGAGTCCCGCAAGTTCGTCGCGGATCTCCTCGGCGTTGACGAGGTTGCCGTTGTGCGAGAGGCCGAGTGAGCCGCTTTTGAACGAAACCGAGAACGGCTGAGCACAACAGGAGTTGACGCTTCCGGCAGTGGGGTACCGGACGTGTCCGATCCCAACCGGGCCGTTCAGGCTCTCGACGTCGCCCTCGCCGAACGCGTCGCCGACCAGTCCCATCTCGACGTGGCTGTGCTGCTGGAAGCCGTCGTGCGTGACGATCCCTGCCGATTCCTGTCCGCGGTGCTGGAGCGCGTACAGTGAGTAGTATAGCGGTCGTGCAGCGTCACGGTCTTCGAGTGAGACGCCAACCACGCCGCACTTTTCGGTCATCCCGTTCCGGGAACGCCTGTCGACCCGCCCGTCTGACATAGACATGTGTAGCGAGTCATCGGGGATAAATCCTCCCAATCGTGTTCTACTTGGCCGTATCAACGTCCAGTGTATACACGTTCGTGTATATATCTGTGGGAATGAGAGACACAGCTATCGCTCGCCAATTGGGAGTAAAGAGAACTGTCGTGGATCTCAGTTATCGCCGGCTTTCGACTGCCAGGCGTAGCTCCGCTTGCTCTTGGACTTGCCGAAGCCACACGACGAGCACTTCTTCTTTTTGATGTGATAGGACTTCTCACCACAGCGTCGACACTTGACGTGGGTGGTCTTGTTCTTTTTACCCTGGCTTGGGGTTCCTGCACCAGTCATGGGATGATCGAAACGACGTTATCGCCGCGTATAATGGTTGTGTCTTCGACTGGCGCCTCCGAATCACCCGTCGGATCCTCGGGCGCGGGGACTTTCATGGCGTCTTCGAGCACGAGGTTCATATGCTGATCGTAGCCTGTCAGGCGACCTTCGTAGATCTCGCCGCCCTTCAGCTGGACCTGTACGTCTTCGCCGAGAGACGCTTCGAGTACGTCGAGGGGTCGTCCACTCATACGCTCATACCCTCGCGTGACGGGCATAAACGTACCGGGTTCCAGTGGGATCCGACGACGAACTCGCCGACTGCTCGCCGGTCACTGCTGACCCGGTGGCTCACCCTGTGGATGGTCGTCGTTCCCATCGCCACCAGCCAGTCGCTCGCTGTTCCCGCTCTCGTCGATCCGAATCGTCGGAGATATCGTTTCAGGTGTTACATCGTAACAGTATATTACTTGTGCGAGATATCACGGACGCAAGGCTGGGCGACGGCGAGAGTGGGTCCAAAACTGCATGACGGCGAGGGGGGCGCTGGCTAGATGTCGACAGCGAACGCCTCGTACTCGCTGGTACGCTCGGCGAAGGCGGCGAGCAGCTCGACGCTCGCGGTCAGGTCCTCGGTGTCGACGACCTCGACCGGGGTGTGCATGTACCGGTTGGGCAGACCGACGTTCAGCGAGGGGATACCGCCGCGCTGGACGAAAAAGGCGTCGGCGTCCGTCCCGGTACGGATCCCGGCTGCCTCTAGCTGGACGTCGACGTCGGCGTCATCGGACGCTTCACGAACCGCCTCGACGACGACCGGGTGGTTTGTAGTTCCTCGCGACACGACGGGCCCGCCACCGAGTTCGACGTCCGCCGCCCGATCGGAGGGTGCGTTGGGATAGTCGGTAGCGTGTGTGACATCGACCGCAATGGCGGCGTCCGGGTCGAGATCGAAACCGACCATCTGTGCTCCCTTGAGTCCGACCTCCTCCTGGACCGTGCTTACTGCGTGGATCGTCGCGTCGACGTCGGCCTCCGCGGCCGCCCGTAGCGTCTCCGCGGCCACGAACGTCCCGACGCGGTTGTCCATCCCGCGTGCGGCGACCAGACTCCCCTGTAGTTCCTCGATGGTCGAGGAGAACGTGATCGGATCGCCGACCTCCACGAGTTCGCGGGCGGCCTCGCCGTCCTCGGCCCCGATATCGATCCGTTGCTCGCGGATCTCGTCGTACTCCTCCTTGCCCGCATCCCGCAGGTGGATCGCGTTCTGGCCGACGACGCCGCTGACCGGCTCCTCGCCGTGGATCGTAACGTGCTGGCCGCGCGTTACCGTCCGATCGGAGCCGCCGAGACGGGCCATCTGGATGAAGCCATCGTCGTCGATCCGGCGCACCAGAAACCCGATCTCGTCGGCGTGACCCGCGATCGCGATCTCCGGTTCTCCTCCCTCCACTGTTGCGACTGCATTACCGTACTCGTCGGTCTGTATGTCGTCGGCAAATTCGGAGACGTAATCGATCCAGACGCGCTGTCCTGCCGTTTCGTAGCCGGTCGGACTCGGCGTCGTGAGCAGTTCATCAAGAAACTCCCGCTGTGAGTCGTCCATAGCCGAACTTGTCGTCCCGATGTTTCAAGCCTGTCGTCACGGCAAGGCTGTCAGGAGACGTGATACGTCGTGACACCCTCATTCCTAAGTTCCGTCTCGTCCAACTAGCAGGTATGGCAAAGATAACGCTGTTCGAGTTCAACCCGCGTGGACGCATCCAGATCGGGCCCAGCGGTCCTGACGACGAGGGACTGTTCTCGGCCGATATCGATCGAACCGACGACGACGGAGCGGAGGACGTAGAGACGGCGGAAGTAGACGACAGCGGCCTCGGCATCGCTGCGGTGCTGATCCCGCTGGTCATCCTCGCCGTCATCGGCGTCGCAGTGAAGACGCTCCTCGGTGGCGACGACGAGGAAGAATTAGAGCCGGACGAGGAATCGGAAGGTACGATCAGCCGGTTCACTTCGACGACCGAATGACTACTCGTCGAGGAATCGGTCCGGCGTCACCCGCGAGAGCCGCATCGCGTTCCCCGTAACGCCGAGACTCATCCCCATGTCGCCGACGATGACCGCCACCGCGACGCTGACGTAGCCGAAGGGGACGCCGACGGCGAGGAGGGCCTTGACGCCGAGGCTGGACCAGATGTTCTGGCGGATCACGCTGTTGGCCCTGTGGGCGAGCGCGTACAGGTAGGGCAGTTTTGCGACGTTGTCGCCCATCAGCGCGATGTCGGCAGTCTCGATGGCGGTGTCCGTGCCCGCTGCACCCATTGCGATGCCGACGTCGGCGGTCGCCAGCGCGGGTGCATCGTTGATCCCGTCGCCGACCATTGCAACCGAGCCGTACTCGGCCTGCAGTTCCTCGACGGCGTCGACTTTTTCCTCGGGCAGTAGCCCGGCGCGGTACTCGTCGATCCCCAGATCCGTGGCGACGGCCTGGGCTGTGCCCTCGTTGTCGCCGGTGAGCATCACCAGCGGGCCGACGCCGAGACGGGCGAGCGCGTCCACGGCGAGTCGGGCCTCGGGTCGGATCTCGTCGGCGATGGCGATCGCCCCGAGGAGCCGCTTTTCGGTCCCGACGAGGATCACCGTCTTGCCCTCGGCCTGTAACGCATCGATCCGGTCGGGGAGCGAGGCAGCGCCCGTGGCGATCCACTCCTCATCATCCGGCAGGACGTCCTCGCTAACCGTCGACACGCCGCCGTCGGTACGACCCGGCCCACGAGTCGACTGATCGAGGTCGAATCCGAGTTCCTCGAACAGTCCCGGCTTTCCGGCGTAGTAGGTCCTCCCGTCGACATCCCCGCGGACTCCCTTGCCGGTGATGCTCTCGAAAGCGGTGACGTCTTCCGGCTCGATTCCCACCTCGTTCGCACGCTCCAGAACGGCTTCGGCGATCGGGTGTTCGCTGCGCCCTTCGAGCGCTGTGGCCCTGGCGAGTACATCGTCCTCCTTCACGTCGCCAAGCGCGAGGACGTCCGTCACGGCGAGCTCGCCGGCGGTGAGCGTCCCCGTCTTGTCGAAGGCGACGGC
>LKMJ01002936.1_pt1 | contig 15781 bp, 14 predicted proteins | sample 643391 | NCBI WGS metagenome assembly LKMJ01 (sample SAMN04112250, study PRJNA286221) | soda lake metagenome | biome: soda lake; feature: Kulunda Steppe; material: water; isolation source: sample PL-Br10 brine of Picturesque Lake | place: Russia: Kulunda steppe | collected 2010-07
CTACCACTGCCTGCTGTCCAACACTACCACTGCCTGCTGTCCAACACTACCACTGCCTGCTGTCCAACACTACCACTACCTGCTGTCCACCACTGGACCACTGGACCACGCCCCACACGCGCACACACCTGCAGGAGCTCCCTGGTGTCTGGCATGTTACTGGAGTCTCGTAGCCGTGCGTCATCTGGCCGCTTCCGAAGCGGCACGCTCGACCCGGGCAGCACGCTCAGCCCAGACTCCATCACCAGCCTCAACGCAGGAGACGGCAGCGAGGGCAAGGCAGGGCCCCCTGCCTTCTCGCAGACGTGCCCTGCCCTGACCCTGGAGACGCCTGCGTGCGGGGGCAGGGGGCAGGCGGAGACGCTGCGCGCGAGCACAGGGCAGGCAGCCACGCGCACCGTAACATTCAGTGCCACGGAGGCGCTGAGCCGCTGGCAGGCGCGGGCAGCAAGCCAGGGGAGCAGCAACAGGCGCTTACGCAGGTCTGTGGATGTGGCGGACTGGGCGGATCGCAGCAGTCGCAGCAGCAGCGGCCCTGCCAGCGCAGGGGATACGGCCAGCGGCGCACGGCAGAGCAGCCGTCACCGGCGGCCATCCATGCCGGCCGGGATGTTCAGGCCGCACCTGCAGCAGCAAGGGGGCCTGCAGCTGCCTCTGCACCCCCCCGCTGGCGGCCTGGGCCTTGCGACTTCCCTGGTGCAGGTGCGCTGGCTGTGTGCGTGCGGGGCAGGCAGGCAGGCGTGTGGGTTGGAGCACAGAAGGGGCTGCAGCAGGGACCTCTGTGCACATGGGCCTGAGGTCAAAGAGGGTTTTGGGCGTGTGTCTGCCTTTGTGCGCGTGTGTACAAGTGTCTGTGTTTGAGTGAGTTGTGTACGTCAAGAGTGCATTACGCGTGCGTTATTCGCGCTTTACAAGTGCCAGTGTGTGCGTGTGAGTGTGTATTTTCGCATTTGACCAGTGGATGTATGCGCGTGCAAGTGTATTTTTGCAATGTACACATGCGATTTGGTGTGTATGTGCGCGCGTGTTTGCCTGCGTGCGTGTCCGCACGTGTGTATGCACAGGGGGAAAGTGGGGTCTTAGTGCGTGCTGTGGCTTGGCAGGGGCCCCAGCAGCATGGCCTACCGGAACTGCCGATGCTGCTGCCTGTCCTCGTAGCCTGCATGATCTTGCAGCAGGCTCCGTGCTGCTATTTGGGCTGGCCCTCTGTCAAATTGTGTCAGTGCGTGTAGCCTATTTGTGTTGGCACTGAGACGCATTGACTGTGGGAAGATCTAGCCAATACTTGAGCATTGGCCAGCTGTGCCCACCTCGCCGCATGCACGAGTTGTAAAAATGCTTGGTGCACTGCGTTTGTGTGTGTGTATGTGTATGTGTGCGCGCGCGCGTACGCGTACTCATTGGGGCCTGGAGCACAAAGCTCCAGCGGGCAGGGGCACTGCCACCAGGGGCGCTGGTCATGTGCAGAAGCAATTATGCAGCACACATGGCGGCCAATGATCGCGCAGCGCACACACGACGGCCGACCATTGCGCGGCACACACGCGACAACTATATGATTGCGCAACGTGCACACGACGGCCAGCAATCGCGCAGCGCACACACGACGGCCGACCATTGCGCGGCACACACGCGACAACTATGATTGCGCAACGTGCACACGACGGCCAGCAATTGCGCAGCGCACACACGACGGCCGACCATTGCGCGGCACACACGCGACAACTATATGATTGCGCAACGTGCACACGACGGCCAGCAATCGCGCAGCGCACACATGATGGCCAACAGGCCCAGACTGTGGCCATGGCAGCTGCACGCACCGCGCCTTGATGCAGCGCTCGTGCATCATAGGCTGCTGCGCAAAAGCTGGAGCGCTCGTGCTTTTGAGGAAGCAGCCTTGTGCTGCTCACCCTTGTGCACGGACGTGCACGGACACAAGGATGCAGGCATGCAAACGAGCATGCAAGCCACAAACCAAGAGAGGGAAGAGTGCATATGTGGCTAGCCTGCCCTCCTGTATGCCTCTGCAGAACCTATATGAAGCGATGAACACGCCCCTTGCTGCTGCGGACATGGACTTTCAAAGCCCTCGCGGCGTCAGCCAGCGTAGCGTCTTCAATCTGGGTGAGCACGTCTTGCTTGTTTGCATGGGGGGTACACAAGGTTAAGCTATGTCTCGCAACATGCACACGCCTTTGTTGGGAGGCATGCACCATGCACCCATGCTTGTGCCTCCAATGCACCCATGCTTGTGCCTCCAATGCACCCATGCCTGCTTGTGCCTCCAATGCACCCAGCTTGCTCGGTGCCTCACCAGTTTGATTGGTGCATGTGGCAAGTGTGCCGATGCCTTGTTGAGCGCACACACGCACACATACATACACACGTGTGCGCTCATTCATGCACGTGCACACATGACTTAGGTTGGTGCATGCGGGAAGGGTGGCACTGCCTTGTTGGTCAGCTAAGCAAAAGGCGGCACCACCTTTCGAGCGCGCCAAGCCAGACTGGCACCTGCCGCCCTATAAATTGCGCACCCTATTAATGGCGCACCCTTATGATGGCGCACCCTAATGATGGCGCACCCTATTAATGGCGCACCCTGATAATGGCGCACCCAATTAATGGCGCACCCTAACAAAGGCGCGCCAAGCTGGTGCCCCATTGCAAGCGCACCAAGCCAGACCGGCTCCTACAGCAAAAGCCCTTGCAAGAGTGGTTAATGTTGTCCTTCTCACGCACATGACGCATTGCAGAGGTGCGCTCTGGGCGCGCAAGCAGTACGCGTGGCTCTGTCGCGCAGCTCCTTGGCCCCAGTGTGTGTTAGTGCTCTGTGTGTGCGCTTTCTGCAGGGGGGCATGACAGCAAGGGGCAAGGACCTTGCGAGGGGCCTGATGAGGACTTCCTTTACCAGAAGCAGCTGAGCACCGATTGGGACAAGGTAGGGCGATGGGATTGGGCATAGGGATAAGGTCAAGTGTCGGGGGCAGGCACGGGGACCAGGCCAAGCCAGGCCAAGTACGGGGATCAGGTCAAGCTTGGGGAGCAGGCACGGCCATCAGGTCAAGGGTTGGGAATAGGCACGGGGACCAGGCCAAGCATGGGGACCAGGTCAGGTAGGGTTCACACGCTCCATGCACTGCTGTTAGCGCTGCATGGTCCATGATATGCATCGCGTGCCGTGCTGTGCACCTCATGCGTCAAGAGACGGCAGGATGGGCGCACAGTGTGTGCGTCAGCACGCCCTGCACTCCGCCATCAGCAGGGTGCAGCCCCCCCGTACCGGAAAAAAGATGCGATGCCTCAGCGCGCAGCGCAGATGAGGACGCGTGCTTATGTTGATTTCGTGGTGTGCTGTCGTGATGCCCGCGTGCCCGCAAGCGTGCTTGTGTTGATTTCGTGGTGAGCTTGTGTTGATTTCGTGGTGTGCTGTCGTGATGCCCGCGTGCCCGCAAGCGTGCTTGTATTGATTTCGTGGTGTGCTTGTGTTGATTTCGTGGTGTGCTGTCGTGATGCCCGCTTGCCCGCAAGCGTGCTGCAGTGCGGCCCAGCCCAGCACATCTAAAAATTGCACAGCCTGCCTTGTGCTCCATCCCTGGCCCTCTGCGTGCATGTACCCATGCGCACGTACACACACATACACACTTACAGGCACACACAAATGCACACATGCATGCACACATGCACGCACACACACGCACATTGCTGCTCTGGAGATAACGCCGTGAGGAGCTGCGCTTGCTATGAATGGTGCACGCCACTGCCTCCTGCCGCACTCCGCTGGACCGCTTCACAAACAATTTCACAAATAGCCTGTGTGGGCCGCAACACCATGCACGCCCTGCTGCAGCCTACCCCCACCCCCCCATGCACTCGTCTGTCCCTGTGATGCTCTGGGCCCCATACATCGAGTGCGCACCACCTTCCAACGACCCCCCTTCCCCTTCTCCCCCCAACTGTACTTCTTATCCACCTCGCCCCCAACCCCCCCTCCCTTCCCTTCACCCCCTGCAGGAGGTCCCTGCCCCCCATGGCAGCAGCCCATCTGCCCCCGGCTCTGAGCCCCTGGCAGTACAGGCCTCCTCCCACAGCGTAAGCCTCAGGGGCGCCTGGGGCGGCCCGCGGGGCGCCGCCGCGCTGCAGCGTGCAGGCACCTGTAGCCAGCCGCAGCTGCCTACCCTGCACCTGTCCGCGCTCCGCAGGGGGGGCCTTCCATCGCCAGGTATGCATGCCGCAGGTATGCCACGCAGCCGCCCCCCACGCCCGCGCACACTGAGCACAGCCTGGAATGCTCGTGCATGTGTGCGCCGCCACTGCATGGCTGTGCCCCACGCGGCCACCCCGCGCAGCGTGCGCTGTTGATGGCCCCCTGTGCAACAGGTGCAGGAACATATGCACGGGGCTCGGCACACAGCATACACCTGCGGCAGAACGCAAGCTTCTGTGTACGAACTGTCTGCCGGGTTAGGCCGTGCGGTTTCGGCTGATTTCTGTCAGATTGGGCCTGAAAGCGGTGCTATTTTGCAGTCTGCAGTTTGCGAAATGGTTGGTTTATCACCTTGATGAGGGCCGGTTACATATGCCAGTTCCATATGGCAGTGTGCAGCTTTTATAAGTAGGTTGGAGCACCTGCACCCCAGTCTGTAGGAGCGTCAACAACCCAAAACCCGTTCACACACACAACCAATTGTAACCTGTAACCGGGTAACCCGGATTGCGTAACCTATTACACAGCCCTTGACTCGTTCGTGCACACAACTGCAGGTGCATACATGCTTGTCCACAATTGTGCATGCGCATGCACGTGCACGTACACACACACACATGCGCGTACGCACCACACGCACATACCCTTGCACACACACGCACGCACGCGTGCACACACACATACACACATGCGCGGGCGCAGGCGTCCTGTCCTCCCCTTCCAGCTCTTCCCCTGGCCCCCCCAGCGCTTGCCCCTCCCTCCGCAGCCTCCAGCCCACCCGCTCTGTCCCTGCGCCCCTCTGCCTGCAACCAGCCTGCGGCGCGAGCCATGCCGGCAGCGGCGGCTTTGCCCTCGCAGGTGCGGGCCAGGCCCCGCAACCTCCCCGCAGTAACTCACCTCATTCAGGCACCCCATCGCGCCTGGCGCAGCCGGGCGCCAGCGAGGAAGCCGGGGCATACGATCTGCAGGGCGCAAGCCCGAGGGACGCGCCTGCCAACAGTGCCGTTCCTGCCGGTGCCGGCCCCACTGGAGGTGGTGTGCCGTTGCGCAGCAGCTGCAGCGGCAACAACAGGCAGCTGAGCCGGCTGCACAGCACCCGCCGCGCACAAGGAGAGGGCAGCAGCGCGTGCAGCGTCCATGGGGCCACAGCTGCAAAGGTGCGCCCGCAGCGCAGCCGCAGCTTCAGCGCAGTCATGACGCCGCCGCCTGCCGCGCTGGTGCCGCATGTGCAGCAGCAGCAGGGGGCGCCAGAGGAGGAGGAGGAGGAGCAGCAGCGGCGGCGGCTGGTGCTGCTGCGCGTGGGGCGCAACAGCCGGTCGCAGGGCAGCTCCCGCAGCTCTACACTCAGTGCGATGGCCATGTCTGCCGCCTGCAGCTTGGATCGCGCGAGCACGCGTACTGCTGCAGGCGCGCACAGAGGAGGGTCGCAGCTGCTGTCGCCGCCCTACCAACGCAGCCCGACCCCAGCCGCCCTTCCCTATGGGTTGCCGCAACCTGCAGATGCTGCAGCGGTGGCGGCAGTGGCAGCAGTGCCCCTCACCGCAGCCGGAGCGGCAGGCCTGCAGCAGGCGCTCAGCGCCGGCGGCGCTGTGTGGCCCGGCCCAGTCGCACATAAGGAGGCCGCGCCCTCCGCGCCGCGGCCCACCTTGCGACGCATGGTGCAGCGCCGTAACACCCTCAGCGCGCTGCTGCAGCCGCATCGCGGCATGCTGCTCGGCGGTGAGGGCGGGGCGTATGGCGCAGACCACACGGGCGGGGAGCGCAGCAGCAGGGCCACGCACGGCGAGCGCGCCACACGCAACGCAGCGCAGCGGCGCGCATCCATGGGCCGCATCACCATGCACACGCACAGCAGGGGCGCGCAGGAGCTGGCGGCAGCGGCGGCGGCGCTGGGCGCCGCGCAGGCGCCGGGGTTGGCGTGTGCGCACAGCGCGCTGTCCCACAGAGCATCAACTGCCAGCTCAGCGGGTGCAGAGCTGCATGACCCGCAGGTGTGGGGTATGAAATTCAACGTTGTAATTTATTGGTCATTTGCTGTGCAAAGTACTGTAAAGAGAGGGGCGCGCGCAGGACAGGTGTGTTAAAGAGAGTGTTTTTCAGGCAAATTTTGGCAGGCCTGCAGTTTGCACGCGTGAGTTCCTGAGCAAGAGCCGCATGTGCGTGGGTTTGCACAGCTGCAAAAGGTGACGGAGCATGGGCTGCAAGCATGGGCGGGTGCAGCTTGTCCAAGGGCGGGCATGGGGGTGCATAGAGAGCTGCTTAAGGGTTGCCTTCCTGGGGGTGGAGGCAGGCAAAGAAATAGGCTGGTCGCTGACAGAGGCATGGCCCAATTGCTAACAGAGGCATGGGCTGACTGGCAGAGTTGGTGGGACAGCACGCCAGGCGCTGCCTGAGCAAAGGAGGCCATGGCCCACAGGTGCCTGTGCCAAGCAGGCACAGCGCCTGCACCGGCCTCGTGCCTGGGCAGCGCGCTTGCCTGGCGCTGCGCCTGGGGACAGCTGTAGGGCCGGCTCGGGTGCTTGCCTGCGGTGCCACCGACCTGGGCCTCCCACAGCAAGCCGGCTCTGGTGTAAGATGCGCTGTATGTCAGGGAACATACTCAGTAACCATTGCGTCATTCGTGAATCCTGGACTTCTCTTCTGTTTTGTTGTTGGCAGTGTGAAAGATGAGATGCTGGCCGCAAATTGTGCAGCCCTCGCGCCCCTACCCCCAAAACATTTCTGACTGACCCGCCTGCCTATCTGCATGCCTGGGTGTGGTGCTGCTGCAGGCTTCTTGTGGCAGCGAGCAGGACAGCCGCCAGCCCAGTGCGCACAGCAGCAGCGGCGGGTGCAAACTTGCTGCTGGAGCCAGCCGCAGCAGCAGCACGCACAGGCCGCGAGTCAAGGCCAGTGTCAGCTTCCAAGATGCTTGAAGCCCCTGCGTGTGGGTGCGGACACGCATGCCCTCACCAACGCCACACTGCAAGCGTGCTTGCACGAGGCCTGGCCATCGCCCTTCCGAGTGGTGTGCAACTTTGGGAGCACGAGCGCTTCAGCTGGGGCTGTTTGACGTGCACGATAGGGGCTGTGTCACGTGCGTGGCAGGGGCTGATTGAAATGTGGCACGTGCGTGGCAGGGGCTGATTAAAATGTGGCACGTGCGTGGCAGGGGCTGATTGAGATATGGCACATGCGTGGCAGGGGCTGATTGAGATGTGCAGTAAGGGCAGTTTGATGGGCACAGTAGGGGTTCTTTGATCTAGCGAAGGGTGACTTTCACAGGCGCAATGGGGACTGTTTTGTATTCGCAGTGGGGGCTGCTTAGCGCGTGCAGCAGGTGCTGTCTAATACGCGCTGCAGGAGCTGATTGATGCGCGTGGGGGTTGTTTGACGTCCGGCAAGGATTATTTAGTACGTGCAGCTGAAACTATTGCCGTGCGCAGCAGGGGCTGATTTATGTGACTGCGGATGTTCTGACGCATGCAGCTGGGGCAATCTGTCCGTGGCCTGCCTGAGTGCATTGCTAGAACCGGACGAGGCGCGCAGCTGCAACAAATAGGGGGGTCATGGGTTTGCTGTGCGCCCGCTGTGAGCCTATTATAAAATCTGGAACGGGCAGTGCGCCGAGAGCAAACAAGGGAGGGGGGTTGGAAAGCAAACGGGGAGGTTCGAGACAAGGGGTGGCCTCAAGCTTGTCTGTGACATGAGCGCGGCCTCAAATGGTTTGAAGCTGCAAAGCACACGTGCAAGCTGCAGCCCTCAGCAGTGGAGGCTGCTTGGCGTTTGCCTCCCTGCCTCCAGACCTGCTGTCAAATAATGTGCTGGAGCTTGTTGAGCCCCGTGATTTTGCTGCCTTAATTGTGCAGGGCCGCTGTGTTGCCACACACAAAAGGCCTTGGCTGCAACGCTGCCAGACTCATTATGGTTTGTTGCTCTTTACTATGGCTTGCAAATGGGCTAAAGATTAAAGCCCTCAGTATAATTAACATTTGTGCCCTCAATATTGAAAAGGGCTACACAGCTCCCCATCCAACCCCAATGCAAGCAGCACTCGCCACAAATGCGGTCCCATGCACCTTGCTTGGGTCCACGCCCAGCTTTCATTCAGTCAAGCCATCGTGCCTTCACTGGGGGACTGAAGCATTGTTGTCAGGGTGGCGGCATTGTTGACAGGGTGGTGGCACCACCATCTTTTGCGTGCCCACTTGCCTGCTTGCCTCGTCAGCTGCCGCTTGCCGCTTGCGTTGGGGCATCAGCGGGCCCCAAGGCCTTCCATCACTCCCCTGTGTGTGGGTGGTGTGGCTCTCTGAAATGTGGTGGAGTAGCTCCCTTGTGTGTGAGTGGGGTGGCTCTCTTGATTGTGAGTGAGGCTTTCAAGGCAGAACACCGCGCTGGTCGGCTAACTGCTGGCGCCGAACTGCACGGTACACTGAACCGCCCTGCTATTACAGCTCTTGCTGCGCAGCTCTGATTTGGTGTGCTGTCCTAAGACGACGGCCGTGTGCTCTGCTGTGTGGCCCACTGAGTAAAATTGAACCACTAACTCATTTAACTGAATGCTGGTGAGTTTGCCCGCCCAACGGCCATTGTGCTTTTTAAATATATATGGTGCTTTTGTGTGCGATTTGCATGCTCTTTATTGGTGCTTTGTACACGGTTTGCCTGGTCTTTATGCCATCTCGGTCTCCTCAGTCATCGCTTGGAGGACGTGTGTGCAGCCTTGCAGCAAACCTTTGGCGGCATGAACTTGCAGAGAGGTAGCTGATTATGTCTGGGCAGTGCAAGTTGATGTTATCTCCCCAAATCAGCGACTGCTGCAGGGGCATTTATTGTGCTATTTGTACTCATAGATTTGTTAGGCACTTGCTTTATATTGACCTGACAGACCTGGATGCCCATTGCTTCTAAGAAATTTATCATACTATCCCACACTCACAACGCTGCTGATAAGCATACTGGCGTTTACGGCATGGCATGGGCATCTGATATTATCAGCAAGTTGTGTTGTTGCTCAAGGTATTCAGGGAGGGGATGAGGTGTTTAGTTTTGAAAGCATACCCGAGTATGCATGGAAGTGACCTGCTAATTCAAGCAATGTGACTTTGCTTGTATATAATCTGAACTGGACATGCGCATGCTTGCGCATCAAGGCTAAAAGGCTGAGCAAGGCTGCTATCCTATTATGGGAGTTCAGTGGAAGGTCTCTTGTCTTGAGTGGAGTTGCCCCTGTGCAACAGATTGTGCACCTTGACATGCATTCAATCCAAATGCCCACAAACTCAACATGACTTAGTATGATCAAAACGCCTAGCTACGCATGCTTATAGAGATGGTGTAAGAATGGTGTTTGCTTTGCAATTGCTTTGTGCCTTGGACACTGAACATACCATCTCAATTTAGCTGTTTGCGTTCACAATCTGGTTTCAGACTATGATCCCCCCATTTTTTTAACTTGAGTAATTGCTGCACTTGCTTTGCTTTGGTAGATTGTGAATTTAAAAGAACATGTCCTTCCTGGCATACAGGAACAAACCATGTCTGCGCTGTTCCAAAAACAGCAGGTCCATTCAAGTTCGAGATGGTGACACAAGGACCATCACTTTGAGCATGCAGGCTCTTACATTCTCTTTAAGAGGTCTCAAGGACCGATTGACCGCATCAAGGGAATAAAAACAAAAGCGCTGGATCTAGCACACCGAGGAAAGGGAGCACGAGGGTAGCTCAGAAGAAGTAAACTTATGACCTTTCCGTGAAGAGAAATACATGTCTCCCTTTCATTTTGGGATATCCTGGATCTATTCCAGGCTGGTAAATGTCCAGCAAGCCCAGCAGTAAACCTATCTTGGCAACTGACCCCCCTCAGCAGTTGTCCCAGTAAGTCCATGTGCCTCACCCTGAGAGTTTACTTAGTAAAGGAGGCTCCACCTGGATAACCACAACCCTACATAGCTGCAAAATCTTGCCCAGGACATTCCTGAAGCACACTGGCACCTTTACAGCATTGCTAATGATCCCATACACAATACTAGACATGCTGAGACAGCGACTGGTCTCAAGAAGTTTGAAAAGCGTCACTCAGACAAATATCAAACGACCGTGCCCCCACACTGGCAGACCTGCGTCGGAATGTTCTTTTTCGTTACCAGCCGATATTACCAGGATTACCGATCGGATTACCAGCTGGTAATCCGGCCAGAAAGCGTGTCGGATTACCGGCAGTGCTTTGGGTGAGGTTACCCCCCATCTCCACCAATCCAAACCGGGTCTCACACTCAAGACTGCTGACTCGAAGTTCTGGACCTAGCAGGTGGCCGCTGCCATGTCCAAGAAAGCAGTCAAGTTATTGGGGCAGGGGGCTACGCATACCACCCCAGCTCGGGCAAATTGGCTGAACCAAATGGTGCTGGTATAACCAACACCATATGGAGAGCAGAACTGGCTACTATAGCTGCTTTATCACACACGATCATATTTATATTGCCACAGACAGTCTCACCCCACTCCATCAAGTTAGGAAGTGATTGTTGTATCCAGAGAAGCACCCTCACCATGCCCAAGGAGACATCCTGAAAATCACTTCTAACACCATCCTTAACTCTCAGTCCCAAGTCTTCCTTAATAAAGTAAGATCTCACGCCAGACTTGCCAAAAATGGAAGTGCAGACGCCCTTGCCAACTTCGCCTGCCATGAAAATACAATCCCTGCTGAAACAACCATTCGCACTGCAGGCTCTGGTGGCAATCCCTTCTTTGATGTTAGCTGGTAAACTGTTCCAGAAGTTAATCAACAAGGATCTGGAAGTGAAGCTTCTCGACATAGCACGTGACTGACTAACCTTCCTGATCTCCAAGCCTCATTCAAATCCCACATGCACCTGAACCATAGACTGGGTTATGCCAACTCAAAAACAGGATATTATTCTTATTATCAGATTCTGCTACCACATGTCCAAAAAGATACAAGCAACGTATTTTGGAGCATGTCCGATCTCTACCTTCAAACAAAACTTTTAATGATGATTTTATGTTGAACGCAATATCTTTTGCTACGCACAGGCACCCTTTTTAATCAGAAACATGCTGTCCGCTTTAATAAGTCCACCAGCCTTCAGTGTCCACTCTGGCAACAATCAGATAGTGCTCTTCATATCCTTTCAGGGTATCAGCACAATATCATTTCTGTATGGTAACTGAACGCCATAATATTGTCTGCAGGCTCATCATGAAAACCATTGGCAAAGGCTTTCTTGCAAAGGCTCTCTTGCAGGATGTTTGGTCCATACTATGGATGAAGGCAGCACTGACCCAACAGAAACTTCAAATTCCTGAGCGTACTAATAATAGGACATTACCCAGGTGGCTTCTTGATGCCCGTTTATCTGTCAGAAATAATTTACAAGTTTACTAGTTTAAGTTTGACCTTCAGCCAGGTAGTTTGACTGTTCAGGTTGCTGGTGAACACCAGCCATACAGAAAACATCCATAAACTCTGAGATAAAACAATAGTTTGTCTCTGGAAAAAATTGAAGACATCCTCAGAACAAGCTTGGGAGAAATGAAAAGCTCCAGTCTGATTGACAGTAATTTTGTGTGCCAGTGGTAAATCGTGAATTAAGGCTGCAAATTGAAGCCTCAAAGAACACATTTGCATGCAAGGACACAGGAAAAGACATGTTTTTTTGTCTTGAATTGTCTGCAAGCCACACTTATCACAAGTACCATCATGATGTCAGAGATAGTCTAACCTCAAGTCGTCCTGATGCCATTCAGGTTACTCCCATACCCAATAAATCCAAAACATCTTCCATTCCTCACTTACACCAGGTGTGGCACGCTAAATTTTATGGGTATTGCGCAGAACTTACGATCTCAAAGCTATTGACAAGGAGGTACACCTGATAGAGGTCAAATACTGTAAAGACAACAGGCCTGGTCACCAGCTGGGGGCCTCTAGCAAACAACACGAGACTCTATGCAGGTACTTGAAAGCCAGAAAGGTTACAATCCACACCATCCTTCTTGGTGTAGGAGGTTCAATGTATACCTCCAACACTTTGCACCATCTTAAAGAGCTCTGCCTCGATTCACAAAGGATCCACAAGACTGCCTATAAATTGCATGCCCACTCCGTGCATTATGCTCACAAACTGACTACAACAAAACGTGCACTCAAAGAAACAAAATGCTCTCAAGGTCTTGGTCTGGAGCAGGGGGCTGGTAGCCACCCTCCAGATCTTCACCAGTTATCTTTTCCATTGGAGACTCACAGCACTTATGGCCAATGTGTCTCCTTTTTTCTAAAGATGCATCTTGCTGCCAAGTGCCTGCTTAGCTTTTCTTAATTTTTCTTGTCTGAGGGTCAGCTGTGGTTTTGGTAGTCTGTCTGTGTCATGCAAGGAGTATTGCTGCAGACAAAGTAGCGTCATGGCAGCAGGATAATACCTCCACTGGCATGCCATACTACAAATAGATATCCAGTCAACTACCAAGATTGACTGTGATGCAAGTGCAGCATAGTCTGGTGCTGCACATACATGACGTGACTTCTAGGTTATTTTTAATGAGCAAATGGCTGTGAAAAGCATGGTCTGTGCCATGGCAGATCAGGCATGGCATGCTACACTGGACAGTGGTGGATGTACGCACACTGGACAGAAGTGAATAACTGATGGATCGGATGGCAGTCACACCACTTGCTACCTCAGGGATAGGGGAGTCTACTCCCTGAGGTTTATCTCACAAAGGGTCAGTCTAGACACAACAAAGAATGGCCGCCAGGCCATAAGTCAATCTCCAAATACAGTGGCAGCTGAACCGTCTACAGGATCACATATCCCACCAACTGGCTCCACCAATTTCCAGGGAACCTTGTGCCTGCCAATGGATCACAGCTTTGGAGGCCTACCTGCCAAGTGAGTTGCTGCCTGCACAATCATACTGATTAAGCGTAGCATGTTGCTGCACCGTTTAAGGGCACTAATATAACCTTGCAAAATCCATTGTCCCTACCAGCAAGAAAGCAGCGATTACCACTTGCAGCAAGCACCTGCACCTGGCACTGGACAAAGTGGTGCACATTAATGCTTCTGCCATTCAAAGCCTTCTTGTATGGGACCCAAAGCCAGCCTCTGCCATTGTCCTTCTCATTAAAAGGGCATGTGCTTTTCTCTTCTATCAAACTTCAAACCCATCACCCACCAGCTTAGGATCTGGTACCAGATGAGGCAGCATTGGCATACGCTGCATTTGATGGTATGCAGAATGATGAAGTGCACCGAATATGTACCTTCTACGAGTGAATGGTCGACATACACATAAAGAAGGGCTTGCTCATGTGCACATGTGTTACAGGATATGTTAATGCCGCAATTTTGGGACAAGGCTTGGCTTGCACTTCCAAAATCTGACACCACATAAGCAGCGCCGTTCAACTCACGGCGCAATCCCCGGGGTCAATGGGCCCATTGCATAACAAAAGAAACAATCTCAGGCATTTCTTGGTCTTGCAAGCAAAACAACTTGGCAACAGGCAAATGCAATTCATTATAGTGACTAGAAAGCCAGCCTGGCATGGATGCTACATTGGAGGCAGAGCATATGTCTGCTCAAAATGCATGCCATGCTTGTGTGCCTACTATAAGAGAGAAAATGGGCCCAATGATAGGTTGCCCTTTAAATCAGTAGTTAGAATTCCTGCCTTACCAAGTGAAAGTTCCAAAGGGGGTTTACTGACCAAAAGTCCGGGATGCTCCTTTTTCGATGCAAACTATAGTAATGTCATATAGCTGGGCTCCTGACAAATTTGGGGGGAAATGGACGCCTTTGGTGACCTGGGTGGGTGTTCAGGCTCTGTTTTTGGCTTTTATTGGCATAGACAGCAAATGTGTCACATTATGTGTGCCCTCACCTCGAGCCCAACAAAGTTCTTTTCACCCACAAATCCCCACCAGTTTAATTCTATTATGTTTCTTAATGATATTGGATGTTGAAACTCAGGTTTGGAGGGGTCGGCTCTTGACCCACTTTGGCATCCCTTTTGCCGATTTTAGGGAAATGACCCAAAATACACATGTCACCAACCGCTGGGTCTTTTTCTCCAATCATTTTGCAACGATGTTTGTTTATCAAAAGAACACCAGGACATCAAAAATCATGCAATTTGGTGTCGTGGGTGATCTGTTGTGGACATTTGGCTGTTTAAAGTAGGGTTCACGCCGTGGAAGATTAGGCATAGGCCCCGGGGCCCCCTACTGACTAGTTTCAAGCTTAAGTGCTTTGGAGGCTTTGTAAGCAGGGCTACATTTGGACGCTGAGCTTGAAACCACCCCGTTGGGGGCACATACCCTGGGAGCATGCCAAAACAATACCCATTTTGACAAACCTACTGATCTAGGACACCCATAAAAAAATGGATGAACGAAGTATAAAAAATTGAGGTAACCAGAAATGAGGGAGGCAATCACCATGTTGAAACATGTGTGAGGATTAGCACAGTCGCACGAGAGGGTCTGAAACATCAAATACGGACCGGTCCAAAACTCTTGCTGTGGGCCCTGCTGCTAGAAGAGCTCAGAAGCAGCAATTGATGGCTAAAACATCTTGGAGTCAAGCACTAGAAGCAGCTTCAAGAGCTACTGCATATGAAGTGTTTTTGCCCCCTCAAGAGGAACTTTTGCAGAGGGGGGGCTGTAAGCTTTTTAAGAATAAGCCATCAGTAAAACAAGTGTGGCTTGAAAGCTGTCACGCGAATCAACGTCATTGGTGAATTACCATCTGTAAGTGTAGGCTTTTGGCATGTCCAGAGTGCAAAATCCATGCATCAAGAGGCATCAAACTGTGATACGGCCACAGCTGTGCACTTCACCAGGGCGCTACGGTGCTGCATGCTGCTGCTGCCACCCACGGTTGTAAACCCCATGTGGCTCTTCTTTGAATAAGCTAGAAAATCTTGTTATGAAGCCTTTAAAGGAGGGAGGGGCACGAGGGCTGTGTTGAATCCAACAGGTGTACATACAACTGATCACCTGTGAAGCACTCCAGCAAATTACCTCACTCATTTGCTTTCTTGCTTACAAACTCTCGCCTTCGTTTCTTATCCTATTTAGCAGGTGCTCCACGCCTTTCCAACAATTGACAAAGAACGACTGTCCACTTTCTTTCTTCTTGCCTTTTGAGGAGTGTGCTTTCTCTTCCTTAGACATACCTGAGCAGGTTTGTATATGTGTGTGCGCACATGACTGCATGTGCACATGGTGTGTGTGTGTGTGCACATGTGTGCGTGCGTGCATGCGCGCGCACGTGCGTTGCAAGTTGATCAAACTTCAATCTCAGCTGTCTCTTGTGTATCCATAAGGGCCTCCGCAGGTCGGCCACTTTCTGGAGAGGCACCTGTAAGCGTATCTGTAGACTTGTCCGCAAAATGACCAACCTATGGATATCCATATTGGATACCTATAAAGGGGGCCAAAAAAGGGGGCGGGCTGCGTTTGTGGCTGGTTGCCGGCCCAAGCTGCCCCCAGCAGAGTGCGTGCTCTCCAGCTCAGGGAGCATGTCTTCTGGGGGTGCGCTGGAGCGCGCGAGGTCAGAAGA
>LKMJ01002937.1_pt1 | contig 15780 bp, 15 predicted proteins | sample 643391 | NCBI WGS metagenome assembly LKMJ01 (sample SAMN04112250, study PRJNA286221) | soda lake metagenome | biome: soda lake; feature: Kulunda Steppe; material: water; isolation source: sample PL-Br10 brine of Picturesque Lake | place: Russia: Kulunda steppe | collected 2010-07
ATTGCATTAAGGCTGCAACTCCCCTCCCCCTACAAGACTTTGTGGTGGACTTGCGTGAGCGCTTGCGTGCGGTATGGAGGGAGCTGGATGGTGCAGATCCTAGGACACACGCTCAAAAACTGGCTACATATCATACATGGATGGCCTTGCCTCTCAGTCCAAGCAATGTACGAGGCCCTCCCCATGTGTTGCCTAGGTACCTGGAGCTGGAACTTAGTAGGCATGTGCTTCGGAACATTGCTCGTTTCCGTTTGAGAGCTCATACCCTAAGAGTTGAAACCGGTTGTTGGCAAAGCCACAATAGGATCTGTGACAAATGTGACTTGCATGATGTCCAGGACGAAAAGCATGTCCTTTTTTTATGCCCTTGCTTAGAAATGTGCTATTTAAGAAGGAGATTCGAAGAACATTTTGCTGATTTTGTAGGACTTACATTGGATACACAGGCGGCTTTTATTTTGACGACATTGGAGCTGAGGATGTGAAATTGTTTCTCTTGAAGCAGACATACAAATCATTTCTTTTTATCTCTGAGATTATGGATATTTTTTGTCGGGCAATGTCCAGCAAGCCCAGCAGTCAGCCCATCTGGCTGAAGGTCTAAACCCACTGTAACTTAACTTATTTCTTCTGCAGGCTTAAACAACGTGTCTGCTTTTCTGGGCCAGGAAAACGACAAGCTATATTTCTTCCTTCTTGCACTCAGTCAGGCTGATAGTTTTTAGGAGCAGGCTAGCAGTCGAACTTCTTTACTCAGTTCAGGCTGAAGGCCTTTTTCTTGTAACCCTTGTGACCCTTGAAGGCCTTTTTCTGTAACCCCTCAAACCTTACATGCCTTGCCTAGTCAGACTGTCTTTGATTTTCTCCCAACGGCACAACTTGCTGACCTTTGTTGAACAAACTCTGCCATTTCATATCGGACATTATGGACTATTTTTTGGCTAACAAAGACCAGCAACAAACCAATCAGCATAACGTCCTGGCTGGCGGTCAACTTGTAACTTTACCTTAACTGCCCACTTGTCTGTCAAGCACAGCTGTGTAATTCTTCTCCAATTGAGAGTAGCATCAATGTTCCATCCCAAAAAAGGTTACCACTCAATTTTTAAGGTAGTTATTTGATGTCCACCCCAGAGAAGGAGCAAGGCCATGTCAATTGAGGAATAAAAATGGAATCTAATTTAGATTTGCAGATGCACATTGACTCGACACGAAAAGGGCAAGCATGACATGGGCAGGCTTGCATAGCCATCACCTAACCAGGGCTGCCAGACTAACAAATTAACCTGTAATGACCCAGCACAACCTTGGGTAGAGCACGGTAGTGCACTGCAGTTAGAGCATTTGATCCACATGCCTTTAAGTAATGCACCCCCACAAGCAGGTCAGCCAATCATCTAATGAGGGATACAGGAATAAAGGGAACGGCACGACTGCACAGCCCGTCCCGGGATCTTCGCGCCTCTTGACTCTTCCTGGCCAGTATGCCCTGGCACTGGATTAGTATGCACCGCCCGTCATCCATGGCTCCTCACCCCCATTATTGAGCAACCTGTGCTATGCCCTATCAGCCGTTTTTGTAGGACGCATTGCGGCCTAAAAATGCTGATTTCATGACTGGGCCATAACTCGCGACCAATTCATGGACCAATTAAAAGCTGTTCCATCCCTTCCTGCATGCACACCATGCACTGCCCTCAGCAAGGCTTAGACCTACAGCCTCAGGCCTTTGAAATAGCACACCCTCAGCACTAACGGTGCAGCCCCATCCACATCCCAACACCCCCGTCCAATGCTGGTGCAACAGCAGCTGCGCACACGCATTTGTAGGCGAGGCAGTGTCCCATGGCAAATGTGCAGAGGCAAAGATGGGCCCCAGCAGCGCCAAAAGCCAGTCCATCTGAACCCTACCTCAGAACCACTAATTGCCCCCGGCAAGCACTTGGGCTGTGACCCGAAGCCCTCGGATGCCTGAGACAGCACATCCTTGGCACACACTGTGCAGCCCCGTCCGCATCCCAACACCCCCCTCCATTGCAAGTGTGCACGCACTGTTGCAGGTGAGGCACACCATCCCACTGTTGCAGGTGAGGCACACCATCCCACAGCCAACCATGCAGGCACAGATGGGCCCCGTTGGAGCAGCAGCACTGGCAGGCAATATTAGCTCAGGAGGACAGGCGCGCTGCCCGCACTCCAGCCGGGGTGGGGTGCGGGGGCATGTGGTCACACTCAGGAGGCTCCGAGCAAGTGCCTCCATCGTGCACGATCCGCACACTGCGTTTATTTACCTGCGGCGCAGCAGAGCACCGGAGCGGCAGCATTTGCTGGCTGCCACTCGCACAGGAACCCCCCCATGCACGTGCGCCTCTGGTGCAGAAGCCATGTGCGCACATGCTCATGATGGTACAGATGAACGCGTGCATGCACGTGCATGGGAGCACAAACTCATGCACGTTTGAATATGCATGCATGCATGTCTCATGTTAGTGAAGCAATTCCATGTGCTTGCGAATGTGTTTGGATGGAAGCACCTGCGGCTTGATGTACACAAGCTATCTTGCTGGTGCACAATTCTATGCACCCACACATATGTGTGTGCGTGTGTGCGCATATTTGTGATGAGTGCATGCAGGTGAGGCAGCTTGCAGGTTCTGGTGATGTCTTGTGTGCTTCCATGCACCGCAAGACAGCTCAAGGTCCACGCGCATCCGTACGAGCAGCACCAGCATGCCCACAAGCGCTCACCCATCTCTTGAGGAACCTGCAAGCTTCACTGGCTTGCAATCAAGCTCTCGTGCGTGAGCACTGCGCATGTCGGGCTGTTTGCATGCAATGAATTATGCAGCGCCAAGGGTTGCATTCCTCTATGCACGTGCACGCTTACTTGCTGGTAACTTCATGCATGCCCGATGAGTTGTGTGCATGGTCATTCGGGGCAAGGCCTGCTTCTTTGCACGAACCTGTTGTTTGCATGAGACTGATGTTGTCCCCCTTCAGCAGTATTCTCCCCAGTGGCTTCCGCGTCTTGCGCTTTGTTGAAACCTCGTGAGCATCATCTAGCACTAGGTTCATGTACTCGTCGAAGCCGATGATGCGGCCCTCGATTTTGAGGTCCGTCTGCTCGTACAGCCAAATCTGGATGACCTGCTTACTTTGCAGGTACCTGAAAATCAGGTTGATAGGCCTGCAAGATGGATCAAGGGACAGGGCAGGCATGAGAGGGAGTTGGGGGAAAGCGGAGGAAAACGCAGACCTTCCTCCCTTGCAGCATGGGACGTGCATATTGTGCAGTGCAGGGCACGTACAGCAGACTGGCTTACTTACTGAGTCATAATCTTCTGCACTTTGGTGGCCATGGTGCCTGACTATTGGCCTCCCTGAGGAGGTGGGCGCACGCGGTGGGGTAACTGAGGAGTGGACTGTCAAAGGGCAGCAGGTACAGGGAAGACAAACGCTCCTGCAGAAAATTGGTTGGCTTAATAAAAGTTTTGATGCTGATTGACTTGACCGATCTGAACAGCCACACATTAAAAATGCGCACTGGTCTAGCTCCACAATCAAAGCCCATGAAAGCACATCTAGGATCTGGCTGCTCCTATTTTGCATCTACATATGCACCAGCGCACACCTTGTCTGCAAAGCCAAGCCCTAAGGTCCACAACATGAGCTGCAAGGTGAGGCGCACGCAACACCAGCCACACCAGCTTTTCTCACTGTGCAGCTGCTTACGTTGCTGCTGTTACATTTCTAGTATGTTCGGGCCATTCCAGGTAATCCTGCCCCCTGCGCAGGCTGCACCCAGCACCCCCAAGCCACGACCTCCAAGCTGCTGCCAGTCTTTACCCTTGGACAGAAGCTTGGACCTAGCCTTCAGCCGCATGAGCGAAGCTGAGCAAACTAGCCCCCTCTTGCAGGATCCTTATGCCTGCGCCTTGTGCGCCGCCCCAGGCCCGAGTGGGTAAGAAGAATGGAGCACGCATGCAGCTGCGCCTTGGGCGTGCACCCTAACGAGAGCACGAGTGGTTTGTGCACTTCTTGTCGGCATGCAAGCAGCTCTGCCACGCTTACATGCAACAAGCAGATGGAATGGCAACACTCGGTCGCTAGTGTCTGCAAACCAGAGACTTCCACACACACGTGCTGGGCTGCCTGTTCCACTTGCCAGCTCGCCTGTGCGTGTTCCACCTGCCAGCTTGCGTGCGCCTGCTTGCGCTTCGAATCCAACCTACCTTGCGTCCTTCAATTCCCCGTAACATGTGACCCGCCTGTTTGTTAGAACCCCTCTGCCTGATGCCCGCATGTGCATGATGCATGCCTGTGACCTGTTTGTGCACAGCTCGTCCGTCACCTGTGCACCCCACACCATGCACCCTCACACCATGTGCTGTGTGACCGGCCTACTTTTGATCTTGGCTACCTGGGCCATGTGATGCTCGCTCGTGCTCGTACATGAATCGTGGCGGTGACCTGCCTAAGCGCCGCCATGTACCCAGCTGCTCTTGGGCCTATTTTTTCTCCATCCCCTGCGGCTGCGGCTGCGGCTGCGGCTGCGGCTTGTGGTTATTGGCATGCCTATCTGTGACAGTGTAGCCGCTGCCGGTGGTGGCTTGATACCTATGGAATGGGTCACACGCCAAACAACCTTTGCGCACATGCCTGTGACCACTCGCTGTCCTACCTGATGCATTGTGCCAGGGAGCCTCTGTGCTCATATGCCACAGACCGCCTGCAAAAAGACGCTGGCAGCTCCTTCTGCCTGTGTGCCTCAGGCTAACCTGTGCGCACCACCACCCTCCGCCCCACCCTCCATGCCTACCCTCAGTGCTGCACCACCCTTAGCTGCACAAGCCCACTTTCGGCCCCACCCTCCTCCCTGCCTACCCTCAGCATTGCACCACACACCTACTCACCTGCACCCCCTGCGCTCCGCTCCACCCCCCTGGTCACCCTCAGCGCACGCCAACCCCAGCTGCACCCCCCTACTGTCCGCCCCAAACGCCTGCTTGCAGCTCTCCTGCGGAAGGGCTGGCAGCCCCTACTGCCTCCCGCCTCCCGCCTAGCCCGCTGCGGCTTGCGCAAGACATCATTGCCACCAAGTACATCGATGACACGCTGGATGTGGCGATGGCCAGCACGAGCATGAACACCATAAACAAGGGGGACTACCAGCAGGTGGGCGGGCAGGCCATGATTGTGGTTTCCCTCCCCGATGCCTACTGGGGTCCAGCAGCCACAGGGGGGAAGCCTTGGAGAGAGCTGGTGACATGCTGTGCAGATACCTTGTGCGTGCGCGCACACTCCCGCTTACACACGCACCCAACAAGGCACCAGTGCAAAACACATGCTTGTGCGCATACTCCGCGGAAGGCAGTGCCTCGATAGTGCTCTCGAAGGCATAGATAAATCATGAAAGTGCTCCTAACGCTGGCGCTACCAGCTGGTCAGGCCAAAGGTCTCTGCGCAGAAGCTTGGCTAACCTGTGCACGTGGCTGTCATGCCTCAGTCATTTGTCCTGCATGCATCAGCGCAGCAACGATTTATGTGTTGATGCACCCACAGCGCTTCACAACATGTGCATGCAAATACACCTGCAGACCCGCTTGCCTGCACCAAAGCGCTCAGGTTCCTCTTCCGGCATGCTCAATCGCATGCTTGTCACATGCTTGGTCACCGTGCTTGGTCAAGTGCTTGGACAAGCACTTTGTCACATGCTTGGTCACATGTTAGGTCACATGCTTGGTCACCGTGCTTGGTCACTGTGCTTGGTCAAGCGCTTTGTCACATGCTTGGTCACATGTTTGGCTGCTTGGCCACCCGCAGGTGGTGCTCCTGGGGGATGGACTGGACACCCGCCCTTTCAGGACGCTGTGGCCCAAGGGGACCATGTTCTTCCTGGTGAGGGCCTGTCAGGGTTCGGGTCAGGGGTAGATGGAGGACCTTCAGGAAGCTGTGGCCAAAGGGGACCATATTCTTCCTCGTGAGGACCAGATTAGGGTTTGGGTCAGGGGTAGATGATGAAGCTTCAAACACTGTGGCCGGGGGGGGCCATGTTCTTCCTGGCAATTGCACCCTCTCCTAAACCGCAGCAGTCAAGCGATGTATACCCCTCACATACACTGGCGTGTCCGTGCTTTGACCGCTGGGAGTTGTACTTTTCCTGGCAAGTGCCTCCTTTCCGGCATCGTTGTGATTGAGTGGTGTGCCCCACTCATGCATGAGCGTGCTTGCAGTCTGGCTGGTGGCGTTTGGCTTCTACCTGGCAAGTGCCTCCTTTCTGGCATCGCCGTGATTGAGTGGTGTGCCCCACTCATGCATGAGCGTGCTCGCAGTCTGGCTGGGGGGGTTGGCTTCTTCCTGGCAAGTGCCTCTTATCCTGCATCACAGTGATAAAGTGGTGTGCCCCTCCCAGGCCAGTGCCCTCTTCCCTTAGGTATGCTGCCCAAAGAGCACAACCTTCGGCAGACGGCCCCCCAGCTCTGTTTGCAACACCCCCCAGCTTCGCAAGAACCTCCCCAGCTCTGACTGCAAGACCCCCCCGGCGCTGGGTCAGAGCCTGCTCCATGCAATTCATTGCAGGGCTGCAAGAATGCCAGATGAGTGTGAAAAGCGTCGCATGCATGAATGTAAGGGAAACGCACCGCGGGATGTCCAGGGCCCCTGCAGGCAGCCGCCCACTGCCCCTTTGGGGAGCAGCGAGTAGGCCGGTGTTTCTCGCCCACCTATGCATGGCCCTGACCGCAGGTGGCTGCGGCAGAGGCACACAAAGCAGCAGAGGCAGTGCTGAAAGAGAGCGGGGCGAAGCCACCGTCCGGCTGCCTGCTGCGTCGTGTGTCTGTGGACTTGTCAATGGCAAAGGTGATGCCTGCAGCAAGACACTCTCTCTGTGCCGGATGTCTGTGAACTTGTCATCGGGAGAGGTGATGCCTGCAGCAAGACATTCTTTCTGTGCTGGGTGTCTGTGGACTTGTCATTGTGAGAAGTGATGCCTGTAGCAAGACAATCTTTCTGTGATGGGTGTCTGTGGACTTGTCATTGGGAGAGGTGATGCCTGCAGCAAGACATTCTTTCTGTGATGGATGTCTGTGGACTTGTCATCGGGGGAGGTGATGCCTGCAGCAAGACATTCTTTCTGTGCTGGATGTCTGTGGACTTGTCATCAGGGGAGGTGATGCCTGCAGCAAGACATTCTTTCTGTGCTGGGTGTCTGTGGACTTGTCATTGAGAGAGGTGATGCCTGCAGCAAGACAATCTTTCTGTGCTGGGTGTCTGTGGACTTGTCATAAGAGTGGTGATGCCTGCAGCAAGACACTGTTTCTGTGCCAAGTATCTGTAGACCTGTCATTTGCAGCGGTGATGTCCGCTGCAAGACCATTAGGATTGTGCTTTGTGCTTGTGGACTTATTGTTTAAGGCGATGCCTGCAGCCAGATTATCAGGATTGAAAGCTTCACGCACTGCGTGCTGTAATGCTTGGAGTGTGTGTACGCTGTTTGCGCCACGCCGGGTGGCTCATTCTCCTTGCCACGCTGAGCGTGCGGGCAGTCGTGGAAGCTCAGGTCAGGGTGGCTGTGCATGACAGATGGGTGTGGCTGTGAGGTGGCCACTGCACGAGTATGGGCTTGGGGCGCTCTGCAGTACAGTTGGGGATGAAAGTGGCTCACTCATCCGCCGGCTCTGCACACAATCTTTGTGTGACCCACTTGGAGGGAGGCACCTTTCATATGAACTCACATGAACAATCAGCGCCTGCTGATGTGCTTGCCATTTTCGTGCGGAGTGGCGGGAATCTGCTCTCACACGGGAGGGGCAAACAAGGCCTGGCTGTGCACTGTTTCGTTGTCTGTGCAGCCCTCTGGGGACCGCCCGCCCTCTCTCCAGGCCTTTGCGTTGCTTCCTGACCAAAAGCTGCATGAATTGCTTCCCGAGTGGGAGCTCCTTGCACGCCCCTTGCTGAAGCAAGCCAGATGCCCATCTCATTCCCCACAGCTGACTCCATGGGTGCCCCTTCTCGCAGCACGCCTGCTACCCTGTTGGCTCTTCGAACCTGCCCTGTTGGCACTTCAACCCTGCCCTGTGGGCTCTGCAACCCTGCCCTGATGGTTATTCAACCCTGCCCTGTTGGCTCTTCGACCCTGCCCTGTTGATTTTCCAACCCTGCCCTATTAGCTCTTCAACCCTACCCTGTTGATTTTTCAACCCTGCCCTATTTGATTTCAACCCTGTCCTACTGGCTCATCTACCCTATCCTGTTAGCTCTTCAACCCTGCCCTGTTGGTTTTCAACCCTGCCCTGTTTTGGCTATTCAACCCCGCCCTGTTTTGGCTCTTCAACCCCACCCTGTTTTGGTCCTTCAACCCTGCCCTGTTGCCTCTTTGCCCCTGCCCTGTCGCATCCCTAACTGGTTCCGTGCGTGCTTCGCCCTGCAGCATGACGGAGACCCGGTGTTCCTGCCCCAGCTGCAGCGAGCAGGCTACCAAGGCACGAAGCTCAGTGTCTGGGCCATCCAGGTGAGAGCTGTCATGATATCGCACAAAGCCTGATGTGTGTATGCGTGTTTGCATGTGCACAGCATGCACGGTTTGTGTATGTGTGCTTGTGCAGGAAAGCCATCAGCCAGAAGGTTAGTAGCTTGGGTGTAGGGGCCATCTAGGTGGGGTGCCAGCTTGATGATGTAGGAGCTCGGTAGGTAGGCCATCCGGGTGGGCTGTTGGGGTGAGTCTTTGCAGAGCTCACGGAGCTGGCATTCCATGGATCTGCCTCTGGGGCATGCATGAGAGCTGGGGATGGGTAAATAGGGCCTGATCAATATGCCGAAGAGGCTCTGTTGAGGCTGAAACTGGCTCTACAGAGGCTCTGCAGAGCCTCGACTGATAGGGTCTGCCAAACCCTGTCTACCCATCCCTCATGGGAGCTCAAAAGTGGATTCCTTCCTGTGATCTGACCTCTCTGACTTTGAGCGCATGCTGTGTTTGCGGGGAGCAGAGGCGTCTTTGACTCGCTGAGAGGGTATGGATGCAGCGCGTGTGCTTGTGACTGCTGGCAGCTAAAAAAATGTCTTTGGCAACACTTTTTTATGAGTGAACTCCTCAGATTACATGATATTTTGCTTGAATTTATACTTCCGTATACAAAAACTCTAAGACTTAAAAGGGGAACGAAATTGTGCAGAGGGCCCAATGATTGGTGAGGCATCCACCTTCCATCAATCTGGAAAGCAACCTTTCAACTCAGGTTCAAAACTGACCCCCTCCAACCTGGGATTTCAAACCAAGGCTTGTTCTTTCTGGAACTGAATGGCCTTGTGCGGGCAACATTTGCTGGCTGTCAACACAGGGCTTGGATGGGTACAACCTCAGCAAGGAGAGCGTGCATGCGGTGCTCAACGAAGTGGCCAATGCGGCAGCCTACCACAGCTTGATTGTGGGGGAGCTTCCTACCATGCAACTCCAGGTGTGCGTGTAGCCATTCTGCTTGCTTACGCATTATCCTCACACCCTCATCCTTGCACCCTCACCCTCTTACCTGCAACACAACTGATTGTGTGCTTCCTGCATGTGCATTTTTGTCTTGCAATGCATGTGTTTCATGCAATAAGGTGACCGTCAGCCTGGTTGCCATACGGCTTATGCCTTGTCATAGCCAAAATAATCCATAATGTAAAAAGAAATTGGGATTTTCACATTTGCCACGTTGTCCATATCAGCCTATGAAAGCAAAGAAATCTATTGAAATTGTGTGCATATGCAAGCACAAAACTGCTCACATCACTCATAACATGGGAAGCTGTAATTACAAAAATTGAGGGTCCACCTGAGGAGCACCTCCAATTTGCACACGCACGCAATTCAGTAACCAAGATGCATATTTTTAAACTTATATTGGCCGTGCCTGTAACAGGGCTGTACAGAATTTGTGTGCCACAGGTCACTCTCAAAGTAAACCCCGCCAGAGCATGTCCTGCATGAGCATGGTGGAACATGGTGCTGAATATATGCCATTGAAGCAGTGCCGTGTCTGTGTTCATGCATTAACAGGAGGCGGAGCACATGTTGGCCGAGGTGGGCCTGCTCAGCACCATCCTCCCTTTTGGTGCGGAGGCCACCAGCTATGGCAGGTGGGTACAAAGGGAAGGACCGCATAGAGCTGTGCCTGGTATTGAGGGCAGCATGCCGTTGCAACTGTGCAGCTTTTGATACACAACTTGGCCACGAATTTAGGACTCGGTAGGCCTAATCCAATAGCAGGGAAAAATGGGTTGAGGGAAGGGTTGCACAGCTGTGCCTGCTGTTGAGGACAGCTTAGCTCAGGCCTGACAGGCCTCTGGATCTCCTCTTTTATTTAAGGGAAAGGGCAGGAATTAGGTTATCTTCTGAGCTTATTTAAGCTTCCTTTAAAGGAAGAGGCCGGGAGGGGTAGTTTATGAAAAGGTAGAGGCAGGATGTAAGGTAGCAGGGCTGTAAAGGTGGTCAGCGCAAGAAGCATAGGCTGCAAGGGTGGACAATGCAAGGAGTTTGACTGCAAGGGTGGTCCAGAACAGTATGCATAAGGTGCGAGGAGGGGCAGCACGAGATCCCACCAGGTTGAAAAGGTTTGCCCCCCCCCCTTGCCTTCAATAAGACACTTCTCCTGAGGATTGTGCCAGGCAGCTTGATTTGCTTTTCCTTGAAAGTCGGTGGGTCCATTGTTAGACTGTACATTACATGGCTTGGTTTACTGTATACCATCTATATACCATCTATGCCTTTAAAGTATTTGTCTCTCTCTCTCTCTCTCTCTCTCTCTCTCTCTCTCTCTCTCTCTCTTGTCTAGGATGAGGTCTGGAAGGCCATATAGGCTCACAACTCAGACGCCCTCGTTGGGCAGGTGCAGCTATTTTATCCTTGCCATGCCTAATCTTGATCGGCTGTCCACTTGACAATCAGATTGCAGAACAACAGCAGGTCACTAGGCAGCTGTGTGGGCAAGGTGTGTCCTCGCTGCATGCATTACAAATAGGTGGACAAGAACCTTCCGTGGCAACGGTGCCCTGTTCAAATTTTGCAGGTGGAGCACAGATCTGCTGGAAGCTGAGCAGAGGCCCTTGCAGCCCCCGTCCAGCACAGGAGACGAGGAAGCGTCTAGTGAAGCAGCAATGCACTCTGACCAGGGCCGAGGCCCAGGCCCTGAGGATAGAGAGGCTGATTGCTCTCCAGTGGCAAGCAGTAGCAGTGCAGGTGCCTTGAGCACTCTTGAGCCACATGGCCAAGACAGGCAACACGCAGAGCAAAAGTGGATGTTCACCTCGCAGCAAATGAGACTGTCAATTGAGCAAATGGACGTGTACAACATGCACTTGGCAGCAGCTGAGGAGATAGATGAGGATTTCAGTGGGAACTTCTCTTAATACTTATGCTGCCTATACCGTGTATACATAGGCTAAAGTGACTGTATCCATCCTTTTGTGTCTCTTGCTAGCGGTAGGCCAAAAGACTGTTTTACAGATCATGGCATTTCCTCTCGTTTCCTGTACACCACTTCTTCCTGCCCTTCCCATAGTTCAGGACTCGTACTTCAGCGATTCCCCCAATGCTATAGGCATGGTGTTGTAGGGTTGTCTCTTGTAATACTGGTAGTGTTTAAGATCAAGTTGGTAATAGTTTACAGATCATGGCATTTCCTCTCGTTTTCTGTACACTACTTCTTCCTGCCCTTCCCATAGTTCAGGACTTGCACTTCAGGGATTCCCCTAATGCTAAAGGCATGGTGTTGTAGGTTGTCTCTTGTAGTACTGGTAGTGTTTAAGATCAAGTTGGTGAAAGGCTCACTGTGGGTAAGATACTCAGACTACTATGGATGCTCGTACTAGGGTACGCGATCGATGATGCCGACCTGCTGGTTGAGAACGTTGGATATCTCTGCACACATATGCTATGATGTTTCTCTGCCTTCATACCTACAACACAATATCCCTAACCATCTTTCACGTGCTCTTTCCAGACTCAGACTCTCTGGTCACAACTTGAATGCCGAGCGTCTCCGGCAACAACGACACAGAGTTCCTTGTGAGCTTAGAATCTGCACTAAATGCAACTGGCACTGTGTGCAAGATGAAGAGCATGTCCTCTTAGATTGCCCGAGTGCTGACTTGGCAGGTTTGCGCATCAAGCACCATCAACTGTTCCGCTCCCCCTCTAGAAACTCAGACAGGCTAAGAAAATTTCTCAGCCGAGCAGACACCAAAACAAGTTTACAAGTTTAAGTTTGACCTTCAGCCAGGTAGTTTGACTGATCAGGTTGCTGGTGAACACCAGCCATCATAATAGCCGATTATCATAGCCGAGCAGACACCAAAGGCCTGGCCTTGTACGTACATGAGTGCCTGGAATGCTGTGCCTAGATTTTGGGACACAACCTAGCTTGCCTTTTTTGGTTTTGGTCGCAGGCCTGATTGGCTTCAGCTAAGCTCGTTTGGCAGGTACAGCTTTGTAACCTAACCTAACCTATGATGTTAGTATGGCATTTGTGCTACCTGCTGCAACTTATAGCTTGACATGCAAGAGTGACCTGAATCCTCGGTGATACCCTGGTAAAATGGATTGGGAAAGAGTCATGTACCTGCTGCAGCCAGTTGCTAAGTCTTAGAAGGAGCAATGATTGGCAATCATTAGCCTCAAGTCTTAGCAAATGTGTCTCCGTAGGGTGTGTTTTACCGACTACGTACCTGTCCTTCTCTTTCAGAACTTCAGAACTTGAAAGAAGACTCTTTAAGAAAGGCTTAGAAAGGCTTTTTAAGACAGTCCTCTGGCTGCCAGTGTCCAGCAAGCCCAGCAGTCAACCCATCTGGCTGAAGGTCTAAATTTGATGTAGCTTAAGACAGTCCTCCGGCATCTCTTCAAGACAGACAAGTTGTCTCCCAAAGATGAGCACGTGCCGAGGCCCACTTGCCAAGCTCCTTCAAAAGTACGGGGTCCGACCTTTACTTATTTCATGCAGATTTGGCATGCTTTTGTACATCAACTACAGAGAAGTGTTCACTGGAGGCTCACAACCGGCTAAGCTGCCTTCGCTCGGCAGGTACAGCCTTGTAACCTATAGAAGAGTGTCATGCCGTCTGTGTTCTAATAGATTACTGGAGCTGGCAGCGCCTACTGCGAACTGTCTTTTGGAGGTCGAGTGCAAGGGGGCTGTAGCTCCACCTCTTAGCTGTAGATTCAAATCTAGGCCACATAGTTGCTTTTCGAACACCTCAAGAAGAACTAACCCTAAACCCTAACCCTAGCCCCCTCAGCTGAACTTTGCACTATGGAAAATACAAATTGCAGGCTTAAGCTAAATTGATCACTGATCCTGGCAGGGTTGTATGATGTCTGATGCACAACGAGTTGATGTGTTGTCAAATCGCGTGCGTTGCCTGACCAGATCACTTCAGTAACACCAAAGCTCGTCACAAACTTTGTTGGACATCTCCACTGGCATGGATTGCCGTTTGGCAGCAGATCAGCCATCATGATGAAAGACCAGCCCCCCTCCTTGCCGATGGGTTACTCATGAACTTGTAAACTTATGCTTTGGTGGAGGAGATTCACGGCACTTTGAGCCAGTGTGACTCCTTTATCGATGCAGGGAGCGTTTTGAGGCCTGCGTGATTTGTCTTTTCCTGCCTTTTGGCAAAGCACCACCCAGGTACAGCAATGTTATCTCACCCTCTTGAGCGAGACCACACACACAACAACTAGCACCGGATTCTCGAGCAGGCGGCGGGGCACCTGCAATGGAAAGTCGACTATCCACCCTCGCAACCTGTGGGTTCGGGGTTCGAACCTCACTGGAGGCTCAAACAACAATCGGCTAAGCTGCCCTCGTTCGGCGGATACAGCCTTGAAAACCATAAATCTTAAACCTCTTGAGTGAGACCACCATAGAATTCCGAGGCAGCCCCTGTGGCCCCTGTGGTGCAGTCGGCAAATAGGAACCTTTTCTACCACTGTAAGATGACTTGAAGCATGCAGTATAAGACCGGTAGAAGGTGCACCTTTTAAAAGTGCCTTGGGCGCGCTGTTTGTGTCAACTGTGTCATTCCCAAAAAAGACACAATCGACACAAACAACGCGCCCAAGGCACTTGGTTTGTTGAATTTTCAAATGACGTCAGGGCCAGTCAAAATGTGAACAAGACCTGTGAAGAAGATCTGACTCCTGAATACCCGAGGGACAGGCATTTTAGCATGATCCGGTCCCTTCAGGAAATAGAAAAGGAAAAGCACATAGGGAGCGCATCATTCCCTACAAAAATGAAGGAATGGCAAAAGAGGACATAAAAAGCACGTAGGGAGCGCATCACTCCCCACAAAATGAGGGCACCCTAAATCCTCCATTAGGCCGCCTTGGTGGCCTTTGGCTCTGGGTGAGCAGAGCGTGTTTGCAGAGCCTCATGGTGGCGCGCCTCAGCATCTTCAAGCATTGCCACCTCCCCTCAAGGCCTATGCATGCAACGCCCCCCACCTTTAAGCAAGCAGCCAGCACTGCGCTTCATCAGAGGCCACAGGAACAACTTCAGCACGTGCAATTTGCTGCAACACTTAGCCATGCACCAGGGGCAACTTGCGCTTGTGCCTACCTGCCTGCCTGCCCGTCCATCTCTCTCTCCTCGGCAGGCAGCACGTGGTCCACACAGCAGCCACACAGCAGCCACACAGCAGCCAGCATGCAGCAGCCAGCATGCAGCAGCCAGCCACGCGCCTTACGCCCGCTCACAGGCTGCTAGCACACGGTCGCAGTAGTGCTTGCTCCGGAAGCGGTCCCTGACCTTCAGCACCTCCATGCGGACCGGGTGCGGCTTATGGGCGGCAAGGGCCTCAAGCACCATGCAGGCCGCCTCCTGTGCACCACAAGCAAATACAAGCAGCGCTCAAGGCCGAAGGAGCAAGGGTGGCTGTGAGGGCATCCGCCCTGTGCGGAGCTGTGAGGACTGTCACATGAGGTGGGGTATCACGCGATATGTCACATGTGGTGTCACGAGAGGTGTAATATCACATGTGGTGTCTTTTCACCACACTAGGAGCTTGATCCTTTTGGTCCACAGGCTTGGGTCACTCGCTCTGCAGGCTCCATAGCTCCGCAAGAGGCACAGCCGTGTGCCCTCCTGCAAGCTCCGCAAGAGGCACAGCCGTGAGCCCTCCTGCAAGCTCCGCAAGAGGCACACCGTGCTCTGCAAGAGACACACCGTGCTCGGCAAGAGGCAGAGCCGTGCCCTGTGCCCCTAACGCGCGGCACACACGCACACACACACACACACACACACACACACACACACACACACTGTGTGTGCACAGCACACCCGTGCGAGCACGCACATGCAAGCATCCGCACACCATGCACACACACACACACACACACACACACACACTCCGTACACAGCATACACACACACGCGCATGCAAATGCATGCATCTGCACACCACACGCACAAAAGCACATCTGAGCAACACGCACGCAGAAACACATTGGCTAACAGAAAAACAGGCTAGGTGGTCCATCGGCAAGGGTGCCCCGGCTCCTCAGCAGATGCTCCAGGACAAGGCTCAAATCAAGCGAGCATGCCCTACAGCATGCAAGGCCACGAGGTAAGAGGGGCAGCAAGCATGACCTAGATAAAGCTGATTCAGGGTAGACCTTCTCAACCAAATGCCAGACAGCCACCCTGCCTCCAGAACCAGGCCCAAAGTATGAGAGCAGGGCTGGTAGGAGGAACAGGAGGAAAAGACAAGATGGAAGAGGAGGAGGAGGAGGAGGAGGAGGAG
>LKMJ01002940.1_pt1 | contig 15771 bp, 18 predicted proteins | sample 643391 | NCBI WGS metagenome assembly LKMJ01 (sample SAMN04112250, study PRJNA286221) | soda lake metagenome | biome: soda lake; feature: Kulunda Steppe; material: water; isolation source: sample PL-Br10 brine of Picturesque Lake | place: Russia: Kulunda steppe | collected 2010-07
AGCCGGAGGAGGGATCCGAACCCTCGACCTAATCCTTACGAAGGATTCGCTCTGCCAGGCTGAGCTACTCCGGCACGCATCCTACTGTACCGCCATCTCGCAAATAAGGGTTGCGAAACGGGGTTCAGTGGTCGCCCTCGGCGTCGACGATCACGACCTCGCCGTCGACGACATCTACGTTGATCAGCGTCTTGACCTCGTACTCGGTGTCGTCGAGTTTGTTCTCGCCAGCCTTTTTGATGACTGCAAGGACGTCGACGACTTCTGCGTCCATCTCGGTCAGTGCGTCCAGAATTGCTTTCATCGTACCGCCAGTCGAGAGCACATCGTCCAACACGAGCACCCGGTCGCCGGCCTCGACGTCGTTGATGTACATCTCGGATGCCGAGTAGCCCGTTACTTGCGAGAGCGAAACCTCGCCCTCCAGACCGTACGACCGCTTGCGGATGATCGCTACCGGAATGTCGGTCGACAACGAGACTGCCGTCGAGATGTGGATACCCATCGCCGCCGGCGTGACGATCTTGTCGACCGCTTCGAGGTCGACTCGGCGGATAATGCGCACGGTGATCTCCCGAAGCAACTCGGGTTCTAACATCGGGACGCCATCGCTGATCGGATGGACGAAGTACTGATAGCCGTCCTTTTCAGTGATCGGAGTATCGAGAAGTGACTGCCGCAGACGATCCATACACCCACTTTGTAAGTCGGCACCTAAAGATGACGGTCCCCCCTGACGGCCTCCTCAGCGCGACTGCGGCGCACCGATCCGGAACGTACACTCGCCGCCGACCCGGGCGAGTGCCCGAGAGCCGAGCGACAGCGACGACAACGTTTCGGCCCACGGATGCGTTCCGAGTGACCAGTCGACGCGCCGACTCAGCGGTCGGACACCGAGCTGGCCGTCGAATTCGAGACCGGTTCGACAGCGCTCTCCGTCCCGCATCGTATACGACGCCGTCGAGAGTGTCATTGAGCTGGTCGGCGGGCGTTCGACTGCCAGCGACAGTACGGGTTCGCCGTCGACGGCGAGCCGTGTGTGGGTCACCCCGTCAGTCGTCGAAACCTCGATGTCGGCGACCGATTTCGGATACCCCCAGATCTCACGACCGAGCACAGAGGCCGGTTCGGTCGTCACCGGCAGCTGCCAGACGTAGCCGCCAACTACCCGTGAGAGTCCCGACACCACCGGGAGCGTCAGCGTCGACTCGGGAACAGCCGGAATCATAATCCCCACCTCATTGTAGGGCTCGATCTCCCCGTCGCCGATTCGCTGATACTCGACGGATAGAATAAGCACCGCAGATCGGGATGGTGTGAGCCGAACAGCAGCCAGCTGCTCGGGAAGCAACGCCTCGACGGCACGTGAGGCTGACAACAGAACGCCGCTGATTGAGGCCTCGGTTTCGAGCGGCACCGAGATCGTCTCGCCAGTCGACAGTGTCACCGAGGTAGCGGACGACTCGGATTCGGTAGTCGGCCACCGGGAGGAGACGGCGACAGAGCCACGAAGCAACGTCGTCGTCAGCGTCTCACGCAGTCGGTCCGGAAGCCACCGGCTCGCCATCACGAGCCGACTGCGGGTTCCAACCGGATACCGCGTGGCGGGGTCGTCGGTGGTCGCCGCCTCGATGACGGTTTCGGCCACCCGCTCGGGACTGTGCGCGAACGGTCCACCCGTGAGTGCCCACCCCGACTCGATGGCCGCATAGATCGAATCGTAGGCGGCAGTTCGCTCGGTAGCCAGCCGGTTGCGTGCGCGATCAGCGAAGCCGGTCTCGACCCAGGCCGGTTCGATCAGCGACACCGACACCCCGGTAGACCGGAGCTCCATACGCAGACTGTCGGTCACCGATTCGACAGCCGCTTTGGCCGCCCCGTAGGACCCCAATCCCGGCGACGGCGAGACGCCAAGCACACTCGAAAGCATGATGATCCGGCCATCGCCGCGGGCTCGCATCGTCGGCAACACGGCCTGGGTCATCCGGTGTGTCCCGTGAACCAGCACATCGAACTGTCGACGCGATTCGTCGACCGAGACGTCTTCGATCGGTCCGGGCACCGCAAACCCAGCGTTGTTGACGAGTACATCGATCCGACCCGTCTCGTCGAGAATTCGGTCGACCGCGGTCCGGATCGCTGTGGCGTCAGTGACATCGAGCTCCAGACACCGACAGGTAGCCGAGACGCTCTCGGAAAACGCCGCGGTGTCGGTCGCATAGACGATCCATCCGCGGTCGACGAACGCTTCGGCGGTTGCCGCGCCGATCCCCGAGGCCGCACCGGTAACAACGACGACGGGTCGGCTCTCGGGATGGGTGGCCATCGTTTCTCTGTTGGCCAGCGGCGACATAAAAGTAAACCAGCCCTACAGTTCCGTCCGGGCGTACCGAACCGTCTGCCAGACGAGTGCTGCAATCCCACCAAGTGCAATGCCGACCGTTCCGACGAACAGCTGTCCAGCGAGTTCAGCGTACGAGATTACACCGAACACAGCGAGATACGGCACCGCGAGTCCGACGACAAGTAGTCCAGCACCGACGGCGGTCAGTGCTGTCGGCACGCGAGGCTCGCCCGTTTTCTGTCCGATCGCGTGGGAGGCGACGACGGTTGCGCCGAACGGCAGCAGTCCGACCAGCCAGATGAACGTCGACAGCGGTGCGTCGCCGAACCCGTTGGTTGTTCCGGCATCAGTCTGGGGGGCCGTCTGGAACAGATATCGTTCGCCGTCGACCTCGATCAGTCGAAAGACCTCCTCGGGTGGCCCCTCGCTGTAGCGGAACTCCGCTGGCGGCTCACGAACCGAATCACAGACCAGCATCGTCGACCGGCAGACCGGCAGCTCGTAGCGTCGCCAATCGTTCGACGGCTCGCTGTCGAGCGTGCGTTCGATCGCCAGCTGACCAGTTGGTGATAGCTCTTCGAGCGGCGTCGCGCTGGCTGGATCGAACTCGTAGAGCTCGACCAGTTGCTGATACTGGCTGTCGTCTTCGGTGACGGCCTGATGGCTGTAGGGTGCCGGCTCCGTTGTCTCGTACGGCGAGGCGAATACTGGATGTGGGAGCACGCCACTGAGTAGCAACAGCATCCCAACCGCCACGCCAAAGAGAAGTCGACGCCGATCACCGTCCATACCTCGAGTGGGTGCTTCGGCGTCAAATCCGTTCCGACACTCGGCGCTGATGATAAACTGATAACAAAAAGCGTTAGTGCGTGATCTACGTGTACTCCAGTATGAGTTCTGCCGATGGTCGGCTTGCGATCGATTCGCTCACGCCGCTCCACTGGCTGGGCGTCGTAATGGCACTGATCAGTGCAGCCGTCCACCTCGTTCTTGGCGCTGGGTTTCTGCCACACTGGATGGGAATCCTCTTCGTACTCGCAGGGGGCGGATACATCGGCGGTGTCGTACTGTTAGCCGTCGACTACCGGCGTCGACTGCTGTATCTCGTCGGCATCCCGTACACGCTCGTCCAGATTATCGGCTGGTACGTCGTCAACCAGCCCGCAGGCGTTGGTGATCTGACCACCGCAGGCGCGGCCGACAAGATCGCCCAACTGGTGTTGATCGCCGTGCTCGTCGTTCTTTACCGGCGGGAATCGTAGCGTTCGTCTCCCGACAGACTCCCTGATGGCAAACACCCAACCCACACAACTGGCTGGCTTACGACAGTGGTCAGTTTCAACGCTGTGGCTCGCCGTGCTCGCTGGTGGGGTTGCGGGACTGCTCGTCGTCTGGGGTGTCGGTAGCTCGTCTCGGTTTGTAGCCGGTGTTAGTGGGGGCCTACTGGTTGTTACGGCTACGACGGGCTGGTGTATCGGACGTCTCGGTGAGGTCTCGATTACGATTCCGACGGTGCTGACGCTGTCCCGTGGTGCTGTACTGGCGGTGTTCGCCGGCTTTCTGGCAACAGGGGTACCCGGCGGCTCGCTGGCGTGGGCACCGGCGCTCCTTTTCGGGTTTGCTGCTGCTGGTGACGCTGTCGACGGGGCGCTCGCGCGGGCGACAGATTCGGTGTCGGCGTTCGGCGCACGGCTGGACACCGAAACTGACGGCCTTACCGTTCTGTTCGGGACGGTGTTCGTGGTCTGGACTGGCGCTGCGCCAGCGGTGTTTCTGATTGTTGGACTGGCTCGATACGCGTTCGTCTTCGGCAGCTGGCGGCGCAAGCGTCGTGGGCTTGCGGTGTCCGATCTCCCGCCGAGCCAGCTTCGTCGACTGCTCGGCGGATCGGCGATGGTGACGATCTGGATCGCCCTGCTGCCGATTGTTCCAGCGACGGTCTCCCGGCCGCTCGCAGTAGCAGTCGCCATCCCATTTGTACTCAACTTCACGCGCGATTGGCTCGCTGTCTCGGGCCGACGCTGACGCGGATATTTAAGTAGTCACTCGGAAAACTCCAACCCAATGCGCCTCGGTCTCGTCGTTTATGGCAGCCTCGATCAGACGTCTGGGGGGTTCCGGTACGACAGAAAACTGGTCGAGTATCTTCGGAACAACGGTGACACTGTCGAGGTGATCTCGGTGCCATGGCGCAGCTACTGGCGAACCGTCGCAGATGGGTTTTCACCCGGGCTCCGAAGCCGTCTCAATCGGCCGTTCGACGCGCTCATCCAAGACGAGTTGTGTCACCCGACGCTGTGGTGGGTTAACAACAGGCTCACTCGCCCGAAACGCACTGTCGCGCTCGTCCATCACGTTCAGTCCGACGAGCAGCCAGACGGCGGTGGCAGACTCCGACGCTACATCGAGAGCCAGTATCTCAGTTCGGTCGACAGCGTGATTGCGACCAGTGAGTTCACCCGCCAGCGCGTCCGCCGGCTGGCTCCCGACGTTTCGGAGTGGCTGGTCGCGCCGCCGGCAGGTCGACACGAGGGCCGGGCAATACGTCCGTCGGCGATCCGCGAGCGCGCCCACCAGTCGCCGCTTCGGATCGTCTATCTCGGCAATCTACTGCCTCGAAAGAACCTCCTGGGGCTGCTTGCCGCCCTTGAGAGGCTCACGGACGATCACAACTGCACCGACTGGCGGCTGTCGGTGCTGGGAAGCCAGGAGGCCGACCCGGCGTACGCCGAACGAATCCGGACTCGGCTCGCCGAACTCGGCTTCGACGATCGCATCGACATCCTGGGCGAAGTCTCCGACAGGACGGTCGAGCAAACCCTCGAAGCAAGTCACGTTCTCTGTGTGCCCTCGATTTACGAGGGGTTCGGGATGGTGTATCTCGAAGCCATGGAGTACGGCGTCGTCCCGATCGCCAGCGCGAACGGCGGGGCCAGCGAGTTCGTCCACGATGGCAAAAACGGCGCGCTCGTCGACCCGGGAGCCGCCGAGCGAATCGCCCACCTGTTGGCCGAGTGGGCAGCCGATCGCTCGAAGCTGGCTACGTTGGGGCTGGCCGCAGCCAACACCGCCGACGACCACCCGAGTTGGGCGGAGACGTTCGCATCGATCCGCTCGCTGTGTGCGGGCGAGCCGGCCGGAGACTCGTGAGATCAGCATGACTACGCTTCAAACCTTTTTAACCGCGAAACGCTCAGTCGAGGACCGTGCGCTCAACCGTGTGGTCTGGGATCGCTTTGTCGACGAACTCGACGAGGCGGGCGACGAGCCGGTTCGGATCGTCGAACTCGGCGTCGGCACCGGCTCGATGCTCGCCCGGCTCACTGAGTGGGACGCTCTGCCGCCGCAGGTGTCCTACCGGGCGATCGATATCGACAGCGAGACGCTCGACGTGGCTCGGCGTCGACTCCCCGAAACGCTCCGGGCGGCGGGTTACGACATCGAGCCAACAGCTGGTGGATTCTGTGCCCACAGAGCAGCGTCGACCGATCTCGACCGAACAATCGAGGTCAGCTTCGAGTGTGGCGACGGCTTCGAGAAAACCGACGAGGCTGCGGCGGTCATCGCTTCGGCCGTTTTGGATCTGGTTGCGCTTCCCGAGGCCGTCGAGCGCGTCTCACAGCTGCTCGCCGCTGATGGATTGCTCTACGCACCGTTTACGTTCAACGGCCACACGTCGTTTCGGCCAGCCGAGCCAGCCGATGAGGTAATCGAGCAGCTGTATCACCGTCATATGGACGAGATCCGCGAGCAACCCGGCAGCAGTCGGGCGGGCCAACAGCTCCTGACGGTGCTGCCTGCGGCGGGGTATTCTGTGTTGGAGGCTGGCGGAGCAGACTGGGTGGTTCGGCCCGTCGACGGCAGCTATCCGGGCGACGAGGCGACTGTGCTCGAGTTTTTGTTGTCGACGATCGATGGCGCGCTGGCCGACTATCCGGCCGCAGACCTCGACCCTGAGAAACGGAGCCGGTGGATACGCACGCGCCGCGAGCAGCTCGACAACGGGGAGTTGACGCTCGTCGCTCACCACATGGACGTGCTCGCTCGGCTCGGTTAGTCGTCGAGGAATGGGGGTTTGCGCGACTGATCCGGGGTGGTAAGTGGTTCGTCCGCCAGCATCTGTGTGAGTCGACGCTCGCCTTCGTCAGTGTCGTAGCCGATCTTGTTCAAATGCGCCCGCGGCGCACGGTTCGGGTTGTCCTCCCAGTGGGCCCACAGCTCCGTGTGGCCGTCGTCGGTCGGAAACAGCCGGACGTGAAGCTGGTAGCGACTCAACAGCCCGTCGGGTCGATACACGTAGCTGCCGATTTCGTGGACTGTCCGGCCACCGCGGTCGTAGCCGTGGAGATACGCTCTGAACAGCTGGCTGAACCCGTTTTCTGTGAGCGTTTCGCGGGCGTCTTCTGGGTCGACAGCCCAGATACCGACGTACTCGTCGGCTGGCGGCGGCAGGACGCTGACATGCTTCGGAACCAGCCTGTCAGGAGTGGTGACAACCAGCCGACCGGCGGCGAGTCGTATCCGATGGAGGCCCACACGAACCGCGACCGCCCAGACGGCGGCAACCACGGCGAGGAGGGCGAGGGTCGACCGTCGCAGGCTCATGGCTCAACTGGCTGTTCGTAGCTGGCGTACGCCTCATCGTCTTCCCAGAGTGTGACTCTGATGCGGTCGGGAACTGTCGGGTCGGCCGCCGACAGGATCTCCTCGCAGAAGATTCGTGCGAAGTGTTCGACGCTCGGGTTCAGCCCCTCGAAGGCCGGCTGGTCGTTGAGCGTCGTATCCGCATACTTCTCGACGACCGAATCGATGGCCGCGTTGATCTCGTCGATGTCGACCAGATAGCCGTACTCGTTGAGCGAGCTGCCCTCGAACTCGACGACGGCGGTAAACTGATGCGAGTGAAGCTCACCCTCCGGGCCAGGGTCGGGAACGGTCAGAAAATGCTGGGCGATGAAGGGTCGACGAACCGAAACAGTGTACATGTGGATGGCTATGAACGCTCGTAGCTAAAACATATTCCCAGCGTCTCGCCGTCTCCCGCATCGAGCTGTCGGTAGGCGTCGGGAGCCGCCTCGATCCGATACTGGTCGGTGATCAGTTCCTCGACCGGGAGCGCGGCCAGGCGGTCCCAGGCCAGTTCCAGACGTCGGCGCCGGTTCCATCGCCCGCGCAGCGACGGATCAATAGTGCTCACCTGACTGCTCGAGACGGAGATTCGGCTCCGGTGGAACCGGCCGCCGAGGTCGAGTTCCGCGGGTTTGGTACCGTACCACGAGCCGACGATAACCCGGCCGTCGTACCCCGTCGCTGCAATCGCCGAATCTAGAGCTGTGGGATTGCCGGACAGCTCGTAGCTCAGATCCGCACCCTGTGGCTCATCCGTCTCCGTCCCATCAGGCAACGGTAGTATCTCGCCGAGGGCGTCCGGATGGACGCGTGCTGTTGCGCCAAACTGTTTCGATTGTTCTCGCCGGCTGGCAACCGGATCGACGGTAATGAGTTCGATGGGGAACTCGGCGAGCAGAGCGGTTGTCGTCAGCCCGACCATCCCCTGACCGAAGACGACCACGCGCTCGCCGAGTCGCGGGCTCCCGTCTTGGACCAGCGTGCAGGCAGTTTCGACTGTCGGCAGCAGGGTCGCCGCCGGTGTGCTCAGTGGTTCGGGAACGACGTGGAGTTCCGCTGGCGTTGCACAGAAGTGGCTCTCGTGAGGATGGAACGCGAACACCCTACGGTCGAGCCACGCGTCGTCGACCGCTTGGCCGACGGCCTCGACGTGGCCAACGGCAGCATAGCCGTACGTCAGTGGGTAGGACAGCGAGCCGGAGAGTGCCTCGAGCTCGATATCTGTGGCAAACCCGTCCGGCACGTTATCGTTGTAGATCAGCAGCTCGGTTCCCGGACTGATCGTCGACAGCTCCGTCCGAACCCGGAGTTCGTCGGCATCAGGCTCGGGGATAGGCGTTTCGCGAACGTCGACCGTACCGGGACCGACGAAGTACAGGGAGCGACGACTCATACACGTTAATCGTCACTTGTAGCGGCCGGGGGTGTTGCGAACTCGACGGTTGTTCCGTCGAAGCGACACTCTTCGAGGGCGTGTTTGGCGGCGATGCCGGCTTTGTGGGCCGTCCGATCACGGCCGACACCGACTTTGAGTTCGATGCCGACATCGCGATCGACGTGGTCGATGGCGTCCTGATACGCCTCAGCCGAGAGCTCCGGACAGACCGCGATGATGTTGTCGCCGCCGACGAAAAACGACAGCGCGCCGTGTGCCTTGCGCATATACTCCATCAGCGAGGCGTAGCTGCGTTCGATATGGATAAACGAGTCGAACTCGTTGAGCTGGTCGGTGTATTTGCCGGTCGCGTCGTTCACGTCGAAATGAGCGATATGGACCGACTCCGGGTCGGCGTCGTCGGGATCGAGAAACCGGCCGGCGAGTACTTCGGTTCGGCTTTCGTCCTGGGCACTGCCGGCAGCCTGGATTCGTTCCGTGGCTCCGTCAAGTGCTTCCGCAGGCGTTTCGGCGACGTCGACACCCAGGCTAATCGTCACTGGGTATCGGTTGCTGATGCTTTCCTGGAGGGTGGCGTGGGCTTCGCGGTCGATCCCGTTGGTGACCGCGATCATGTTGTCGAAGCGGGTATAAAAGACGTAGCCGCCACGGCCCCCGATGAACTGGGCGATATCCGCAAACAGCCGCGACTGGAGCGTCTGCAGATCCATCTCCCGCCGTGGCTCGGGTGTGACTGTCCAGGGGCCGTAGTTGTCGAGCTGAAGAAGCGTCAACTGAGTGGTCGTCACAATACAACTGTGTTGGGACGCCGGTACATTGTGTCTTTCTGTTTGCTTGAGCTATTCGTCGCCGATGGCTACAGAAACCGCGGAGTTCAAAGTCACCAGCGACAATATCGAACTATGACGTATCAGGGTGTTATTCTGGATGTCGACGGGACAGTCGTCCACGGCGACGAGCCGGTTGCCGGAGCCAGCGAGGCACTCACAGCCATCGAGCAGGCTGGCTGCCAGCGAGTGTTTATTTCCAACAATCCGACCGATCCGCCGGCAGCCTATGAATCGCGGTTCGAGGGTGCCGGACTCGCGGTCGACCGCGAGGAAGTGTTCACGGCGGGCACCGTGACGATCGACTATCTTACGGCCGAACACGCCGACGACCAGCTGTATGTAATCGCCAACCCGGGGTTCCTCGACCAGCTTGCCGAGACGGCCATCGAGACGACGGCGGATCCGACCGCGGCTGACGCGCTTGTCGCCTCGCTTGACTACGAGTTCGACTACGAGCAGCTCTGTGAGACGGTCGTCGCCCTCCGGGACGGCACTCCGTTTATCGGGACCGATCCGGACATCCTGATCCCACAGTCAGGTCCCGACGTGCCGGGGTCGGGCGCGATAATCCACGCCATCGAGGGCGTTGCCGAACGCGAGGTCGATGTAATCTGCGGGAAGCCCTCCGCGTACGCCAGACAGACCGTGCTTGAGTATCTTGATCTCCCACCAGAAGAGTGTCTGATCGTCGGCGACCGCCTCGATACCGACATCAAACTCGGCAGCGACGCTGGGATGTCGACGGCGGTGGTCAAAACCGGGATCACCGACGACGAACGACTCGCGGAGTCGGTGATCTCGCCGGACTACGTCCTGGAGTCGATTGCCGACATCGAGACCGTGCTCGACTGAAACGTCCTTTTGCTGTCATATTTCACCATGTGTGGTACTGTCTGACAAAGATTTATCCGTGCTGGGGGTAACTGGCAGGTATGGAATCGAGTACCACACCATACGTCTTCGGCGACGAACCGCCACAGCCTGCCAGTCACGACCCCGAGGGACGGGATGTCGTCATTGTCGAGGGCCAGGCAATGACGTACCGGAGCTACCACCGCACCCGACAGTGATCGGTGCGGCTCGTTTTTATATGATCTATCACGCGGATCGGAGCTGTCGAAAAATACAGCCGAGTCGAGGTTAGAACGCGTTGCCGTGGACGTCGATTTCTGCGTGAAGCGACTCTTTGAGCGCGGCGTGGACGTGACAGATGCCTTCTGCGCGTTCGACAATGGCGTCGAGTTCGTCGTCCGAGAGGTCGGCCTCGACGTGGATCGTAAACCGGATCGCCGACAGATCGTCGCCGTCGTCGAGGTCGGCCTCGGCATCGATCTGGACGGTTCCGAGATCGTCGACGCCCTCTTTGCTACCGCCAACGCGGAACGCCGGCAGGAAACAGGCCGCATAGTCAGCGACCAACACGGCGTTGGGGTTCGGTCCCGTTTCGTCAGTTGCGTCGATCGAAAGCTCGAAGTCGCCGACCTGGCTGGTGCTTGCGTAGCCTTCCTCGCTTACTGTCGTCGTCTCAATATCTGTCATTGCATCCGTTCTATCGTCTGGACTCACCCTAAGTCTTGTTCACTTCGATTGCAAACGAAAACGGTACTGATTACGTGACGCTCTCGGCGTCGGGAGATGAGTCGCCAACTCTCTGTAGATCACTGATAAATGTCGATCACGCGAAACCCTCGCGGCACGCTCACGCGGGTGTTGCCGACCAGTTCGCAGTTGAACAGTCTCACGCCCTCGTCGGTGACAAACAGCCTGTTTCGATCGTGGCCGTGGCCGACGAACACGCCCGCAACGATGTCGCGTGCGTACTGGGCCCGGACGTCGGGCATATCGTTGCCGTGGGTCAACTCTGCTGTCGGCGGAATGTGCTGGAAACAGAACACCCCGTCGACGCTGGATTCGAACCGATCCAACTGCTGGGCAATAAACTCGGCGTCCGCGTTCGCCCGCTCGCCGTGGTGGGCACTGCGGTCGAGACCCGTTCCCGCAATGACGAAGCCGTACTCTCCCTTCGTGAACGCGTGATTTTTCGGGTGGCCGTAGTCGTCCATCCACTCTTCGTCGGTGCTCCAGTCGTGGTTTCCGAACGCGCCGAAGAAGGTGTCGCCACCCTCCTCGGCGCTGGTGAACGCTAGGCGGTCCACAAACTCGGCGAACAGCTCCTCGTGAAGCTCTTCGTCATCGTGGACGTTGTCGCCCAACAGGACGAGAAAGTCGATCTCCCGCTCGGCGGTGAGCTGATTTAACACGGCGGCGGCATTGCGGTGGGTCTCCTCGTAATGCATTCCTGTCGGCTCGGTGTCGGGGTATCCCGCGCCGTTTTCCTCTGGATTGTTCAGTCCCCAGTGGCCGTCCGAGACAACGGCAAATCGGAGCGCGATATCATCGACCGACAGCCCGTCTTGTTGGTGATTGAAATCCGCCTCGGCGGTGAGTGTTTGAGGCTGGTAGATCGAGGTCTGGTCGGTGCGGACCGATGTGTCGGCGTTGATCCAGGGTGCGTCGAGATCGGCGGCTGTAGTGTGGGCCCCCGCCTCTGATGGGTCGGTATCCTGACTGGTCGACCCATACAACCCAACGCCACCGATCCCACCGACGAGAGCCCCGCCGGCCGCTGCGAGTAGGTCTCGACGGCCTCCAGCGAACAGTCCACGCTCCGAGCCGGCTTGATCCTCGTTAGTCATTTCGTCGCGCTCCTGTCAGCATCGATCCCAGCATAGGTTCGTGTCCACCCGCCACAATGAACCTCCAATAAAAAGGTGTATCGTCGCCCAATTCGGTGGTCCGGCTCGACTCGATTGGCGTCCAGAACAACCCACAAATCAGTCGAGATCAACGGACGACTGAACGACTCGAATCAGTTGAGGCTAATCGATTCATCGCCCGCGAGCACATGTGGCTCGGTACTACTGGTCGTTTCCCGGACCTCGGTAGCCCACTCGTCGGCGTCGACTTCGATCGGTGGGAACGTGTCGTAATGCATCGGGAACGCCTGCTCGACATCGAGCCAGTCGACGGCGACCGCCGCCTGCTGTGGCCCCATCGTGAAATGATCGCCAATCGGGACCGCCGCGGCGTCGGGTTCAAGATACGGGCCGATGACGTCTTTCATCTCGCTCATCAGGCTGGTGTCGCCGGCGTGGTAGAACGTCGTCGAGTCGTCGTCGGCTACCTGTGTCGGTTCGGTGTCGCTGATAATGAAGCCGGCGGGCATCCCACCCGACAGATCGTTTTCGGTGTTGATTCCGTTGGTGTGGTCGGCCCGCACCATCGAGACGAACGCATCTCCGCACTCGACGGTGCCGCCGAGATTCATCCCCATGCCGCCGACAGCGTCTTCGAAGCCGAGTTCCTCGGTGGCGTAGCTGACGAGCTCCGGTGTGGCCACCAGCGTCGCGTCGCTGAACTCGCCGGCGTGGGCGATGTGGTCGGCGTGGCCGTGGGTCAGCAGGACGTAGTCCGGGGTGTCGATATCGCTCGGGTCGAGATCGGTATGTGGGTTGTCGAAAAACGGGTCGATCAGGAGGTCGGTGTCGTCGACGCTCACGTGCCACGTCGAGTGGCCGTGCCATGTCAGTTCGAAGCTCATGGTCGGACTGACGTTGGGCCAGCAGTCACATAAAAGTAAAGCGAGGCTACAGATGTCTCACTCGCTGGGACTGTCGACCAACAGTCGGTACAGCCGGTAGTCGACGGCTTCGATGCCGAGCAGCCACAGCGAGACGGCGTACAGACCGACACCGACGGCGACGCCAACCACAATCGCCGGAATACCCGCCAGCACTGCCTCGACGACCAGCATACCGGCGGCTGCCACGATGCCGGCCACAACCGGTTTGCGGAACGCCCACGAGTAGGGATGGAGCTGTTCGAAATACCAGACTTCAGTTACTTTCACCAGATTGCGGACGGCCAGCACGCCTGCGGAGGCAATGGCCGCGCCGATGAGTCCGAACGCCTGAATGAAAACAACGTTGAGCAGCACGTTTGCGATACCGAAGATCCACTCGTTTGCCATTACGACGTACTGGTGGTCGGTCATCATCAGCAGGTAGTCGCTCGGCCCAGTAGCCGCATTTAACAGTTGGCTGACGACGAACAGCACCAAAACAAGCGAGCCAGCGGCAAACTCCGGACCGAAAAGCACCAGAATCTGGGTGCGAAAGACGACGGCGACCAGCGCAAAAAGCAGGCTCGCAGTCAGGATCCAGCGCGTGACAACAGTGTAGATTTCGGCCAGATCAGCGCGCTTGCCTTCAGTGTAGAGCCGCGAGGCGACGGGTGGAAACAGCTGATTGCACGCCAACAGCGGCACGTACAGCAGGCTGGCGACAAGCACCGCGATATTGTAGATGCCGACCGCCGTCGACGACAGAAAAAACCCAACCATCAGCACGTCGATGCGACCCTGCATGACAGTGCCGGCCTCCTTTGCGGTCAGCGGCAGCGAGTAGTTGTAGTACTCTTTGACTGACCCCCGCGTCGCAGCCTTCGAACGGAGCTGTGGCCGGATATCCAGCCGCCAATAAAAGAGGTAGGCAGTGACTACCAGCGTAACAGCGCTGGCGGCGACCATCGCAGCGACAACGCCGTACAGACCGCCGCCGACCAGCAGGACGCTGCCGACACCCATCACGCGGAACAGCGGTTTGAGCAGCCGCTTGCCGAGAATCTCGTACTCGATTAGCTCGACCGCTCGAAACGTCGCATACAGCAGATTGGCGAGCGTATCGACGAACAGGATCAACGCGAACAGACGCAGGACGTCGACGAACACCGGCTCGTCCAGCGTCCGCGCCGAGATCGATGGCGCAAAGACGAACAGCACGCCGGCGACGAGGGCTCCACCTACTGCGGAGGTAACCCACGCAAGCCCGAGGAAAAACCGGCGTTTGGCTGGCTGGGTTTCGTACTGCGGGATGTACCGAAGGATCGAGGTATCCGAGCCGAGATTCGTGAGCAACAGCGCGGTAAACGCCAGCGTCTTGCCGTAGGCGAACAGCCCGTAGCTGGCTGCGCCCAACCCTCTCGAAACCAGCAGATGTAGGAGGAACTCCCCGACATCCGAGACCAGTTTACCGACCGTATACAGCGAGGCACCCCGCGAGATTGACGCCAGCGACGCCAGTCGGGAGCGATCCTCGCTGTCACCGCTCATAACCCCTGTTTCGAGGCCTGACTGATTGGTGTTGTGATCGGTCGACCGGCGTTTATATACTCGCCGCCGTGAGTCGACGCTGGCGATGGACGAACCGATCTCGCGGTCGAGACAGCTCCGTGGCCGGCTCGCTGTTGGTGTTCGCCACTGTCTCACCCAGCCGGTTAGTCGGCGACTACCAGCCTCGGCACTGCGGCAGTATCACCGAATCCGTCGCCGACTCGTTCCACAGCGATACACCGACGCCGACCCCTGCGTGCTGTTGTGGGTCGATCCCGACCGAATCAGCCAGAGCCTACTCGAATCCGCACCCACCTACCCACAGTGGGGACGCGTCGTCGACGGGTCGTGGGACCTCGAAGGCGATCCGTTCGGCGAGCGCGCCGTGGTGCGTGCTATCAGACAACGGTTCGAAGGCGATACCGCATGGGACGAAACCCCGCTTGTCGCGGCGTACCGCGAGCAGCTCGAGCGGTTCGGCAACGCCTGGGAGCAGTCCTCGATGGCAGCCTTCGAAACGAGGTGCCAGGAGATCGACGCGTTATACGACTCGATTCGCACCCATGGCTATCAGCCGGTTGCCGACCGCAGGCCTGAACTCGGCGGCACCGTTGCCGGACTGATCGCCGAGATCAACGTCGACATCGGCCGAGCCGGCGATATCTGCTGGCGAGGCTACGGCCAACACCGGCTTGCGATTGCCCAACTGCTCGGCATCGAGCGGGTTCCGGTCGTGGTCAACCGTCGACACCGCCAGTGGCAGACTGTGCGTGATCGGCTTCGAGAGGACGGAAAACCCGATACCATCCCGCCACAACACCGAGCGCATCCCGATCTGCAGGATCTCATCGGACAGCGCTGAGCGTCGGAAACCCTTTTATCCTAACTGACTACCAGTCTGTATGCACATCGTTCGGTTCCGCGATCCGGCGGGTTCGGTTCGGCGCGGCACGCTCGAAGACGGCACTGTTCAGTTCGGCGAGAGCCAGTATTCGATGGACGAGGTCGACGTCCTGCCGCCCTGCGAGCCAACCAAAACCGTCTGTGTCGGCCTCAACTACGCCGACCACGCCGCAGAACGCGACAAAGAGGTGCCGGATCGGCCACTGCTGTTTCTCAAACCACCAAACACCGTCGCCTCCCACGAGAGTACGGTGACGCTGCCGGCCGGTAAAGATCGCGTCGACTGGGAGGCCGAACTCGCCGTCGTCATCGGCCAGCAGTGCCGCAACGTCGGCGTCGACGACGCGATGGCTGTCGTCGAGGGATACACGTGCCTCAATGACATTTCGAACCGTGACGACCAGGACAAAGAACAGAACTGGGTTCGCGGCAAGGCGTTCGACAACGCCGCCCCAATGGGTCCCGTCATTGCAACACCTGATGAGGTTCCAGACGACGC
>LKMJ01002941.1_pt1 | contig 15771 bp, 13 predicted proteins | sample 643391 | NCBI WGS metagenome assembly LKMJ01 (sample SAMN04112250, study PRJNA286221) | soda lake metagenome | biome: soda lake; feature: Kulunda Steppe; material: water; isolation source: sample PL-Br10 brine of Picturesque Lake | place: Russia: Kulunda steppe | collected 2010-07
ATGTAGTAACACACCATCTTTTTCGACGACATTTGGTCTATATATGCATACCTTTGCATACTCGCTGGATCCGACACATGGACGGGTCTGACGGCGACACTCACCGGCGTGGGCGTCGGAGATGTGGGTTGCTCTCGGTGGGCCGTCTCGGTACCTGTGTATGTGGGTGTGCTCGTCGGCTTCTACCGGTCGCCGTCGACAAGTCGGGCTTTTTTGCCGCGACTCCACTGTTTGAGTTCGTACTCGCGTTTCATCGCCGCCGATTTCGAACGGTGGGCTTCGCGGTAGACGAGTTCGACGGGGGTTCGCCCCCGGGTGTATTTCGACCCGGTTCCCGCGTTGTGTTCGGCGACCCGCCGCTCGATGTCGGTGGTATAGCCGGTGTAGAACGTGCCGTCGCCACAGCGAATAATGTAGACGTAGTGGGTACTCATGATCGACTTTGGCGTTCAGGTACGAATGGATGTCCGGTGTTCTTGTTCCTGTGCATGTTCGTCTTTGCTCTCCGTTGGGCATGAACGATCACATATGTTTGCTCGGTGGCGCTGTTAGATTCTTCAGTCACATTCCGGCCCCGTTCGGTCATCACTCAACCAGCGCGGGGAAGGTGCGTCGGATATACGGCTCAAGGGGGTCTGAATCCTCCCAGAGGGTTGCAAAGAGATCACGTCCCCACTGTACTGCTGGCTCGGTTTCGGAAATACACAGCGCAGTGGTGTCAGTAACCGATTCGTTCGACGGTGAACCGGTCGTTCCGGTGTTGCGGTGCTGACCCGTCGTGCCCCCACTCACCGTCGGCAGTTCGAATTTGAGTTCGTTGTCGGTGACAACTGACGCGAACTGACAGTCCGTCAGCCGGATGTTTGCGGGTTCTAGGGGGTTCAGTTCGCTGCGGTGGCCGTTCTTGTACCGCTGGACGCTGACATCGATCACTCCTCTCGTTACCAATACGCGCGTCTCCGGTGTTGTTGGAATGGCTTCCTGATGTCGCCGTGAGTAATACGGTGTGGTGAGCTCACAGGAGGTGGCCGAATCGAGGACACTAATCGCCACCTCTTCGGATCTATTTGGGTCTTGGGCCGTATCGCGGATGATCTCGTACTCCCCGATCTCCGGGAGTCGCCGACGGAACGCCGCTGGAATGACGTCGACATGGTGGTTCTTCCAGAATGCAGGGTCTCTCTCGCGGAAGGCCGCTGCAGCCTTCCAGGCAGAGATACTGTCGGCGACGAGAGAGCCGTAGGCAGTGAGTCTCCAGCCACTGTCACGTTGGCGCACCAGTCCACGGTTGCTGAGCGTCGACAGTGCGTTGTAGACTGCGGAGTCGCTCGCAGCGATTTCGGACAGCAGTGCGTCGGTCGGCGTCGGTTCCGCCGACACGCGACGGATTACCTCCGTCCGCACTGACGACGTGATGACGAACTCGTGTGACGACTGCGATGGCATTCGTCTCAACCCCCGTTGGCCTCCTACTTAATTTATCAGATTCCAATACAACTGGAACAACGACTCTCTCGTTGGGCACTCATCCGCCAGTTCACCGTTCCTTCCGCCGATACTTCGGGATTTAAGCCCCTGTGTTTGATGCTGTGTTATCATGTCCAGCAAGAACGGGGACTCGTACGACTACGTACTCGTTGGCGCGGGATCGGCGGGTTGTGTGCTCGCCAACCGACTCTCTGCCAATGGGAACCGCGTGTTGATACTGGAGGCGGGCAAACCGGACGAGCAGCGAGAAATCAGTATGCCGGTGGCGTACTCGACGTTGTTCAAATCCGCGGTCGACTGGGAGTACTACACCGACCCACAGCCGCACCTGAACGGCCGCGAATGCTACTGGCCACGCGGGAAGACCCTCGGCGGATCGAGTTCGATCAATGCGATGATCTACGTTCGCGGCCAGCCTGCAGACTATGACCGCTGGGCCGAACTCGGAAACGACGGCTGGGCCTACGACGACGTGTTGGACTCCTTCAAACGCGCCGAACACAACGAACGCGGCCCCTCGGAGTATCACGGAACTGACGGTCCGCGGAACGTCGCAGATCCACAGACCACCAACGAACTCCCCGAGGCGTTCGTCGAGGCTGGCCAAACGGTCGGACTTTCACGAAACGACGATTTCAACGCGGGCGATCAGTCGGGCGTCGGCCCCTATCAACTGACGCAGAAGAACGGACAGCGCCACAGTGCTGCTGATGCGTATCTCAAGCCAGTTCTGGATCGTCCTCATCTGACTGCCACCACCGGCGCACAGGTGACGCAGGTTCGGTTCGACGGCCGAACGGCAGTGGGGGTCGAATACGTGCAGGATGCGAGTGGGTCGCCCACATCGGTCGACGCCAGCGAGGAAGTTATCCTCTCGGCGGGTGCGATCAACTCACCGCAGTTGCTCATGCTGTCTGGCGTTGGGCCAGCAGCGCACCTCACAGACCACGGGATTTCGATCGTTCATGATCTCCCCGGTGTCGGACGGAACCTCCAGGATCATCTCCAGGTGAAAATCAACTATGCCTGCAACAAACCCATCTCGCTCGAGGGGGCGGACTCACTGTGGAACGTTCTCAAATACCTCCTTTTGAAACGCGGTCCGTTGACTTCGAACGTCGCCGAGGCTGGCGGCTTCGCGTCGGTCTCGGCGGGGACCGACCGCCCCGATATCCAGTTCCATTTCGGCCCTTCATACTCCGTCAACCACGGGTTCGACAACCCCGACGGCCACGGCTTCTGGCTCGGCGCGCTTTGTCTTCGGCCCGAGAGCCGTGGTCGGATCACGCTCCGTTCGGCCGATCCGTTCGACGAGCCAGCGATCGATCCGCAGTACCTGACCGAAAAAGCCGATAGAGAGACACTACTTGCGGGTCTCAAACTGATCCGTGAGATTCTGCAGGCTGCGCCGTTCGACGAGTACCGTGGCGAGGAGGTTTTGCCGGGCGAAGAGGCGCAGTCCGACGAGGAACTGATCGAGCACATCCGTGAGACGGCTGCGTCGCTTTACCACCCCGTGGGGACGTGCAAGATGGGCACTGATGAGATGGCGGTCGTCGACGAGCGACTTCGTGTCCACGGAATTGATCGACTCCGTGTCGTTGATGCCTCGATCATGCCAACAATCACGAGCGGGAACACGGACGCGCCGACGACGATGATCGCCGAGAAAGCGGCCGACTACATACTGAACAGCTAGCTCGGCTGGTGTGGCTACTCACTCCCGTCGATAGCTGGTGTGAGATAACGGCGTTGCACACGAGCACACTGGCTGACCCCTCTCATTGTGAGTTACACATAGGCTGTTCAGCGTGTCGGGCGGATCGCTGTCGGGTTTGCTCGAAGACAGCTCCGGTCGGTGCTTCGGTCGGCGCGTGTCGTCGACAGTGGTTCTTCTCGCCCCCGATTCTGGAGATAGACCGTCCGAAACCACCGGAAACGGCAGTTTGAGCGGAATGACATAATAACCCTTATTACGGAGGCTCGGGTACGGACGTTTGCATGGCAGACCTTATCGTCAAAGCAGCCGTCAAAGACGCCCTGAACGAGAAGAACGTCGCGTCGGACTTCTACGAGGCACTCGACGCGGAAGTCGCCGAACTGCTCGAAGATGCGGCTCGACGAGCCGAGGCAAACGACCGGAAGACGGTCCAGCCTCGCGATCTGTAAGGCCGAATTTATCCCCGTTTTCATTTATCGGAACGTACCGACCCACGCAGCCTGCGGGCTGTCGATCACTCGGCTCTCGTTGCTCGCACTACTGCTCCGCCCACCGACTACGACTCGGCATCCTCATCAGCGACAACCGGCAACCGGTAGCGTAGCACCGTCCCCCGTGGCTCGTTTTCGTCACGTTCGACGCTGCCGCCGAGGGCGGTAATCGACCAGTAGATCACCCAGAGACCGATTCCGCTACCGTGTCGCAGCGCGGTTTCCTCGCGGGCCGTAATGATCTCCCACTCGGTTTCCGGAATGCTCGGCCCGTTGTCGGCGACTGCCATGTGAACGGTCGCGTCGTCGCTGTCTTCGCGTGCGATCCGAATGTCGACGGTCGGTTCCTCACTGTCGTTGTGCACAACGGCGTTTTCGATCGTCTCTTCGAGCGCGAGCTCCAACAGTTGGCCGTTCGGGATTTCGATCTCGTCGTCGACGTCGATGGTGAGCGAGATCGTCGCTTCCGGATACGTGGCACGCGCCTGCTCGACAGTTCTCGAGAGCTCCGCGAGTGCGAGGCTGTGGCGCTGGTCGCGCTGGCGAAACAGTTCGCGGATCGTTGCCGTCTGCTCGCTCATCTTTTTTAAGCTTGCGGTGCGCTCGGTGATGATCCGACCGATCGTCCGCTGACCGGGGCCTGCAACCTCGTCTTCCAGCATGGCTGCATAGCCCTCGATCACCTCGATCGAGTTGCGCACGTTGTGTCTGAGCATTCGGTTCATCACGTCCAACACCTGCTCGGTGAACGCCTCGTCGGTGATGTTGTACTCGATGACGGTGTAGTTGCTAATCGTCCCGTCGTCGACAATGGGAACGACCCGTCGTTTCACGCGGTAGCGCTCGCCGTGTTTTGTCCGGTTCGTGAGTTCGCCCTCCCACGGCTCGCCGTCGGTGATCGTCTCCCACAACTCCTCGTAGACTAGGGGATCTTGGGTTTCGGCCGCAAACAGCCGTGTCGTTTTGCCGACCGCTTCCTGGGCGCTGTAGCCGGTCATCCGTTCGAATGCCGGGTTGACATACTCGATTTTCCCTTCGGAATCGGTGATAAACATGGTGTGGCTCGCGCCTTCGGCGTGCGTTTCGAACAGCCGCCGCTCCTGTTGGTAGAGTTTCGTCACCGACACGTCATCCTGATAGCCGAGATAGTGCGTTACGGCTCCGGTGTCGTCGGTGACCGGCGTGAGCGTCACGCGGTTCCAGAACATCGAGCCGTCTTTCCGGTAGTTCCGCAAAACAACGGTCACGGCGTCGCCCGCATCGATCGCCGTCCGCATCCGGTCGACGGGTTCGCTGCGAGTTTTTTCGCCCTGCAAAAACCGACAGTTCTGCCCGAGTATCTCCTCGCGGTCGTAGCCGGTAATCTCAACGAACCCGTCGTTCACGTAGATGAGCGGCTCGTCGGGCCGCGTCATGTCCGCGATGGTGATGCCGACCGGCGCTTCGTCGAGTGCGCTCGTTACAACCAGTTCCGACGTGGACACCGCCGAAATATCGATGAACGTGCTTTTGATTCGACTGTGGTCTTCCCAGTCGACGACGCTGCTCACGATGAGCACCGTTCTGTCCTCGCGCTCGTCGACTGTGAGCGTGGCCGTCGCTCCCAGTATCGTCGCGTCGCCCCCCAAGAGCCGTTCGCACTGGGTGCTGAACAACTCTCGCGAGTCGCTGTCGAGTCGGGCCGAAAGCGGCGTGCCGACGAGTGCCGTCCGTGACTGCTCGGCGAGCAACGCCGCAAACGCCGCGTTGGCGTAGACGATTTCGTCGTTCGCGTGGATGACGACCGGATCGTGCCGCTCGCTTCCGTCGTCGGGCACATCTGCGCCGGCAGTGGGTGGCCTCCTCATTTGCTTCCCACTCGCCACCTCATCTCGACGACAGATCGGGCCCGTTTCGTTGGTTTCACTGCACGTTTCTCCATCGTATGCGAGTGGATATTTGCACATAAATATCCGGGTCACCGATCCGGCCGATCCTCGTTTTTCGGCTCGCAGCCGGTCGCATTCCGCGTTCAGTAAACGATCGTTTCGACGCCGTCGTCGTCGCCGACCGAGGCGGCGGTCACCGCGTCGACAAACAGTCCGTGGTCGACGACACCGGCGAGCGACGACAGCTCGGCGGCCAGCGAGCGTGGCGACTCAAGCGTTCCGAAGTTGGCGTCGACGACGAGGTTGCCGTTGTCCGTCACGACGGGTCCGTCCTTTCTTTCGGCCGTCCGAAGCGTCGGTTCGCCACCGCGCTTGGCGACCGCGTCGGCAACGAGGCGGTGGGCGGCCGGCAGCACCTCGATGGCAACGGGGTGGCTCAGGCTGTCGGCGATTTTCGTTTCGTCGACGACGACGTGAAACCGATCGGCCGCGCTCGCAACCATCTTTTCGCGGGTGTGTGCCGCGCCGCCGCCCTTGATGCAGTCGCCCGCATCGAGGGCGATCTGGTCGGCCCCGTCGATAGCGAGGTCGATGCCGCCGCCGGCCTCATCGAGATCGATCACCTCGATGCCCGCGTCGAGTGCGCGCATTCGCGAGGAAAACGAGGTCGTCACGGCGCGAATGTCGAGTCCGTCGGCGACGCGCTCACCCAGTGCATCGATTGCGTGGGCAGCCGTGCTGCCGGTTCCGAGGCCGATGGTCATGCCGTCGGACACTCGGTCGGCCGCCGCCCGCGCGGCGCGTTGTTTGGCCGCGGTGGTACCGCCAGTCGATTTCATGCTGGTCTCTGCGACCGGGAGCCTCAAACAGCTATCGGAGGCCGTCGGCTTTTCGGTCGCTCAGTGCGCCGTGTGTGCTGTCGCCGTCCGAGTTCACTGCCGACCTGACTCACTGCTCATCGAGTCGGTCACGAATCGCCTGTGGGTCGTACTCGACGGTGAGTGCCCGCGACCGTCCGCGGCCTTCGACGTCGGCGTACGTTGCCGAAATAATGCCCAACTGGTCGAGTTTGTTGACCAGTTCGGAGTAGCGCGTGTAGCCCAATCCGGCGGCGTCGTGAAACGCCTCGTACACCGCGCCGGCGCGTTCTCCGTCGTTCGCGAGAACCACTTCAAGCAGCGCCCGCTCGGAGTCCGACAGGCCGCGGAGGGTTCGCGAGAGATGGACGTGTTTCGATTTTTCGTAGGCGGCGTCGACATCTTCGAGTGTGACCGTTTGGGAGGCCCGCATTTCGGCGTGCAGCCCCGCCCGGCGGAGCAGATCGATGCCGACACGGAGGTCGCCGCTGTCGGCGGTTCGGTCGGCAACCGCTTCGAGTTCGGTGTCGCTGATGACGCCCTCGTGAAAGCCGCGCTTTGCGCGTTCGCGGAGAATCGAGAGAATCTCGTCGACCCCGTAACGCGGAAAATAAATCTCCTCGGGCCGGAACACGCTTTGGACCCGGCTATCGAGCGAGTCGATGACGTCCAACGAGAGATCCGAGGAGACGACGATAACGCCGATTTTCGTGCCTGGATGTGCCTCGTGGGCGCGCAACAACGAGTAGAGCGTGTCGCTGGCTTCGTCCTCGTAAAACAGGTAGTTGATGTCGTCGAGTGCGACGACGAGCACGCACTCCTCGTCGACGAGGCGGTCGGTGAGTTGGCCGAAGAGCTTTTTGAACGAGATGCCCGAAGCGGGCGGTTCGTACTCGAACACTCCCTCGAACAGCCGGGAAAACACCGCATAGCGCGTTGAATCGACTTGGCAGTTGACGCGGACGACTTCCACGTCGCTTTGGCCGCCCAACTCGCCGAAGAGCTTCTGGACGGCCGTCGTCTTGCCCGTTCCGGGCGGCCCGCGAATAATGGTGTTGAGCGGCCGCGAGCCACGGACGGCGGGCCGAAGCGCGTATTTCAGGCTTTCAAGCTGGCTGTTTCGGTGCCGAAACGTCTCGGGAATGTAGTCGATCTCGAAGACGTGTTCGTCACGGAAGACTGATTCGTCCCACGACAGCATGCCTTCGGGGTCGTCTCCCATCTGGATAGGAGAACCAAGCGCGGCTACTTAATCGTTCCCCGGGCGGGTTCTCGATCTCGGCCAGCCGTGCTGGCAGGTCGACCGCAACGAACCACCTTACTCGACCCAGTCGACCCCGGTGATCTCGAAGCGTGCGCCGCCACGTTCGCTCTCGCCCACAGCGACATCCCAGCCGTGGGCGGTGGCGATTTCGCGAATGATCGACAGCCCGAACCCGGTGCCCTCGGCGTTCGTCGAGTAGCCGCTTTCGAAGATCTGCTCGCGCTCGTCTGTGGGAATTCCCGGGCCGTCGTCGGCGAAATAAAAGCCGCCGTCGACGTCGCCAACCGTGACGGTGACGGTTTCGCCGCCGTGTTCGATCGCATTCCGAATGAGGTTTTCAACGAGCTGTGTCAGTCGGTGACGGTCGGCCATGAGCGACCGCTCGGTTTCAATGTGCAGGGTCGCCGACGGCGCTTGCACGCTCTCCCAGGCGTCCGCGACGAGGTCGCCGAGCGCGACGGGTGCTGGGTCGTCAACGGCCGAGCCCGTTCTGGCAAGCACCAACAGATCCTCGATGAGCGTGTTCATCCGCCCGATTGCGCGGCGACACCGCTCGAACTCCTCGGGATCGCCGGTTTCTTCGGCCAGTTCGAGCCGTCCTTCGAGCACGTTCAGGGGGTTTCGGAGATCGTGTGAGACGACCGAGGTGAACCGTTCGAGTTGTTCGTTTTTTGCCTGCAGTATCGCGGTCGTTTTCTGCCGTTGGAGTTCGTAGCTCACCCAGCGACTCATGAGATCGACGAGCGTGACCTCCCACTCGTCGAACTGCCCATCTCTCGGCTCGGTGTCGTAGAAACAGAACGTGCCGTACACCTCGTTGTCGACGAAGACGGGCGCGCCGATGTAACACGAAATGCCCCATTCGGTGTAGCCCGCTCTGTGCGTTTCCTCGGGGGCGTCGCGCTTGATGTCGCCGAGCACGACCGTTCGCTGATTTTGCGCGGCAATCTCGCAGTTCGTCGCCGACAGCGGCACCACGTCGCCCGGCTCAATGGCGTCGGTGTCGGCATCGACGTGTTTGAACACGTACTCGTGGCCCTCGATTCGTGACAGCGACCCGAACGCCGTGTTCAGTTCCTTGCGCCCCAACGCGAGTAGGTCTTTGACCTGCTCGGCAAACGGCCGGTTGCGGTCGGCGATGATGTCGTGCATCTCACGAAGCACGCGTTCGCGGCGCTCGACCGCTTCGCGCTGGCGGTGTCGTTCGGTGATATCGTAAAAATATACTGAGAGACCGGTTTCGGAGGGGTACGCCCGCACGTCGAACCAGATATCCAATGGCTCATAGTCGGCTACGAAGACGACCGGCTCTTGACTCTCGACTGCCTCGTGGTATTTTTCATAAAACACCGTTCCCACCGCTTCGGGAATCGCCTCCCAGAGGTGGGTGCCGAGTAGTTCGTCCTGACTCATCGGCTCACCGATCGCCTCCGAGAGAATCGTCCGGCCACGATCGTTGACGTGGGTGACTCGCCACTCCGTATCGACCGCGAAAAAGCCGTCCGACATCCGACTGGCCACCTCCTCACGGCGTTGTTCGGACACCGTCTTGGCCGAAACGTCGCGTCCGACTCCCGCGAACACGTTCTCGCCCGTTGCTGCGTCCAGTTTGTCGAACTCGAACTCGTAGGGAATCGCACGCCCCTCGGCAGTGGCTAGCGCTGTCTCGACGGTCACCGAACCGGTTTCTGTGAGCGTTTCGAACGCCTCGGCCACCCGGTCGGTATCGTCCTCGAACAACGCCGTCACCGACATATTCGCCAACTCCTCGTCGGTGTGGCCAGTCACCGATTCGACCGCTTGGTTCCACGCTTGGAGGGTGAGGTCGTCGGCAAAAATGAAACACACCTCGTCGAGCAGATCGAGAAACGCCGCGGGGTCAATGGTGGTCACTGAAGATCACGTATCCCCCGCAATGTGCCGGGGCTAAATATAGGCTTGCGCTACTCGGGTTTCAGTCCGCCGCCTTCGACCCGCAATATTGCCTCTCCGTCGGCCAGGTTCGGCGCATCGACCAGTCGAAACACCCGTTTGGTTCCTTTCGAGTTTTTGAGGTAGACGCGGACGTTCGACGCGTGGCCGAGAATGTTTCCGCCGACGGGTTTCGTCGGGTCGCCAAAGTACGAATCGGGGTTGCTCTGGACCTGGTTCATCACGAGAATCGCGGCGTTGTGGAGGCTGCCAATCCGCAGCAGGTCGTGGATGTGGCGGTTCAGTTTCTGCTGGCGCGGGGCCAACTCGCCGCGGCCGACGTACTCCGCACGGAAGTGTGCGGTCAGCGAGTCGTAGATGACGAGTCGAACCGGCCGGTCGTCGTCGGCGTACTCGCTTGCGAGGTCGGCGGCGGTTTTCGCCAGCAACATCTGGTGGTCGGAGTTGAACGCGCGTGCGACGTGGATGTACCGCAGGAAGTCGGTCACCAGTTCGTCCATCGCTTCCTCGTCGTCCGGGGTACCCTCTATTCCGCGCCGTTCGAGTTCGGCTTCGAGAATCTCGTGGTCGAGTCCACGAACCATGTCGTCGATGCGTTCGGGGCGGAAGGCGTCCTCGGTATCGACGAGAATGGCGCGGCCCGCCAGCCCCCCGTGTTTCTGATCGAGTTGGACGTTGACCGCCAGTTGGTGAGAGATCTGGGATTTACCGACGCCGAACTGGCCGTACACCTCGGTCATCGACTGGGTTTCGACGCCGCCACCGAGCAGTTCGTCGACGGCGGGAACGCCGAAGCTCAGCTTTCCAATTTCGTTGCGCCGTTCGAGGACGGTCGACCCGCTTTCGAAGCCGCCCACGTCGGCAGCTTCGCGGGCTGCGCCAATGATATCGCTCGCGGTACCCTGCCCGACGTCGGCCGCGTCGGCCAACTCGCGGGGGCTCGAGACCGCAAGCCCGTTGTAGGAGTCAAAGCCGGCGTCGACGAGTTTTTCGGCGGTCGCCGGACCGACGCCCGGCAGATCCTCAATATCGGAGTGTGTCGCCATTGTCCCGACTTCTTCGTCAAGCCTGATAAAGTATCGTTAACTGCAGAGCGAAAGTGAATGACTGTAAACGGAACCGCTACCCGTGGCGAGCCCGTATACGCGATATCCGTGTCGACGCACTCTACGCCACCACAGCCCGACACCGCCCAACCGCGGTACGGCTATGCCGCACTCAACCGAACGCTCCGCGAGGATGACGTCCGGACGAACCGCGGCATGCAGGAGGCAACGTTCGACTCGCGCGGGCTTCCGTACGCGGGTGAACTCGCCGAGGAGAATATTCGAGGACTCCGCCAAATCCTCGAGTGGAACCTCGCCCACGACATCTCCTTTTACCGGATTTCGTCGGACCTCATTCCGTGGCACAGCCAGTACACGCTTGACGAGTTGCCCAACAGCGAGACCGTCTTCGATCTGCTTGCTGCAATCGGCGAGCTTGCGACCGACCACGACCTCCGACTCACGTTTCATCCGAGCCATTTCGTCAAACTTGCGAGCCCGACCCAGTCGGTCGTCGACAACGCGGTCGTCGACCTCGACTGTCACGGCGAACTGATGGACGCGATGGGTCTCTCGCGCAGTCCGTACAACTCGATCAACATCCACATCGGTGCACATTACAGCGACAAGGCGGCGACCGCCGAACGGTTTTGTGACGTTGTCGAATCGCTTCCGGCGGCCGTCCGCTCGCGGCTCACGGTCGAAAACGACGACACCGACTCGCTGTGGAGCGTGCCCGAACTGGTCGAATCCGTCCACGACAAAATCGGTCTCCCGGTCGTCTACGACGAACTGCACCACCAGTTCACCGACCGGGGACTCACCTACCGCGAGGCGCTCGAACTGGCCGCTGACACGTGGCCCGACGGAATTCGCCCGATCATCCACTACAGCGAAGCCCGGCGGCTTCACGAAGCCGACCCCTCGATTGCGCCACAGAACCACGCGGATTTCATCCAGGGGCCGATTCAGCTGTTCGGCAACACGGTCGACGTGATGATCGAGGCGAAAATGAAAGAACAGGCCGTCTTGCGGTACCGCGCGGGACGAGACACCGAGGTTTTTAGCTCGTCGCCGAGTCGATAGTCCTGCATGCATCTGGCCGCACTGGCGCAATCGGGTCTGACAGTGCTGCCGCTTTCTGCGGGCGTCACCGTTCCGCCGCTGTCGACGGAGATCCTGTTGATTTTCGCGCTCATCCTCGTTGCGCTCGTACTGTTTGTCACCGAGCCCTTGCCGATTGACATCATCGCCATCGCGGTGCTCGTCTCGCTGGTCGTGCTCGAACCGTGGACCGGGGTCGACGCCGCGACCGGGATTAGCGGCTTTGCGTCGACAGCGACGATCACCGTGTTGGCGATGTTTATCCTCAGCGAGGGGATTAGACAGACCGGCCTCGTCAACATTATCGGCACCAAAATCGCCGACCGGTACGGCGACAGTCCGTACAAACAGCTACTCGCTGTGTTGGGGCTCTCCGGCGGCACGGCGGGGTTCATCAACAACACGCCGGTCGTCGCCGTGATGATTCCGATGGTCAACACGCTCTCGCGAAAAACCGGGATTTCGCCCTCAAAACTCCTGATCCCGGTTTCGTACGCCGCCATGCTCGGCGGCATGCTGACACTGATCGGGACCTCGACGAACATTCTGGCCTCCGATGTTTCGGCACGACTCATCGACCGGCCGTTTTCGATGTTCGAGTTTACCCAACTGGGCCTTATCGTCCTCGTAACGGGTGTCGTCTATCTGGCGACCGTTGGTCGACTCCTGCTGCCCGAACGGATCAGCATGAGCGATGAACTCATCGAGGGCTTCGAGATGGCCGAATATCTCACTGAGGTCGTCGTCACCGAAGACTCCGAGTTGATCGGCAAAACGGTCGACCAGAGCTTTGCCGAACTCGCCGTCGACGCCGACATCGTCCAACTCATCCGCAACGGCCGGGCGTTCACCGAACCGCTCTCGCGAAAGGAGATCCGTGCGGGCGACATTCTCGTGCTACAAACCGACCAAGAGAGCCTCGTCACGTTCATCGAAACCGAGGGACTGGAACTCGCACCTGACGCCGACGTCAGCGACGAAACGCTCGAAGCCGACACGGACGAGGTGACGCCCGCAACCGAACAACGGCTCATCGAGGTCGTCATTTCGCCGGAGGCGTCGGTACTCGGCAAAACGCTCGAAACGCTCAACTTTCGCCACCGGTACGACGCCACCGTGTTGGCGATTCGCCGCGGCGGCGAGATCATCCACAAACGGATGGACGAACGCCGCCTTCGCGGCGGCGACACGCTCTTGATTCAGGCGAGCGAATCGACCGTCCAGCGCTTCGGCAACGACCGCGATTTCATCGTTGCCGGCGACCTCACGCTGCCCGATTTTCGGTACCGCAAAATTCCAGTTGCGCTCGGCATCATCGCCGTCGTCATCGGGCTGGCCGCACTCGAACTCGTGCCCATCGTGATCAGCGCACTGGGTGGCATCGTGGCGATGGTTGCAACCGGCTGTGTCAAACCGACCGAGGTGTACGGCGCGGTCGACTGGAGCGTGATTTTCCTGCTCGCTGGGCTGATCCCACTTGGCGTCGCCATGGAGCGGACGGGTGCGGCCGAGTGGCTCGCGCTCTCGATTGTGAGCGTTTCCGGTGGGCTTTCGCCGTTGTTGTTGCTCGGGCTGTTCTACCTGTTCACCGCGCTCATCACCAACGTCATCAGCAACAACGCGAGCGTCGTGTTGATGATCCCGGTCGCCATCGAGGCCGCCGAGCTGTTCGGCGCGGAGCCGTTCTCGTTCGTGTTGGCCGTGACGTTTGCGGCGTCGACCGCGATGTTGACGCCGATCGGCTACCAGACGAATCTCATGGTGTACGGCCCCGGCGGCTACAAGTTCACCGACTTTTTCCGGGTCGGTGCGCCGTTGCAGTTGCTGTTGACCGTCGTGACTGCCGCCGGCATCGCGGTTATCTGGGGCGTCTGAGTGGGTTGTCGACACGAATACACCGCACAGCGCTGCCGATCGCTCGGAGATATCCGACGACTTAACCGCAACGAGGTGGATTCTTGTGCTGTGACAGAGGTACTGCTGCTCGTTGGCATTCTCGTTGCGGTGTTCGTCGGCTACAACATCGGTGGCGCGACGACGGGCCCCGCGTTCGGCCCGGCGGTCGGTGCGGGAACGGTGACCAAGACGGTCGCCGCCGCGCTGATGAGTGTCTTCTTTTTCATCGGTGCGTGGACCATCGGCCGACGCGTCGTCGACACGCTCGGCCGCGAACTCGTCACGGATCCCGCGATTTTCACGCTGCCAGCCTCGATTACGGTGTTGTTTTTCATCGGGCTCGCGTTGTTCGTCGGCAACGTTTTCGGGGTGCCCGCGTCGACGTCGATGACGGCGGTCGGCGCGATTGCCGGCCTCGGCCTCGCGAGCAACTCACTCGACTGGGCCGTGATGGGTGAAATCGTCTCGTGGTGGCTCGTCGCGCCCGTGATCGGCTTTTGGGTGTCGGCCGTTATCGGCCGCTACTTTTACGCCGCGCTCAACAAGCGGATTGCGCTCGCCCAGAGCGACGGCCCGCTTTTGACCGTCGACCGGTCGGGGCTCATTCCCGTCATCGGCTTCGGGCCGGGAACGACCCAACGCGAGATCGTTGGCACCGTCATCGTCGTCGGCATCGGCTGTATCATGGCCTTTAGCTCGGGCACGAGCAACGTCGCCAACGCCATTGCCCCGCTGGTCGGCAGCGGCGCGCTCGAAATGAACGTGGGCATCGTGATCGCTTGCATTGCGGTCGCCATCGGCGCATTTACCATCGCCCGACGGACGCTCGATACGCTCGGCAACGACATCACCGCGCTCCCGCTGACCGCGGCCATCGTCGTCGCAACGGTGAGCGCGATTCTCGTTATTGGACTCTCCGCAATCGGCATTCCTGCGAGCTTCGTCGTTATCGCGACGATGTCGATTATCGGGCTCGGTTGGGGCCGGGCAACCCGAACGATGCGGGCGTCACGCTCGGACATTTCGGAGAAAGGTCCGGATGCACGGGTCTCGGTTGGCTCGCTCGCGGCCGACACGGAGGGTGAGGAGCTTCCGCCGATCGGCGAGGAAGACCCCGAGGACATTCCGGCCGCGGCCGACCTGTTCAACCCGTCGACGACCGCCCGCGTCGTGGTCATGCAGAACGTCGTGCCGCTGATTTCGACAATCGGCGCGTATCTCGTGTTCCGATTCGTGCCGTTTTTCGGCTTCACGTAGTGAGATTTTGCGTGTGTTTCACTCCGACCGCAACCGTCGTTCGACCGACTGGCTCCCAGCACCGGTTCTTATCACCGGTCACCCCGTTGGTGTGCTATGGTCTCACGCGTTCTCGTTCCCATGGACGACTCCGACATGGCGGCAACCGCGCTTTCGTTCGCCTGTGAGACGTTTCCGGCGGCCGAACTCACCGTGTTGCACGTTGCCGGCGGCCCGACCTCGTACATGGGCGGGGCGATGAGTCTCGTGCTGTCGGACGATATGGACGACGCGATAGCCGAGCGGGCCGAACCGATCTTCGAACGGGCTCGCGAGATTGCCGCTGAGGCCGACTGCGCAATCGAGACCGCGGTCGCGCTTGGCTCGCCCGGCAAAACCATCGTCAGCCACGCCGACGGTTTTGACCTCGTCGTCATCGGCAGCCACAGCGGCGGGCTTGCCTCCCGGCTCCTGCTCGGCAACGTCGCCGAAACCGTCACGAAAAACGCGCCGGTGCCGGTGACCGTTGTTCGGTAGGCGCGAGAGCGTTCGGTTGTGTGGTGAGCTTTCGCAGACGGGCAGGCTGACGCAACGCTTACCCGACGTGCCGACAAATACTGCGCCATGACTGAAGAGCCCGAGCGACGCTCACACTCCTTTTCGGAGGGACAGGGCGTCGACGACGACTACGAGGAGTTCACGCTCGACCCTGCGGAGCTTTCGCTCGATCCCACACAGGTCGATCCCGTCGACTCGCACGTTCTGACCGACATTCTCGACAAACACAACGTTTCAGCGGACCAGGTCGATCTCGACTCGCTGATCGATGTCGGTCTCTCGTACATGAGCATCAATCGGTTCGAGGAGGC
>LKMJ01002943.1_pt1 | contig 15765 bp, 9 predicted proteins | sample 643391 | NCBI WGS metagenome assembly LKMJ01 (sample SAMN04112250, study PRJNA286221) | soda lake metagenome | biome: soda lake; feature: Kulunda Steppe; material: water; isolation source: sample PL-Br10 brine of Picturesque Lake | place: Russia: Kulunda steppe | collected 2010-07
AAGGACCCGGGTGATCGCCGCCGTCAGGGTCGTCTTACCGTGATCGATATGGCCGACGGTGCCAACGTTGACATGCGGCTTCTTGCGTTCAAATTTTTCTTTTGCCATGGGTCTTCTCCTCAGCGCAAATTATTTTTTCTTAGGCAAAATCTCAATTGCTTATACAAGGCCCCGAACCCGCTTGATAATCTGTTGGGCAATATGATCGGGCACTTCTTCGTAACTGTGAAACTGCATGGTATAGTTGGCCCGGCCCTGAGTCGCCGACCTCAGGTCGGTGGAGTAGCCAAACACTTCCGCCAGCGGAACCCGGGCACGCATGACCCTTAAATCGCCGCTCAGGCTGTCATTACCGACAACCGCAGCCCGCCGCCCGTTAAGATCGGCAATCACCTCGCCCATAAAGCCTTCAGGGACCGTAATTTCTACCGCCATCACCGGCTCCAGAAGAATCGGGCCGGCATCCTGCATCCCCTGCCGGCAAGCCATATTGGCGGCAACCCCGAAGGTCTGCGGAGTAGACTCTTCCTCATGGTAGGAACCGCCGACCAGGATCACCTCCAGGTCGATCACGGGAAAGCCAAGCAGCACCCCGGAGGTCATGCTGTCTTCCACCGACTTACCGATGGAGTCAACCAGGGAGGCGGGAATCGTCTCCTCGTCCACCCGGCTGGTGAAAACAAAGCCTTCACCACGATTGCGGGGCTTGAGCTCCAGCACCACATGGGCATACTGACCTTTGCCGCCGGCGGTGGGATGCTCAAATTTCGCCTCGGCCCGGGCGTCCCTGGAGATGGTCTCCTTGTAGGCAACCTGGGGGCGCCCGACATTGACACCAACCTTGAATTCACGAAGAATCCGATCGGTAATAATGTCCAGGTGCAACTCGCCCATCCCGGCGATGATGGTCTGCCCGGTATCAGGATCGGTATGCACCCTGAACGATGGATCCTCCAGGGCCAGACGTTCCAGAGTGGTTGCCAGCTTTGCTTCGTCGGCTTTGCCCTTGGGCTCAATGGCCACACTGATCACCGGCTCTGGAAACTCCATGACATCCAGAACAAAAAAGTCGCCGGTCTCGCACAGGGTATCACCGGTAGTGGTGAACTTAAGCCCAACCACGGCACCTATCTCGCCGGCCCGCAACTCCTTGACTTCCTCGCGCTTGTTGGAGTGCATGCGCATCATCCGCCCAATCTTTTCCTGCTTGCGCTTGAGCGGATTGTACACCTTGCCGCCGACCTTGAGTGCTCCCGAATAAACCCGGACATATGCAAGGTGGTCGACAAATGGATCGGAAGTGATCTTAAAAGCCAGCGCACACAGCTTTTCACTGGCGCCGACACGGCGAACCTCTTCCTCACCTTCCTGATTGACTCCATGAACGGGAGGCACATCCAGGGGTGATGGCAAATAATTTATCACGGCGTCGAGCAGTGGCTGCACACCCTTATTCTTAAAGGCGCTGCCGCACAATACCGGGACCACCTTCAAATCAAGGGTGGCCGAACGGATCGCGCCATACAATTCGGCTGCCGTGAACGGTTGTTCGTCCAGGAATTTCTCCATGACCCCATCATCGAAGTCGGCCAACTTCTCGATAAGGGCCATACGTGCGGCCGTAGATTCTGCTTCGAGATCGGCGGGGATGGGTTCTTCAAGAACCTGGGCCCCCCGCGAGGCCTCATCAAAGAGTATCATCTTCTCGGTAATGAGATCGATGACGCCCTGAAAATTCTCTTCCCGGCCAACCGGCAGCTGCATAAGCAGAGGCACGGTATTCAGCCGGCTGATCATCATCTGCAGACAGCGCTCAAGGTCGGCGCCGCTGCGATCCATCTTATTGACAAAAGCGATCCGGGGAACGCGGTAACTGTCCGCCTGGCGCCATACCGTCTCTGACTGGGGCTCTACCCCGCCCACGGCACAGAAGACGGCGATCGCTCCGTCCAAAACCCGCAGACACCGTTCCACCTCGATGGTGAAATCCACATGCCCGGGGGTGTCAATTATGTTTATCCGATAATCCAGCCAAGCGCAGGTAGTGGCGGCGGAGGTAATGGTGATCCCCCGTTCCTGCTCCTGTTCCATCCAGTCCATGATGGCATTGCCGTCATGGACCTCGCCCAACTTATGAGAGCGCCCGCTGTAATAAAGGATACGCTCGGTGGTCGTGGTCTTCCCGGCATCAATGTGAGCCATGATGCCTATATTGCGCAAGCGTGCTAAATCATCCTCTGCCGACACGACCTGATCTCCTTACTTCCCGTAACCCCGTCACCGGGGATTTGCAAAAAGAGGGTTTTAACTTGCCGACCCACTTTTGTCAAGAGAAACAAAGAGCGCGGACTGCTTATCCTATTTATATTTCCCGGCTACCAGCGGTAATGAGCGAATGCCTTGTTGGCTTCAGCCATACGATGGGTGTCTTCTTTCTTCTTGACCGCGGCGCCACGTTTCTGGAAGGCGTCGGCCAGTTCGGCGGCCAGCTTTTCAGCCATTGACTTACCCGGACGCTGCCGGGCGTAGTTAACCAGCCAGCGAAGGGCAAGGGCATTGCGGCGTTCGGGGCGAACCTCTACGGGAACCTGATAGGTGGCGCCACCCACCCGGCGGGACTTAACCTCGAGCCGGGGGCGAATGTGATCCACGGCACCCTCAAAAACCTCGATGGGAGAAGACTCCTTCACACGGGACTCCAAAAGGTCCATGGCATCATAAAAAATGGTGCGGGCCGTGTTTTTCTTGCCATCAAGCATAATCCGGTTGATAAACTTGGATACCATCACGCTGTTATAACGTGGATCGGGATCAACCGGCCTTTTAGCTACTACTCTACGTCTCGGCATGCTCAACTTCTCCTGTATCGCAAACATTGTCCGGGGTCGGGGCCGTTTGTGTTGTGCGGGGCTTGCCCGCCCATGCCGCGGCCACCAGGGTCTATAGTTTGCGGCTCATTAAGGCCACGACCGTCGGTCCTGGCGTTCACAGTAGCCTACTTGGGCCGCTTGGCACCGTACTTGGAACGACCCTGCTTGCGGTTGGCAACCCCCAGGGTGTCCAGAGTACCGCGCACCACATGATAGCGGACACCGGGAAGGTCCTTGACACGGCCACCGCGAATCAGAACCACCGAATGCTCCTGAAGGTTGTGGCCGATGCCGGGAATATACGAAGTAACTTCGATTCCGTTGGTCAGTCGCACCCTGGCCACCTTCCGCAAGGCCGAGTTGGGCTTCTTGGGAGTGGTGGTATATACCCGGACACAGACGCCACGCTTCTGGGGGCAGGCCTTCATGGCCGGGGTGTTGGTCTTTTTGACCCTTTTCTTCCGGCCCTGACGGACCAGCTGATTAATTGTCGGCATTGCAAGCAACTCCTGAGTTTATTACCGTCGCCTATCCCGTGCACCAGGGTGCCGGGAAAACGACACTTGTACCCGAACCTGGCTTCATTGTCAATCAAATATTCCAGACCAGACCCATAACCTAAAAAGTATATCACAGCAATCGGCTGCCCTCAAAATAAAACCAAAAAACTGGCAGGACCCGTCAAAGTCGCGCCTAAGCGACGACCACAAAGCCCGGCAACGGCGAGTTTACCAGCCGCCGGCACCTCGGATGCTGGCAGGATACCCGCCGATAATGAACCGCTACCGGAGTAGCGAGGGGGGACACGTTCCGCCCGCGAGTAAACGCGCGGCAGTGCTGCATATTGCGGCATACGGGACGGCGAAGCGTACATCAGTACGCGAGTCGGCCCGTATGCTGCAAGATGCAGTGCTGCCGCGCGTTTACTTCTCGATGGCGTAGCGCTCCACCCCCGTACCGGCAGGAATCAACCGACCCATGATGACGTTTTCCTTCAGGCCGTTCAAAAGGTCGATCTTGCCGGCCATGGCGGCATTGGTCAGCACCTTGGTGGTCTCCTGGAAGGAGGCTGCCGAAATAAAGCTGTCGGTGGACAGCGAGGCCTTGGTAACCCCCAGCAGTACCGGCTCGGCGGTGGCCGGCCGGGTGCCTTCGGTCAGCAGTTTTTCATTTTCCTCGTTGAACCGCCACCATTCCACATGCTCGCCCAGCATAAAGGTTGAATCACCGACACTGGTGATCTGCACCCGGCGGAGCATCTGACGCACGATGACCTCGATGTGCTTGTCGTTGATCTTAACCCCCTGAAGCCGGTAAACCTCCTGGACTTCATTGACCAGAAACTTGGCCAGTTCCTTGACCCCCATCACCCGGAGGATATCGTTGGGGTCTGGAGACCCGTCCATCATTGGTTCACCGGCCTTGACGTAATCACCTTCATGGACGATGACGTGCTTGCCCTTGGGAATCAGGTACTCCTTGGGCTCGCCCACTTCCGGGGTAACCACGACCCTTTTCTTGCCCTTGAGATCCTTGCCGTAGCTCACCTGCCCGTCGATCTCGCTGATCACCGCGTATTCCTTGGGTTTACGCACCTCGAAGAGCTCCGCCACCCGCGGCAGACCGCCGGTAATGTCCTTGGTCTTGGTGGTCTCGCGGGGGATTTTACCCATAATGGTTCCGGGCTGCACCTCGGCATCTTCCTTGACGCCGATGATGGTTCCCACCGGCAGCGAGTATCGGGCCGGGGTCCCGGTTTTGGGCAGTTTGGCCGTTTTATTGTTTTCATCCTTGAGGGTGATCCGGGGATTGTGCTGACCCGCCCGGGACTGGGTGATCACCATGCTGGACTTGCCGGTAACAGGGTCCACCCGCTCCTGCATGGTTACCCCTTCAATGATATCGCCGAACTTGATCCGCCCGCCGATCTCATTGACCACGGGGATGGTATAAGGGTCCCACTCGGCGATCAGGGTGTCGGGTTCCACTTCGGCTCCTTCCTCGACATAAAGATAGGCGCCGTAGTTGATATGGTAACGTTCACGCTCGCGGCCCTTGGGGCCGATAAGCGAAACCTCACCGTTGCGGGTCATGACCACCAGGTTACCGGCGGCATTGCGCACCGTGTGCATGTTGATAAAGTTGACCTTACCCCCGTGGCGGGCGCGGACCTCGGCCTGTTCGGCGGAGCTGCTGGCAGTGCCGCCGATATGGAAGGTCCGCATGGTCAGCTGAGTACCGGGTTCACCGATGGACTGAGCGGCAATGATCCCCACCGCCTCGCCGATATTGACCATGTGACCGCGGCCGAGATCGCGACCATAACAAAGACTGCAGACCCCGCGTTGGGATTTGCAGGTCAGCACCGAACGGATCAGAACCCGATCAATCCCGGCTTCATCAATGAGGGCCACCTTGTCCTCGGTGATCTCGCCATTGGCCTCGACAATGGTGTCGCCGCTGAAGGGATCGACAATGTCGTCCAGCGCCACCCGGCCCAAGATCCGATCGCCCACCGGCTGGATCACCTCGCCGCCCTCGACCAGAGCCTCGATGACGATGCCGTCCAGGGTGCTGCAATCCCGCTCGACAATGGTAGCGTCCTGGGCCACATCCACCAGCCGGCGGGTGAGATACCCGGAGTTGGCGGTTTTGAGCGCCGTGTCCGCCAGCCCCTTACGGGCCCCGTGGGTGGAGGTGAAATATTCGAGTACCGACAGCCCCTCACGGAAGTTGGCCTTGATGGGGGTTTCGATAATCTCGCCCGAAGGCTTGGCCATCAGGCCCCGCATTCCTGCCAGCTGCTTGATCTGGTCGCGGCTGCCCCGCGCCCCGGAGTCGGCCATAATGTAAATCGAGTTAAAGCTTGGCTGCTCCACCAGATTCATTTCTTTGTCCCGGAGGTAGTCAACTTTCATCTCGTCCATCATGTCATTGGCCACCTGATCGGTGGCCCGGGACCAGATGTCCACCACTTTGTTATACTTCTCACCGGGGGTGATCAAACCGTCACGGTACTGCTGGTCTACATCCAGGACATGGCTTTCAGCCTTCTCCAGAATTTCATCCTTGCTCACCGGTATCTTCATATCGTTGAGGCTGATGGAAATCGCCGCCTGGGTGGAGAATTCATAACCCATATCCTTGAGCCGGTCGGCCAGAATAACCGTGGCCTTGGTGCCGGCATGGCGGTAGGAATAATCAATGAGCTGAGCCAGCTGCTTCTTGCCCAGGTTCTGGTTAACCAGGTTAAACGGCAGGCTGGCGGGCAGCAGTTCACCCACCAGAACCCGGCCGGGAGTGGTATCTACCAGCTCGCCGCCAATTCGGACCCGGACCCGAGCCTGAAGGTGGACCTCGCTGAAATCATAGGCCAGGCTAACTTCCTGGGGTGAACTGAAGCACTTACCTTCTCCTTTGGCAAAAAACCGTTCGCGGGTCAGGTAATAAAGCCCCAGCACGATATCCTGGGAGGGGATAATAATGGGCTCACCGTTGGCCGGAGAAAGGATGTTGTTGGTGGACATCATCAACACCCTGGCCTCCATCTGAGCCTCCACGGTCAGGGGGACATGAACCGCCATCTGGTCGCCATCAAAGTCGGCGTTAAAGGCCGTACAGACCAAGGGGTGGAGCTGAATGGCCTTGCCTTCCACCAGGGTCGGCTCGAAGGCCTGCAGTCCCAGGCGGTGCAGGGTCGGGGCCCGGTTGAGAATCACCGGATATTCGCTGACCACCTCGTCAAGCACGTCCCAGACTTCCTTGGTTCCTTTTTCTACCATCTTGCGGGCGCTTTTGATGGTGGTGACCAGCCCCTTGGCCTCCAGCCGATTGTAGATAAAGGGCTTGAACAGCTCCAGAGCCATCTTTTTCGGCAAGCCGCACTGGTGCAGGCGCAGGTGAGGACCCACCACGATGACGCTCCGGCCCGAGTAGTCCACCCGCTTACCCAGCAGGTTCTGCCGAAAACGGCCCTGCTTGCCCTTGAGCATGTCCGACAGCGATTTCAGCGGCCTCTTGTTGGGACCGGTGATCACCTTACCCCGGCGGCCGTTATCGAACAGCACATCCACTGCTTCCTGGAGCATCCGTTTCTCGTTGCGGATGATGATCTCCGGCGCGTCCAGTTCCAGCAGCCTTTTCAGGCGATTATTACGGTTGATTACCCGCCGGTAGAGGTCGTTGAGATCCGAAGTGGCAAAGCGCCCGCCCTCCAGGGGCACCAGGGGGCGCAGATCCGGCGGCAGCACCGGAATTACATCGAGGATCATCCACTCCGGCCGGTTGCCGGATTCAAGAAAGGCCTCGGTTACATTCAGGCGTTTAGCCAGTTTTTTGCGTTTGGCCTCGGAGCCGGTCTCCCGCATCTCCTGACGCAACTGCTTGGAAAGTTCGCCCAGATCGATGGCCGACAACATCTCCTGCACCGCCGCCGCTCCTATTCCAACCCTGAACTTGTCGGGAAAGGTCTGCCGGGCCTGGCGGTAGTCCTCCTCGCCCAGCAGACTGCCGGCGGTGATGGACGGCTCGGAAGAGCTGATGACCACGTAGGAATCAAAATAGAGCACCTTTTCCAGTTCCTTCAAGGTCATGTCCAGGAGATTGCCGATTTTACTCGGCAGACTCTTGAGAAACCAGATATGGGCCACCGGGGCGGCCAGCTGGATATGGCCCATCCGTTCCCGCCGAACCTTGGACTGAATCACCTCTACACCACATTTCTCGCAAACCACCCCGCGGTGTTTCATGCGCTTGTACTTGCCGCAGTTGCATTCATAGTCCTTGGCCGGGCCAAAGATTTTGGCGCAGAACAATCCATCGCGCTCCGGTTTGAAGGTCCGGTAGTTGATGGTTTCCGGTTTTTTAACCTCGCCATGGGACCAGTCCCGAATCTTCTCCGGGGAGGCGGTGGCGATACGAACAGCTTTGAATTTAGTCGGTGATTTTGGTTTGGCGAAAAAGCTGAAAAGTTCTTCCACGGCAACACCTTTTTATCTATTTAAGAGACCTTACGTTCAGGTCGAAATCCACATTCCCGGGTCGGTTGTTACATGACTGCAGGATTTACAAAACTGCCGGGCCGGCGCCGGCCGGTTTGAAGATTATATTTTCGCCCCCCGCCGGCAAAGCAAAGAGCCGTCAGGGGGATCCCGTCTTATTCCTTTTCCTTGACCGGCGGCAACTCATCGAGCAGCTCCATGTCCAGACACAGGCCCTGGAGTTCCTTGACCAGAACGTGGAATGACTCCGGCAAGCCCGCCTCCAGGAAGTTGTTGCCCTTGACGATGCGCTCATACATCCGGGTCCGGCCGCCGACATCGTCGGACTTGACGGTGAGGAATTCCTGCAGGGTGTATGCCGCCCCGTAAGCCTCCATGGCCCAGACCTCCATCTCCCCGAGCCGCTGGCCGCCGAACTGGGCCTTGCCGCCCAGCGGCTGCTGGGTCACCAGCGAGTACGGACCGGTGGAACGGGCGTGAATCTTGTCATCCACCAGGTGATGAAGTTTGAGCACGTACATGGAGCCGACGGTTACCTTGTTGCTGAATTTCTCCCCGCTCAGGCCATCATACAGGTCAAGCTGGCCGACTTCATCAAGACCGGCCTCCACCAGCAGGCGCCGGATTTCATCCTCCCGGGCGCCGTCAAATACCGGGGTGGCCATATGCAGCCCGCCGCCCATTCGGGAGGCCAATTCCAGCAGATCATCGTCGCTGAGTCCATTGAGCAGTTGATCGTACTCCTCCTGGCTGTACACTGCGGCCAGCTTCTTTTTCACCGCCGCCAGATCCCGGGCCTCGGCCAAGCGCTGCACTTGATCACCGAGTCTTTGAGCGGCCAGGCCCAGATGAATCTCCAGCAACTGGCCAACATTCATCCGGGAAGGTACGCCCAGGGGGTTGAGAACGATATCCACCGGGGTGCCGTCTTCAAAATATGGCATATCCTCTTCTGGCAGAATACGGGAAACCACCCCCTTGTTGCCGTGGCGCCCGGCCATCTTGTCACCCACCGCCAGCTTGCGTTTAATGGCCAGGTAAACCTTGACCATGCGGATTACCCCCGGAGGCAGATCGTCCCCTTTTTGCAGCCGGGAAATCCGGGCCTCGTAGCGGGTACGGACCACCTTCACCTGATTGTCATGGCGTTCAAAAAGGAGGTTGACCTCGGGTTCCACCTGTTCCCGGCCTTCGTAATCAAGTTTTTTGATCTCGCCGGGGGACAGTTGTTCCAGAACATCCTTGCCAATCTTCTGGCCCTTGGCCAGGAGTTCCTGATCCTTGCGGTTCTTAACCGGTACATTAACCTTTTTGCCGGCCAGTAAATCCGCCAGTCCGTTACGCACGCTGGCGGCCAGCAGATGCAATTCATCTTCCAGGTCACGCTCCAGGGCCTTGATTTCAGCTTCCTCAATGGCCAGGCTGCGCTCGTCTTTTTCAACGCCTTTGCGGGAGAAGACCTTGGCGTCGACCACCACACCCTCAACTCCCGGGGGCACGCGCAACGAGGTATCCTTGACATCACCGGCCTTTTCGCCGAAGATCGCCCGCAGCAGCTTTTCCTCCGGGGAGAGCTGGGTCTCGCCCTTGGGGGTAATCTTGCCCACCAGGATGTCCCCGGCCCTGATCTCAGCCCCAACCCGGATAATCCCTGATTCATCAAGATTGCGCAGGGCCTCTTCGCTGACGTTGGGGATATCCCTGGTCACCTCTTCCTTGCCCAGTTTGGTATCCCGGGCCACGGTTTCGAAAACCTCGATATGAAATGAGGTGTAGGTGTCGTTTTTCAGCAGGCGCTCGTTGACCAGGATCGAGTCCTCGTAGTTGTAGCCCCGCCAGGGCATAAAGGCGACGGTGACATTCTTGGCCAGGGCCAGTTCGCCATGATCGCAGGCGGGTCCGTCGGCCAGGATATCGCCTTTTTTTACCCGCATCCCGGGCTCAACCAGGGGACGCTGGGTAAAACAGGTGTTCTGGTTGGATTTTTTGTATTTTTCCAGGCGATAGATGCCGATCCCGGTGGTGAAACCATCGGTACCTGGCTCGTCGTAACGTACCACGACCCGGTTGGCGTCGACCTCCTCGATCACGCCGTCACCTCCGGCCAGCAGGCAGACGCCGGAATCACGGGCCACCGCGCTTTCCAGCCCGGTACCCACCAGCGGAGCTTCGGAACGAAGCAGGGGTACCCCCTGGCGCTGCATGTTGGAACCCATCAGGGCCCGGTTGGCGTCGTCATTCTCCAAAAACGGAACCAGGGACGCCCCGACGCTCACCGGCTGATTGGGAGAGACATCCATATAGGTTACTTCATCGGCGATATTGATCATAACCTCGCCGTCCCGACGGGCGATCATCGGCCCCGAGACCAGATTATTCTTGCCGTCGGTGGCGCTGCGAGCCGGAGCGATGACCTGGTTTTCTTCGCCCAGGGCGGTCATGTACTCAATCTGATCGGTTATATTGCGATTATCGACTTTGCGGTAAGGGGTCTCAATAAAGCCGTACTGATTGACCCGGGCGTATGAGGCCAGGGAAACAATGAGGCCGATGTTGGGGCCTTCCGGGGTCTCCACCGGACAAATCCGGCCGTAATGGGTGGGATGAACGTCGCGCACCTCGAACCCGGCCCGCTCCCGGGAAAGCCCGCCGGGGCCCAGCGCCGAGAGCCGCCGTTTATGGGTCACCTCAGACAGAGGGTTGGTCTGGTCCATGAACTGAGAGAGCTGGCTTGTCCCGAAAAACTCCTTGATCGCCGCGGTAATCGGCTTGGGGTTGATCAGGTCGTGGGGCATCAGACTCTCAACCTCCTGCAGACTCATGCGCTCTTTAATGGCCCGCTCCATCCGGACCAGGCCCATCCGGTACTGATTTTCCACCAGTTCCCCGACGGTGCGAACCCGGCGATTACCCAGGTGGTCGATATCATCAATGGGCCCCTGGCTGTCCTTAAGGCGGGCCAGCTGGAGAACCGCCTGCATGATATCCTCCACCGTCAGGGTCCGCACGCTGTTATCGGTGTCAATTCCCAGGCGGGCATTGATCTTGAAACGGCCCACCACCGAAAGATCATAGAGGTCTGGATTGAAAAAGAGATTGTTGAAGAAATTTTCCGCCACTTCCAGAGTGGGCGGGCTGCTGGGCCGCAGCCGGCGGTATATTTCAATCAACGCGTCTTCCCGACTTTCGGCCCGATCCAGGGCCAGGGTCTTGCGAAATGAATCACTGACCTTGATCCCGTCAATGAGCAGAATCTCAAAACCCTCAATACCGGCGGCGGCAACTTCCTCCAGCAGGGTTTCGGTAAGTTCGACGTTGACCGGGATCATAACCTCGCCGGTGGCGGGGTTGATTATCACCTGGGCGGTAACCTTGCCGACCAGGTCGGCGGGTTCAACCTCAAGCCCGGTGATGCCGGCATCAACGATCTTGCGGGCCAGGGCCTTGCCGATCTTGCGGCCCTTACGGCCCATTACCTCGCCATCGGCGGGATTAATCAGATCATGGGGCAGCCGCTGACCCACCATGGTTTCAGGATCAAAACCCTTCTTGAGTTTACCGTCATCAATGGTGATCATTTCGGTTTTATAGAAATAACGCAGCAGTTCTTCACTGCTGTACCCCAGGGCCTTGAGCAGGGTGGTAACCGGGAACTTGCGCCGGCGGTCAATCCTGACATAGAGGATGTCCTTGGCGTCGAATTCCAGATCTACCCATGACCCGCGCACCGGAATAATCCGGGCTGAATAGAGGAGCTTGCCGCCGGCATGGGTCTTGCCGCCGTCATGAGTGTAAAACAGACCCGGAGAGCGCTGCAGCTGACTGACAATCACCCGCTCGGTGCCGTTGATAACAAAAACACCGGCCTTGGTCATCAGGGGAATACTGCCCAGATATACAGACTGTTCTTTAATATCGCGAATGCTCTGGGCCCCGCTGTCCGGGTCGGTATCATAGGTCACCAGACGGACGGTCATCTTGACGGGCACCTCATAAGAGAGCCCGCGTTGAATGCATTCCTCTACGGTATACTTCGGCTCACCAAAAGTGTAATCGACAAATTCAAGAGAACAGGCATCCTTGAAGTCTTTAATGGGAAATACACTCTTGAAGATTCCCTGCAGTCCTTCATCAAGGCGCTGATCCGTAGGCGTATCCATCTGCAGAAACTTCTCGAACGAACGGCTCTGCATTTCTATGAGATGGGGTTTTTCAACAATCGCCCTGGTTTTGGCAAAACTCTTGCGGATTCGTCTGGTCATCTGCATTCAGAAATACCCTCGTGTTTTGTTGAGAGCTGGATATGGGGGCCGCAGACCTGATGCTTCGGGGTCGCCTCGCTGCATGTAAACACCTAAACAGCAACGCACCCGGACCCAGCGCCAGGTGAGCGCGACGCTGATATTATGATTACTGCAACTTAGTTAAGGGCACCAAAAAGCGTCAATAATGTCCGTTTACGGCCCGTTAAATCCAAGGGTTATCGACCTTGGTGAACGGTTACCATTGCAAGGGGCAAGGGCAAGAAACGAAAAACGCAACAACGCCGCTGAGCTTTAAGCCCTGCAGCGTTGCTGCTGATATTCGCTGTACCCCGAACCCGGGGCTCCGCGAATTATCGCGGCCACCGTTGATCCGGTCCGGGGCAGGCAAAAATGAAGAACTACTTAATCTCCACGGTACCGCCGGCTTCCTCGAGCTTCTTCTTGATCTCTTCGGCTTCTTCCTTGGAAACGCCTTCCTTAATGGGCTTGGGAGCGCCTTCAACTACTTCCTTGGCTTCTTTCAGGCCCAAGGAGGTAATGGCACGAACTTCCTTGATCACCCCAATCTTCTTGTCGCCAGCGGATGTAAGAATCACATCAAATTCAGTCTTTTCCTCGGCGGGGGCGGCCGCCTCACCGGCGGGGGCTGCACCTGCGGCCATGGCCACCGGCGCGGCTGCGGATACGCCAAACTTTTCTTCCATTTCCTTGATCAGTTCGGAAAGTTCCAGTACGCTCATGTTGGAAATGAACTCTACTACGTCTTCCTTGGTTACTGCCATGGTTCTGTTCCTCCTGTTACTTTAATATAAAAAAAAGTTAATTGTCGATACCGAAAAACATGCTAATCGATTAATTGGTCTGTTCCTTCTGGTCCTTGATGGCCTGGAGCAGATAAACCGATTTCTGCGGCACCCCATTGAGCACCCGGACAAATCCGGCGGGAACACCTTGGAGCGTGGCCAGGAACTGGGCACGGAGTTCATCGATGCCGGGCAGTTTGGACAGAGCGGTCAGATCGTCGGCGCTGAGCTCCTTACCGTCGAGTACGGCGCTCTTGATCACCAACCGCGGGTTATCCTTGGCAAATTTCACCAGCACCTTGGCCGGAGCCACCGGATCAGCCTCGCTCAGTGTCAGAGCAGTATTGCCCTGCAGATGACCGCTCAGGACCTCAAAAGGAGTCCCCTGTACCGCCCGATTCAGCAAGGTGTTCTTGGCCACCTTGATCTCCGCGGAACTGTCTCGCAATTGCCGGCGGAGCTGCTGCATCGAGCTGACAGTCATGCCCCGGTAGTCGGTGAGTACCGCCAGTTTAGCCTTGGCAAAACGGGCGCTCAAGTCCTGAACTACCTCAGCTTTTTCCTCTCGCTTCAAATTCTCAACCTCCTTATGTTCATGCAACGGGTTAAGGGCCAAAAGCAGTGGAGATATCGACAGCAACAGACAGGAGGGGCAGGTTATGGCTGTACCCAGTATTGGGTGGCGCCACACCGTTATAACGCCTAACTTTGTCCATCTCGGCAGGTCAACCCCGGCATCCGGAGTCGCTTAAATCCGCAGATACCTGCTGTCTTTGACGTCCTAACTGCTCACTAACTAAAAGTTTTCACCGGATCACTGCCCTCACTTCCAATAAGAAGGAAACACCCTCAGTGGAGAAGGCTTGAACCGGTTGATAAAGTGGGTCGATTGGGCTGCAAAAACGAATAATCGCGTACTCAGCCCTTTTTAGCCTCAGCCCGCACGTCGACGGGATCCAGTCGAACGCCCGGTCCCATGGTGGTGGAAACGCTGGCTCCGCGCAAATATATCCCCTTGCTGGTGGCGGGCTTGAGCTGAACAATCTTGTCAATAAAGGCAAGAATGTTTTCCCGCAGTTTTTCGGGCCCAAAGGAGGCTTTGCCCATCATGGCGTGCAGCACCCCGGCCCTGTCGACCTTGAAATCTATTTTGCCGGCCTTCATTTCGCCAACCACCCGGGCGATATCAAAGGTTACGGTGCCGAGCTTGGCATTGGGCATCAGATTGCGCGGCCCCAGGATCCGGCCAATTTTCCCCACAGTGCCCATCATGTCGGGAGTAGCGATGGTTTTATCAAATTCCAGCCAGCCACCCTGGATCTTTTCCACATACTCGTCACCGCCGGCATAATCTGCTCCGGCATCAAGGGCTTCCTGAACCTTATCTCCCTTGGCGAAAACCAGAACCCGGGCGGTTTTGCCGGTGCCGTTGGGCAACACCATGCTGCTACGGACCATCTGATCGGCGTGGCGGGGGTCCACCCCCAGGCGCAGGGCAATGTCAATGGATTCATCAAATTTGGCGTATTTGGCCTTGAGCATTTGCTCAAGGGCCTCATCCAACTGATACAGCTTGGCGGTGTCACGAAGCTGGGAACTGTCTTTATATTTTTTTCCTCTATATGCCATGACTTATTAACTCCATAATTCGAGATTTATACACAAACGCCGAAAACTTCAATCAACCACGGTAATACCGCAACTTCTGGCCGTTCCTTCAACAATGGTCATGGCCTTTTCGATATCATAACAGTTGAGATCCGGCATTTTCTTTTCGGCAATCTCCCGAATCTGGTCACGGCCGATCTTGGCCACCCTCTCCTTTTTAGGATGAGTGGATCCTTTTTTGAGGTTCAGGGCCTTAAACAGCATAACCGGGGTCGGCGGGGTCTTGGTGACAAATGAAAAGGACTTGTCGACAAAAACCGTAATCACCACCGGGATGATGGTATCGCCTTCATCCTGGGTCTTGGCGTTGAAGGCCTTGCAGAATTCCATAATATTGACCCCGTGCTGACCCAAAGCGGGGCCCACCGGCGGCGAAGGATTGGCCTTGCCGGCTGGTATCTGCAGCTTGATGTAAGCTTGAATCTTTTTAGCCATGATGCTGTACTCCTTGTCCGCGCCTTCAGCGCGGCTCTTGCTGAATGATGGGTCTCAACACCCGTCAACCGCTAAAATGACGGGCTCCCCTGGCGATCGTCGTTGTTTGCCGGATCACCAACACCTCTTATATCCGCCTTTTGACTGCGGGGCTGGGTGCTGGGTTGAAATCCTTGCAAATAGCTGCTCGCCTCCACCAACCGGCTTAGCTTGCGGGTGATGTCTTATATTAAATCTTGGTAACCTGAATAAATTCGAGCTCAACCGGGGTTTCACGACCAAATATAGATACCCGCACCCGGACCCTGCCCTTTTCCGGAGAGACCTCGTCGACTACGCCCTGAAAATTGGCAAACGGACCGTCAACCACCCGTACCTGATCCCCCTCTTCAAAGGACACCTTGGGCTTGGGTTTCAGTGCCCCGTCCTGTATCCGGCCAATAATCTTCATGGCATCGGCATCATCAAGGGGTTCGGGATTGAGGTCGTTACCGACAAACCCAGTCACTTTGGGGGTGCCGCGCACCGTATGCCAGGTCTCATCGTTAAGATCAACGTTGACCAGGATATAGCCGGGGAAAAACTTACGGGACGAGGTTTTCCTTGCCCCTTTAACCATTTCCACAACCTGTTCGGTCGGTACCAGAATTTCACCGAACATATCCTGCTGACCGGCATTCTTCACCCGTTCCTGCAAGGCGGTTTTCACCTGTTCTTCGAACCC
>LKMJ01002944.1_pt1 | contig 15758 bp, 13 predicted proteins | sample 643391 | NCBI WGS metagenome assembly LKMJ01 (sample SAMN04112250, study PRJNA286221) | soda lake metagenome | biome: soda lake; feature: Kulunda Steppe; material: water; isolation source: sample PL-Br10 brine of Picturesque Lake | place: Russia: Kulunda steppe | collected 2010-07
AATTTGACAGGCGCAGCAGCAGATGAAGCAGGATATAAACAGCGTTACATCAGGAGAAAAAGAAATTAAAGTAGGTGAACAGGTTTAGCATATAAGAAGAGCAGTTTAAACAGGAAAATAAGAATAAAAACAGGATTAGAGCAGACAAACAGGATTAAAAGGCAAACAGGATTAAAATATATAGTCAGGATTTAGGGATTAGAGACAGCACTATAAAATTCAACAGGGCAGGAAAGGAGTTGGCCATGAAGGGAAGGCGCTTAATTACTTCGGAATCGGTAACGGAAGGACATCCCGATAAGCTGGCAGATCAGATTTCCGATGCCATACTGGATAATATCCTGGCCCAGGATCCCAAAGCCCGGGTAGCCTGTGAAACCTTTGTTACCACGGGTCTGGTCCTGGTATCAGGTGAGATTACCACAGATTGCTATGTTGACATAACTGAGATAGCCCGGCAGAAGGTGGTTGATATAGGCTATAACCGGGCCAAATATGGTTTCGACGGGGAAACCTGTGCGGTATTAACAGCAATAGATGAACAGTCCGGAGATATTGCCCAGGGTGTTGATAAAGCTAAAAATGCCTCTCAGGGAGAGGAGGAACTGGGGGCGGGAGATCAGGGAATAATGTTCGGTTACGCCTGCCGGGAAACTCCGGAACTGATGCCTCTGCCTATTACCCTGGCTCACAGGCTGGCCCGCCGGCTGGCCCGGGTCCGGAAGGATAAAATACTGAGTTACCTGCGGCCTGATGGCAAGACCCAGGTGACCGTGGAATACGACGATGACAGGGCTGTGAGAATTGACAAGGTGGTGGTGTCAGCCCAGCATCATCCCGATGTTAAGATGGAAAAGCTTAAAGAGGACCTGGTCAGGCATGTCATCCAGGAGGTTATTTCTGAGGAAATGCTTGACAGCACGACCGAGTATTTAATCAATCCCACCGGAAGATTTGTGATCGGCGGACCCCATGGAGATGCAGGTCTCACAGGCCGTAAAATTATCGTCGATACCTACGGAGGCGTGGCCCGGCACGGGGGCGGCTGTTTTTCCGGGAAGGATGCCACCAAGGTTGACAGATCGGCCACCTATGCTGCCAGATATGTGGCTAAAAATATTGTGGCAGCCGGGCTGGCTGATAAATGTGAGGTACAGCTTTCCTATGCCATAGGGGTTGCCAGGCCGCTCTCAATTATGGTGGAAACCTTCGGCACCGGAAAATTACCGGAAGTAGAGCTGGTTGAACTGATCCGGGAGCACTTTGATCTCAGGCCGTCCAGCATTATTGAAAAGCTGGAGCTGCGAAAACCGATCTTTCAGCAGGTGGCGGCCTACGGGCATTTTGGCCGCCCGGATCTTGACCTTCCCTGGGAGAAACTGGATAAAGCTGAAGTACTTAGAGGAGTGCTTGCAAAACAATAGCGAAAAACCGGCAGCCGGAAGCTTGAAACCGGCTGTCCTTATTTAATTTTTAGAGAGACTGAAAGATTTCTGCTGAGTTTTTTAATGTTCCAGGCACAGTAGAGGCTGGATTTTAAGAGACTGAAAATCTGGAGAAGGTAGATTTTAAGATCTTTATAATTATAAGTCACTTCAAGGTTTAATAGAGTGCTGCAAGGTTTAAGAGCTTTAATTACTTTTCTATTTTAGCTGGAGGGAAAAGTGTGGAGGAGAACTATTTAATGATAACCGTGAATGTTCCGGTGGCGGGAGACCGGAAAGAATATACTTACCTGCCAGCAGAGGGCAGAACTGCTGCAGATTATCAAATTGGTGAGGTGCTGAAGGTTCCTTTCGGTCATCAGGGGATGGTTAAGGGATATCTTACCGGATTTGCCGGCACAGCCGAACTGGATGATGATAAGATTAAAGAGGTCGGGAAAAAAGTTTCCCGCCAGCCGGTCTTTGATTACCTGCTGCTGGAAGCCCTTTCCCGGATGGCGGATTATTATGCTGTGAGCCTCTTGAGCCTTATCAACGCTGCCCTGCCCCGGGGAGCTAATTCCGGCGGCAGTCGCAGCAGGGAGGTGCTGGCCTACAGCCTGAATTTTTCCGAGGATAAGATAGAAGAAGTCAGGAAAAAGCTAAATAAGCAGGCAACTGCCCAAAGCCGGGTGCTGGATGTGCTGGAAAAAACCGAGGAAGACTGGCTGCCGGCAGTGGAGCTGGTGGAAAGGGCGGAAACCAGCAGAAGTACCCTTACCAGCCTGGAGGAGAAAGAATTGCTCCAGAGGAAAAAGCTCAGGCTGTGGCGAAAGCCGGCTTACCGCCTGAGCCAAAAAGGGCAGGAGCGGGAGAGCTCTTTAGAATTCGGGCGCAATCCACAGCAGGAGCTGAAGAAACAGAAGAGCTTGTTAGAATTCGAGAACAGCAAATCACAGCAGGGACAAAAGGAGCAGGACCGCTCTAACAAAATAACTCTCAATCAGCATCAACGACAGGTTCTGGAAAAAATTGATGCTGAGCTAAAAAATAAGCAAAACCCGGTTTTTCTGCTGCACGGGGTTACCGGCAGCGGGAAAACTGAGGTTTATCTAAGATTGATCAGAAAAACTTTGATGAAAGGCAAAAGTATCATACTGCTGGTACCGGAAATATCTTTGACCCCCTACCTGGTTGATTTCTTTTATTCCCGCTTTCCCGGAGAACTGGCGTTGATGCACAGCGGACTCTCAGACGGCGAGAGACTCGATGAGTGGGAAAGGATCAGAGAAGGGGAAGCCAGGCTGGTAATCGGGGCCAGGTCAGCTGTTTTTGCTCCGGTTAAGGATCCAGGTCTGATTATTATTGATGAAGAGCATGAAAACACCTACAAGCAGAGTAATTATCCCTGTTATCATGCCCGGGGGGCAGCGGTAATCAGGGCTCAGGTGGAGGAGTTTCCAGTACTACTGGGTTCTGCTACTCCCTCGCTGGAGAGTTATTATTTTGCCCGGCAGGGGCATTACCGCTATCTTTCTCTGCCGGAGAGAGCCGGGGAGGGTGAGATGCCGGCCCGGCGAATAATCGATATGAAGGAAGAGGTTAAGGAAGGTAACTATGGACTTTTAAGCGCTCCCTTAAAAGCCGCAATTGAGGAGCGCCTTAATCAGAATGAGCAGGTGCTCCTTTTTCTTAACAGAAGGGGTTTTGCTTCCTTCATTCTCTGCCAGCACTGCGGTGAGACAATAAAATGTAATAACTGTGATATAACTCTGACCTATCATAAAAGGGAGAACAGCCTGCGCTGCCACTACTGTGATTATCAGCAGCCGGTTCCAGGAGAGTGCCCGGCCTGCTCCAGTAAAATTCTCCAGGATTTTGGAGCAGGCACCGAGAGGGTAGAGGATACAGTGGCTGGTCTCTTTCCCGGAGCCCGGGTTTCCCGGATGGATCTTGATACAACTGGTCGCAAAAATTCTCACCGGAAAATTTTACGTCAGGTCGATCAGGGCGAAGTTGATATTTTAATCGGCACCCAGATGATAGCCAAGGGCCATGATTTTCATAATATCACCCTGGTAGGGGTGCTGGGGACCGATCTGATTTTAAATCTGCCGGATTTTCGCTCGGCTGAGCGAACCTTTCAACTGATCAACCAGGTTTCAGGAAGAGCCGGCCGGGGGGGCAAGCCGGGTGAGGTTTTGATTCAAACCTACAATCCCGATAACTTTGTGATTCGGGCAGCCCGGAAAAACCTTCCTGAAAATTTTTACCGGAAAGAACTGAGACTGCGGGAAAATCTTTTTTATCCGCCTATCAGCCGGCTGGTTAGAATTTTACTGCGAGCCGAAGCAGAAAATGATTTAATGGAGGTAACAGAAAAAGTTCGCAAATCCTTTGCCGGGAACTGGTATCAGAGGCTGAAAATTCTGGGTCCAGCTCCGGCACCTCTGCTGAAAATCAGGGGTGAGTACCGTTATCATATTCTCCTTTTTTTCAACAGTACCGCAGAAAGAATGAAATATCTTCCGGAAATTAGAGAGGAAGTCGAGGAACTCTGTTCCCGGGGGATAGAATTGCTGGTTGATGTAGACCCGCTATCAATGTTATAATTAATAAGAATGTAGCGAGCTGGAGGTGATGTTAATGGCCGTTATGCCGATCAGAAAAATTGGCGACCCGGTGCTGAGAAGTGAGGCCCGGCCGGTGCAAAAGATAACTGAAAAGACTGGAACCCTGGTGGAGAATTTAAAGGATACCCTCCGCAGTGAAGAAGGTCTGGGTCTGGCTGCCAATCAAATTGGTGTGCTGCAGCGGGTGATAATTGTCAAAGCTGAAGAGGAGGAAATGATTGAACTGATAAATCCAGAAATTATTGGTGAAGAGGGCAGTTCCATTGATCGGGAGGGCTGTTTGAGCGTGCCCGAGCGAGAAGCTCCGGTGGCCAGGTCTGAAAATATTACAGTCCGTTTTCTTAATCTAAAAGGTAAGGAAATTGTCCGGGAATTTTCGGAACTGACTGCCCGGGTGATCCAGCATGAAATAGATCATCTGGATGGCATTTTGTTTGTTGATAAGATAATAAATATTCCTGCCGCCAGTCAGCCACAGACGCAGTAATAAAGGCGGGGGTTCGGGGGGAATAATTGTGAAAGTTGTTTTTCTGGGCAGCCCGGAATTTGCCCGGCATTCTTTAAAAAAATTACACCGGGCACCCGAGATCGAACTGGCCCTGGTGGTCAGCCAGCCGCCCAAAAAAAAGGGGCGGGGGCAGCAGCGGCAGCCCACTCCGGTGGGCCGTTTTGCCCGGGAGAAAGAGCTTGAGCTCCTGGAAACTGATGATGTTAACAGGGAAACCAGTTTAAGTAAAATTAGGAGAATTAAACCGGATTATCTGGTGGTAGTGGCCTTCGGTCAAATTCTCAAAAGCGAACTATTAAAGCTCCCCCGGAAAGCAGCCATAAATCTTCATGCTTCACTGCTGCCGAAATACCGGGGTGCCAGCCCGATCAATCAGGCTCTGATTGAAGGCGAAGAGTTTACCGGGATTACCACCATGCTGATGGATGAAGGTCTTGATACCGGGGATATTCTGCTGCAGTCCCGGGTCAGGATTAAGCCCGGCGATACTGCCGGCGGCCTTCACGATAGGCTGGCAGTCGAAGGAGCAGAATTGCTGCTGAAGACTCTACTGAAATACGATAAAGGTCAGGTTAAGCCGGTTCCTCAAAACGAGGATGAGTCCAGTTATGCTCCCAGATTGTCCCGGGATGACGGTGAGATCGATTTTAACCGACCGGCCCGGGAGGTCTATAATTTTATTAGAGGCAATAACCCCTGGCCGGGCGCCTTTACCGGATTCCGGGGCCAGAAGCTTAAAGTCTGGCAGGCTGAAGTGTCCGGCAGAGAGAGCGGCTCTAGCAGGCCGGGCTCCATTCTTAAGGCCAGCCCGCAGCAGGGGCTGCTGGTGGCAGCTGCCGATTACGGTATTAAACTGACAGAGGTCCAGCTGCCCGGGAAAAAAAGAATGTCAGATCGCGATTTTGTCTGCGGCTATCAGCCCGAGCCGGGAGAAAGGCTGGGACAAAGCTGAGGTCAGCCTGATTTTTTTAGGAGATATTGGATCAGGGGATATAAGAGAAGTCGGGTCGGGATTTTTGAGGATTAATTATCTGACTATTTTAACCTGACAGAATATCCTGATAGAAGGCAATAAATTTTGCTGACTTATATTTCAGCAGATTAAGCAGGTTTTAGTTAGAAAGATTTTGAGAAAGGAGTCAATTATGGCATTCTGGTTGCTGCTCTTGCTGTTAGTCTTTTTCTTCCCCTTTTTATTCTGGCCCTTTCTGCTATTTTTTCTTCTGTTAATACCGCTTAAGCTGACAATGGCTTCTCTGGGCACTCTGCTGGTGGCACCCGGACAGCTGCTCAGGATTGCCAGAAATCCCAGGCTGAGAAAAAATCATGCTCTGGAACATGCAACTATCAATGTACTGGAGGAAAAGTATGATTATCATCAGCTGGCCGGTTATGCTGAAGATGAAGGTTTTTTCATTCTGGGGCTCCAGAATCCAGAACAGGTTGAAATAGCAGCCCGGGAGGGACTTAAGCGCCTGCAGAGGGGTGAAAGTGAACTGGTGATTCATGACAGATGCGGAACCACGATAACAGCTGCCAACCTGGCTTCAGCGGTAATTTTTCTGCTGCTGTTATTTTTAAGCGGGATGTTTACCCTCTGGACCATGCTGGCTGCTGTTGTGCTGGCCAATTTTGTGGGTCCGGCCCTGGGGAGGTTCATGCAGAGGAATATTACCACCACCGCTCAGGTGGATGAGGTTGAAATCATCGGGGCTAGAACTGATAGTCCTGGAAGGGGCGGTTTCTGGCAGCAGGGCAGGGGAAATATTTTTGTTCGAACCAGAGAAATACCCTATGCTACAGTTTTAAGATAGGTTTTTTTAATTGATAAAATCAACTTTGGCAGATACCCGGCCCGGGAGAAATAAGGTGCTGTAGCTTAATTTTCATCAGCAGATCATAAAAAAATTAGAGGCTTTTTAAGTTAATTTATCCGGGATTAAGCTGAAATGAAAGGGATTTTTTCATGAAAGAATTAAAGGGCTATAAAGCTGCTGAGCTGGAAGCAAGGCTGCAGCAGGAAGGTTTTGCCGGTTATCGAGCCCGGCAGATTTTTAACTGGCTTTACAGCAATCTGGCCGCAGATCCAAAAGAGATGAACAATTTGCCGCAGAGGCTTAAGGATTGGCTCCAGGAGAATTTAATCTATCATTCTCTGGATCTGGAGGAAGAGAAGAGAGCCGGTGATGGTACAATCAATTTTCTCTGGAAACTAAAGGATGGCAGAACTATTGAGAGCGTTTTGCTGCCTCAAAGAGATTCTGAAAATTATACCGCCTGTATTTCTTCCCAGGTAGGCTGTCAGCTGGCCTGTAAATTCTGTGCTACCGGTCAGCAGGGCTGGGAGAGGGATCTGACAGCCGGAGAGATGGTGGATCAGGTCTGGCAGTCCGCCCTGTATTTAAAGAGTACCGGAAGTCCTGGAGAAAAAGCCGAAAAATCCAAGAGAGATATTCGCAACCTGGTCTTTATGGGAATGGGAGAGCCTCTGCTTAATTATCAGGCAGTTCGGCAGGCCGTTGAGATTCTGGGCAGTGAAACCGGTTTTAACATTGGCAGCCGCCGGATCACAATTTCTACAGCCGGCATTATTCCGGGTATCAAAAAAATGTCCCGGGAAATGCCTCAGGTTGGACTGGCACTTTCCCTTCACGCTGCCGATGATAAACTGCGAAGCAGACTGGTTCCCCTTAATAAAAAGTATAATTTACAGCAACTGCATCGGGCTTTACAGGAGTATCTGGCTAATACCGGACGACGAATCACTGTGGAGTATGCCCTGATTCATGAGGTAAACGACAGAGAGGAACAGGCCCGTCAGCTGGTTGGCTGGCTTAAGGGCTTGACAGTTTTTGTGAATTTAATCCCCTTAAATCCTGTGAAGGGGCAGAAACTGACAGGCTCATCAGCAAGCAGGATTGAAAAATTCAAAAAGATAATATCTCAAGCAGGTTATCCGGTTCAGGTCAGGCAGAGCAGGGGGCAGGAGGTTAAAGCTGCCTGTGGACAACTTAAAGAGACCGGCGCTGACGGCAATGAGTAAAGGCAAGCAGAAGAGGAGGCAGATGAGGCCATGAAACTCTGGGGCTCTTCCGATTGCGGTAAGTTGAGAGAAAAAAATGAAGATGATTATTTGATTACCGGAGAATTCCCTGAGATTTTTGCAGTGGCAGATGGAATGGGGGGACATCAGGCCGGTGAAGTGGCCAGTGCAACAGCTATTGAGCTGATTGAGGAGCATAATTTCGAATTTGAGACCGAGCTGGTCCGGCAGCTTAAAGAACTGATTGATTACATCAATCAGGAGATTATTACTCGGGGAAATAAAAACCCGGAATACCGGGGAATGGGAACAACACTAACTATGGGAATAAAAACTGGTGAAAAAATCTGCTACGGGCACGTGGGTGACAGCCGCTTTTACCTCTTTAGAGATGATAAACTAAGAAAGATAACCAGAGATCATTCTTTAGTAGAAAAGATGGTGGAAGAGGGGAAGATTACCCCTGAGGAAGCCTTTCAGCATCCTCGCAGTAATGTGCTAACCCAGGCTCTGGGACTGGAGCAAAAACTTGAGATTGACAGCGACTGCTTTGAGATTAGGGAAGGAGATCTGGTGCTGCTCTGTACCGATGGACTTACCGATATGCTGCGAGAATCAGAGATAGAAAAACTAATACTTTCAGAATATCCTGATCCTGAAAAAATTACTAAAAGTCTGACTGCTGAGGCCCTGGCCTCAGGAGGCAGTGACAATATAACCATTGTAATCGGTATTATAGATAATAATGGAAGTGATCGTGGTGACTGAAGTTATAAACAATCGTTATAAAATTAACAGGGAGCTGGGGCGGGGGGGCATGGCCGTGGTCTATGAAGCTACCGACCTGCTGCTGGACCGCAGGGTTGCTCTCAAAATGCTTAAGGAAGAGTATGCCAGTGATGAGGATTTTATCAAGAAGATTAAACTGGAAGCTCGGGCTGTAGCCAGAATCTCTCATCCCAATGTAGTTAATATTTATGATATCAGCCTGGATGACGATAATTATTATCTGGTGATGGAAAATATCGCCGGAGAAAATCTCAAGAATATAATTTCCCGCCGGGAAAAGATCCCGGTAATTGAAGCCCTGGATATTGCTTCTCAAATCTGTTCAGCCCTGATGGTGGCTCACCGCAGTAACATTGTCCACTGTGATATCAAGCCTCATAATATTATTGTCACTCCCCAGAACCAGGTTAAGGTCACAGATTTTGGGATAGCCAGGGCTGTTAGTTCTTCCAGCAAACTTGATATTACCACCTCAGTTGAGGGCAGCGCCCATTATTTTTCTCCCGAGCAGGCCCGGGGAGCTGAGATTACCCCTCTGTGTGATATTTATTCTCTTGGTGTGGTGCTTTACGAGATGCTAACCGGCCAGCTGCCTTTTACCGGCAAAACAGCCGTTAACGTGGCTCTCAAACATATCAATGAAAAACCGGAAAGAATTAGACTCAGGGAAGAGGGAGTTCCGGAAGAAGTCCAGGAGCTGGTGATGAAGGCCCTGGCGAAGAGACCGGAGGACCGCTTTCAGGGAGCTCTGGCTATGAGGAATGCCATTAAAAACGCTCTGGCAGCTGCCCGGGAGAAAAAACGCAGTAAGGAAGAAGAAGATTTAGAGGAGTTTTCTGGAGAAGATCTTGATAAAACCATCATACACAGCCGCTCTCCCGGGGAAATGCTGGAAAGAATGGAGGAGCAGGATTCCAGAGGTTCTCAGGCTGAAGATGCTGAAGTTTCGGAAGTTTCTGCTCATGAGAAAGAAGAAAACCAGACCGGTCAGGCCTTAAAGCAACAGGCCAGACTGATTTTCACTGCAGTTCTCATTATTCTTGGCCTATTAGTGGTGGCTTATTTTTCCTACACTATATTCATGGATGTTCCGGTGGTAGAAGTTCCCGAGGTGGTAGGCTATGATCTGGAGGAAGCAGAGAGCATTCTCCAGCAGGAAGGTTTGAACTATGCCGTTGCCGAGGATAGAATTAATCATCCCGAGCTGGAAGAAAACAAAGTAGCTAACCAGTCTCCAGCAGCGGGTGAGGAGATCAGACAGACCCGGGAGATTACCCTGGTTATCAGCGCCGGTCCGGAATATGTGGAAATTCCCGAGCTGGAATACATGACCCTGCGGGAAGCCCGGATTGCCCTGGAAAGCAGAGGCTTATCGGTGGGGGAGGAGAAATATGATTTTTCCAGTGAACACCGCCAGGATATCGTGATCAGCAGCGAGCCTCCAGCTGGCGAAGAGATTGTTCAGGGTGGTGAGATAGATCTGATAGTCAGTCAGGGTCCTTCTCCCTATGGTTATTAGAGAGAGGGTGGACTTCAGCGGGACAAATAACCAGGCAAAAGTGATTAATCTTAGAACAGGAAAAAGACATCAAAGGAGGTAATCAGATCTGCTTAAAGAGGGAATAGTTGTCAGTGCCTATGGAGGCTTTTTCTTTGTGGCACTACCAGAAAAAAATCTTCGCTGCCAGGTTAGAGGCAGAATAACAGTTAAGATATATCCCGGTGACAGGGTAAAGGTGGCAGATAGAATGGTTGAAGAACTTCTGCCCCGGGATAATCTCCTGTCCCGTCCGCAGGTGGCTAATGTCTCCCGGGTGCTGGTGGTAATGGCACTTAAGGAGCCTGATCTGGATTTTCTCCTGCTGGATAAATTTTTGCTGGCCTGTGAGCTGGAAGGGATCGAGCCGATAATAGTCATCAATAAGCTGGATCTGGCTCCCGAATTTCCCGAAGAAAACCAGAAAAAACTGGAAGCTTACCATCAGGCCGGGTATGACCTGCATCTTATCAGTGTAAAAACAAAAGATAACCTGAAGGTGGTTCTGGAGTACTTTCAGGAGGGAATTTCTGTGCTGGCAGGACCATCCGGGGTGGGGAAATCGGCTCTTTTGAATGAGCTGCTGCCCGAGGCAGAGCTGCATACCGGTGAGGTCAGTAAAAAGCTGGGTCGGGGTACTCATACCACCAGAAAAGTTAATTTGCTCAGGGCTGGAAAAGAGGGCTGGGTGGCAGATACACCCGGATTTACCTCCCTGGATATAACCGGGATTGAACCTGTTGATCTCCGCTTTTATTTTCCCGAGTTTGATGATCTGACACCCCGGTGTAAGTTCAGCGCCAACTGCGTGCACATTCATGAGCCCGGTTGTGCCGTAAGGAAGGCTTTAAAATCCGATGAAATAGCAGAACATCGCTATCAATCTTACCTGCATTTTTATAAAATACTGGAACAGGAGTGGGAAAATAAATATGATTAAAGTTGCCCCTTCCCTGCTGGCAGCTGATTTTGCCAGACTGAGAGAGGAAATTGCCCGGATAACCTCAGCTGATATGCTTCATCTGGATGTAATGGACGGCCACTTTGTTCCCAACCTGACCTTTGGTCCTGGCCTGATAAAGGCTCTTCGTCCCCACAGTGAGCTGGTTTTTGATACCCATCTGATGATCAGCAACCCGGGAGAACTGCTGGAGGAGTTTGCTGCTGCCGGAAGTGATATCATTACAATTCATGAGGAGTCCACCTTTCACAGTCACCGGCTGATTCAGCGGATTAAGGATTTGGGCTGTCAGGCCGGCCTATCCCTGAATCCGGGAACCGGATTGGATGGTCTTGATTATCTGCTGCCCGACCTGGATTTGATTTTACTCATGACCGTTAATCCCGGTTTTGGCGGCCAGGAATTTATTCCGGCTATGCTGGATAAAATAGCCCGGCTGAGGAAGATTATTGATGCCAGTCCCCATCAGGTCGAAATTGCCGTTGATGGAGGGATTAACACAGAAAATCTGGGTGAGGTAATTAAAGCTGGTGCGACAGTGATTGTCTCGGGTTCGGCTGTTTTTGGCGCTTCCAGTCCTTGTGAGGTTATTGAGAGGTATCGGGAGATTGCGTCCGGGGAGAGGTGTTAGTAAATTCCCTGACTGCTGCTGATTTGAGAGAATTTAAGATAAGTTTTTTATTTTCTAGGAACTGGGCTTTTAATATTTTCTGAGTTTTATAATTAAATTATGTGTTTTTCGAGGTTTAGGGGTGAAAGAAGGCGAGGCGGGAGATGGCTGAAGAGAAAATAACAGAATATTCATAGAAGATAGACAGAGCACACAAAGGTTCTGGCGCGTAAAGCAGATTTTGTGCTTGCTTTAATTGATAAACATGAGATTTCCTCTTCAAATCTGGAGCTTGAAATTACTGAGAACGCAGTAATGAAAAACTTCGAGGTAAGCAATAAATTTCTTGAGCGCATGCAAAAGGCAGGGATCCCTATAGCTCTTGATGATTTTGGTACCTGTTATTCTTCTTTGAACTACATTATGAAACTACCTATAAGCAATATTAAAATTGATCGGAGCTTCATTAACAATATTGAACAGGATCAACAGCAATATCAAATAGTTTACTCCATTATTGAGCTTGCCAAGACACTGGGACTGGAGATTACTATTGAAGGGATTGAAACAGAGAAGCAGAAAGCTTTATTTCAAAAGCGAAAGGTTGATTACCTGCAGGGATTTCATCTTTCATCTCCCTTACCGGCAGATAAGGTGGAGCAATTTTTTCTTAGCAATTAAAGGTTTTAGAGGATCTTTCCAGTCTGAAGAGGAATTAAATTAATAAGTGCTGCAGAAATAAGTTCAAACGACTTTACCAGTTTCATGTTGAGGTTGGCAAAAAGAAAGAGTAGTAGAAAGAATAAGCTCTGCTTTACAGGTTTCAGAAGTTATGATAAACTAAATTAAGGAATCAGGTTGTATAAGTCTATAAAATTTATAAGTTCATTAGAGAAGGCCGGCCTGAAACTATTCTGGAGACTGAAACTGCTCTGAAATTATTAGGAAAAATAACTTTTCGGCTAAAATCTAAAACAGAATACAATCTATTACTGCTAACGGGGATTGGTGAAATTCCATACCGGTGGTTAAAGTCCACAAGCCCTAAGGGGTTGATTTGGTGAAATTCCAAAACCGACAGTTAAAGTCTGGATGGTAGTTGGCCTGATAATGAGTTTTGCCTTCCTCTGCAGGAAGGTTTTTTTATTTGCTGCAAGAATTTAGTTTGCGAAATAAACTTTTTAAAGAGGGTCTCAAAGTTTTACTGCGAAAGGTTATTTTCCTGGAATTTGTTTGACAGGATTCCTGGCATGCTTAGGAATACAGATTCGAAATTTGATGATATCGAACTAGATGATATCGAATTTATGCATTGCAATCATCATTATAATTTAATCTAACCTGACACAGAATGATATAATCTAAGCCTGGTGCAGAGATCTGCAGATAAGGGATTATCGAAGGGATTGAGAAAGGAGATATAGCTATTGTTCACTGCTGAGGATAAAAAATTTATGCAGAGGGCTCTGGAACTGGCGGAGAAGGGTGCGGGATTTGTCAGCCCGAACCCGCTGGTCGGGGCAGTTGTGGTTAAAGATGGAGAGATAGTTGGTGAAGGATATCATGCAAGATATGGTGAGTCTCATGCCGAGCCTCAGGCTATAGAGGAGGCCGGCAGGAGGGCCCAGGGGGCTGACCTTTATGTCAACCTTGAGCCCTGCAGCCATTACGGCAATACCCCCCCCTGCTCCCTGAAACTGATTAATTCCGGGATCAGCAGGGTGCTAATTGCCAATCAGGATCCCAATCCGGTGGTTGATGGCAGCGGCATTGAAATGCTGAAAGCCAGGGGGATTAAGGTCGAATCCGGTCTGCTGGAGGAGGAAGGTCAGAAACTTAATGAGGCCTTCTTCTTAGCCCAGAGTGAGGGGAGAGCCTTTATTAACCTCAAATCCGCTCAGACCCTGGATGGTTATCTGGCTGCCCCGGGTGGTGATGCCCGCTGGATAACCGGGCCTGAAGCCCGGAGCTATGGTCACAGACTCCGCCATCGGCTGGATGCTGTGATGGTGGGAATCGGCACGGTGCTGGCAGATAATCCCCGGCTTACCGCAAGAGATTATCCCGGAGAAAAAAGCCAGCCTGCCAGGGTTGTGCTGGACCCTCAGCTTAGATTTCCCCTGGAGGCCAGGATGCTGAAGGAGCAGGAAGCAGGAGATATTTTTATTTTTATCGGAGAGAAAGAAGAAATATTAAATTCCGAGGAGATTAATAGTTCAGAGGAGAAAGAATATAAGATGCAGAAACTGGGAGATCGGAAGGGTGTCAGCCTGATCGAACTGCCTCTGAATGAAAGAGGTTATTTTAATCCGGAGGCAGTTACCAAAATACTGGCCGGGCTGGATCTCATCAGCGTCCTGCTGGAGGGAGGCAGTCAAATAAATTATTCTTTTCAGAGGGCAGGATTAATAGATAAATACTATTTCTTTCTGGCTCCCAGATTGATGGCTGGCAGTGATGGTGTGCCTGTTTTTCAGGGGCCGGCACCCGGGAAAATTTCCCGGATTCAGAATCTTAAAATTGAAGAACGGAGGATTCTGGGAGAGGATCTGCTGCTGGTTGCCTATCCTGGAAAAGAGGAGGGGAGGAGCTAAATGTTTACCGGAATCGTGAGAGAGATCGGTAGTTTAACAAGCAGAAAGAGAAGCGGTGAAAGTTATCGGCTGGAGATCAGAGCGGAGAAAGTTCTGGAAAACTCCGGTAGAGGTGACAGCATAGCCGTCAACGGTGTCTGCCTCACGGTGGTCGATATTAGCCAGGAAGGTTTTGCCGCCGATGTCATGCCGGAAACCTTAAAGAAAAGTAATCTGGGAGAGCTAAAACCTGGAGATCCCTTGAATCTGGAACCGGCTCTGGGTGTTAACGATCTGCTGGACGGCCATCTTGTCTCCGGCCATATTGATGCCACCGGGACCCTGCAGGACGTCACCCGAAAATCCCGTTCTTGGCTGGTTGAAGTGAGCTATCCGCCGGAACTGGATAAATATTTTATCAGCAAGGGCTCGGTTGCTCTCAACGGCATCAGCCTGACAATAGTTGAATTATCAGGAAACAGTCTGGTGGTATCCCTGATTCCCGAGACCTGGTCAGCGACCACCTTTTCAGATTTAGAGATCGGGGCTATTATTAATATCGAAGCGGATATGCTGGGAAAATATGTGGTGAAAACCACCGAAAATTATCTGCAGGGAGATACCGGGACTCACCGGGGACAAAGCAGCGGTCTGACCAGAGAAGTTCTGCAGGATAAAGGATTTATTTAAGGAAATGAGGAGGATATAAATGGATTCCATTGAATCTGCAATTGAGGACATCAAAGAGGGCAAGATGGTTATTGTGGTTGATGATGAGGACCGGGAGAATGAGGGTGACCTGGTGATGGCGGCGGAAAAGGCCACTACCCAGGCAATTAACTTCATGATAAAAAAAGCCCGGGGGCTGGTCTGTACTCCTCTGGAGAAGGAAAGACTGGAGGAACTTGAGATTCCGCTGATGACGAGCCAGAACACTGACCCTCATGAAACAGCCTTTACCATTTCAGTCGACCATATTTCTACCAGAACCGGAATTTCTGCCGAAGAGAGGGCCCGGACAATTCAGGAGCTGGTCAATCCTGCCAGTGAACCGGAGGATTTCAATAAGCCCGGTCATATTTTCCCTCTGCAGGCCCGTAAAGGTGGTGTGTTAAGAAGGGCCGGACATACGGAAGCTGCTGTTGACCTGGCTAAACTGGCTGGCCTCAAGCCAGCTGCAGTTATCTGTGAGATTATCAAGGATGACGGTACTATGGCCCGGATGTCGGACCTGGAGGAATTTGCTGAAGAGTACGATTTAAAGCTGATTTCCATTGCTGATCTTATAAAATACAAGAAGAAGCGGGAGAAATTGATCAAGCTGGAGGCCGAGGCCGAACTGCCTACCAAACATGGAAAATTTGATATTAAAGTCTATTCCACCCTGGTGGATAATCTGGAGCATGTGGCTCTAATCAAAGGTGAGGTCAACAACGGCAGCGATATTCTGACCCGGGTGCATTCCGAATGCCTGACCGGGGATGTGCTGGGCTCCCACCGCTGCGATTGTGGTGATCAGCTCAATGCCGCTCTGGAGATGATTGCTGAAGAGGAGCGGGGAGTGCTGCTCTATATGAGACAGGAGGGCCGGGGTATCGGCCTGGCCAATAAAATTAAGGCCTATCATCTGCAGGATCAGGGTATGGATACGGTGGAGGCTAATCTGGCCCTGGGATTTCC